>Ga0181520_10003688_pt1 | contig 26568 bp, 23 predicted proteins | sample PEATcosm2014_Bin_29_FD_132451 | JGI IMG/M metagenome (GOLD analysis project Ga0181520, IMG submission 132451) | Peatland microbial communities from MTU Mesocosm Facility, Houghton, MI, USA - PEATcosm2014_Bin02_30_metaG | ecosystem: Environmental > Terrestrial > Soil > Wetlands > Peat | place...
CAGTTGGCAGGCGACACCGCTTGCAACGATCCAGCAAAGCTGTCTGGTTCTCAGAGATTACGCGCGATGTGTACTGCATTCGGTTCCGGCAGACGCGAAGCAGGTAGTGCAGAGGGTGGAAGAGTTGATTGGACCCAAATGGACCCAAGTTCCGGTTTGGCCGGAACCGTTGACCGATGTAACTCAATGATTCTTTATGGATTTAATGGTCGGCTTTAGAGGACGACTTTAGGACTTTTCTGGACTGTGAACCTCTGGTGGGAACATAATCCAAGGCCAATAATCACCGCTCAAGCACACTATCCTTACACCCTGGACCATCGCGACTGTCGCTGGGGGTGGCCGAGAATCGCAGCTCAAGTACACTCTGCACCCAGAGCACCAGCGCATCCGACGGGCTGGGGATGGCCGAGAATCGCAGCTCAAGTACACTGCTGGAACCTGGAGTCAACTGTAGGGTGAGGCTGGGGATGGCCGAGAATCGCAGCTCAAGTACACTTGGCCGGTGACGACGGTGTGCAGATTTCAATCAGCTGGGGATGGCCGAGAATCGCAGCTCAAGTACACTCGTCTCACGTCCTCTGCGATAACGCAGCAAGCTGGGGATGGCCGAGAATCGCAGCTCAAGTACACTTCCAACCCGTTCCGGTCCACATCAACGCGTGCTGGGGATGGCCGAGAATCGCAGCTCAAATACACTCGCGAAGCGGAAGGGAGAGTATTCAAAGGCGCTGGGGATGGCCGAGAATCGCAGCTCAAGTACACTGGTGAGCGGTGTTGCAATCGTGTCGGTGCGGCTGGGGATGGCCGAGAATCGCAGCTCAAGTACACTCGGCGCGATCCGGAGACCGCTGCCTGGTGGGCTGGGGATGGCCGAGAATCGCAGCTCAAGTACACTTAGAGGGTTGTGCCGCCGATGTCGTCCTCAGCTGGGGATGGCCGAGAATCGCAGCTCAAGTACACTCTGTGCGCGCGAGGCGTGGGAGTTGGCGAGGCTGGGGATGGCCGAGAATCGCAGCTCAAGTACACTGGAAATTCCCGGATTGAGCGGATATGAACGGCTGGGGATGGCCGAGAATCGCAGCTCAAGTACACTCAAGCTCTGTGTGGTTGGCACCGAGGAGAAGCTGGGGATGGCCGAGAATCGCAGCTCAAGTACACTAAGCTGCGCACCCAGGGCCTCACCTGGCCTGCTGGGGATGGCCGAGAATCGCAGCTCAAGTACACTCGCCTCGGTTAAATCAATCGGCGCGACTGCGCTGGGGATGGCCGAGAATCGCAGCTCAAGTACACTCCAGCACAAAGCGAGCAATCGCCAAATAATGCTGGGGATGGCCGAGAATCGCAGCTCAAGTACACTCGCGGTACCGGCTACCACGGTTCCGAAAGGCTGGGGATGGCCGAGAATCGCAGCTCAAGTACACTTATGCAATAGGAGTTGTAGTAGTTCGGTAGGCTGGGGATGGCCGAGAATCGCAGCTCAAGTACACTTCCGGCGTCGATGAGCGCTCCGCCAACGCGCTGGGGATGGCCGAGAATCGCAGCTCAAGTACACTTCAACAACTCGGGGTTTTCGCGATGATGCGGCTGGGGATGGCCGAGAATCGCAGCTCAAGTACACTTGCGCGCCAGGTGCGGCCACGAGCCGACGAGCTGGGGATGGCCGAGAATCGCAGCTCAAGTACACTGGGCACCAAGGCGGTGCCGCGCTCGCTCTAGCTGGGGATGGCCGAGAATCGCAGCTCAAGTACACTCGTGCCCGTCGCGGCAAAGACGAGTGGGGTGCTGGGGATGGCCGAGAATCGCAGCTCAAGTACACTCCGCTGTGATGACTACCTTCTCACGGCAGGGCTGGGGATGGCCGAGAATCGCAGCTCAAGTACACTGAGGGCGACCTTGGGGAGGGTTGGGTCGGAGGCTGGGGATGGCCGAGAATCGCAGCTCAAGTACACTCACAGCTTGATGACCTCTGTGCCGTTTCGCGCTGGGGATGGCCGAGAATCGCAGCTCAAGTACACTTAGGGACGCAGCGTATCGGTGACGAACTGGGCTGGGGATGGCCGAGAATCGCAGCTCAAGTACACTTGGTGAAGGCGGGAACATCGATCAATGCGGGCTGGGGATGGCCGAGAATCGCAGCTCAAGTACACTAGTTACCTTGTTGATAGTGCCATGGTTCTTGCTGGGGATGGCCGAGAATCGCAGCTCAAGTACACTCCGCCGGAGATCAAGGGCCTCGCGGATGTTGCTGGGGATGGCCGAGAATCGCAGCTCAAGTACACTAGAAGTCCTCAGGCAGTCCCTGTGCGCGCAGCTGGGGATGGCCGAGAATCGCAGCTCAAGTACACTTCCATGGCTGTGGCCACGCTTGCGGCTTACGCTGGGGATGGCCGAGAATCGCAGCTCAAGTACACTTGGTGAGTCCCTTTTTCGGTGCGACGGGTGGCTGGGGATGGCCGAGAATCGCAGCTCAAGTACACTTTCTTCAATCACTACCCGGCACCAGTCTGAGCTGGGGATGGCCGAGAATCGCAGCTCAAGTACACTAGTTGCCCACGTGGAACGAATGGGAGCCGCGCTGGGGATGGCCGAGAATCGCAGCTCAAGTACACTAACCGAGACAAGTTTACACAAAAGGTTTTAGCTGGGGATGGCCGAGAATCGCAGCTCAAGTACACTGCATCTCCACGGCGGTCTGCGGCGATACTCGCTGGGGATGGCCGAGAATCGCAGCTCAAGTACACTCCGCAACATGAGACGGGCGCGGCTGTTTGCGCTGGGGATGGCCGAGAATCGCAGCTCAAGTACACTTCATCACGGCGGACGGTGGCACGGGCGCGAGCTGGGGATGGCCGAGAATCGCAGCTCAAGTACACTCGAGGGGTGCGGGAACGGGGCCGGACCAGGCTGGGGATGGCCGAGAATCGCAGCTCAAGTACACTGACACAGCTCTCAGCCACGCGCAACTCCAAGCTGGGGATGGCCGAGAATCGCAGCTCAAGTACACTGAAGAAATGTTGGTAGTGGATACCTTTGAGGCTGGGGATGGCCGAGAATCGCAGCTCAAGTACACTATAGGTGTTGTAGGGGTGTTGTGCTGAGGTGCTGGGGATGGCCGAGAATCGCAGCTCAAGTACACTGATCGTCTTCATGTCTCCACCGAGCCATCGGCTGGGGATGGCCGAGAATCGCAGCTCAAGTACACTACGCGGCCTGATTTTTACGTTCCTACTATTGCTGGGGATGGCCGAGAATCGCAGCTCAAGTACACTAAACTGCCGATGATCCGCTAGGCAAGTTTCGCTGGGGATGGCCGAGAATCGCAGCTCAAGTACACTGGATGTGCGGGTGCGGGTGGTTCGAGAGTAGCTGGGGATGGCCGAGAATCGCAGCTCAAGTACACTTTATGTCTATGTCTACATCTAATAGCGTGAGCTGGGGATGGCCGAGAATCGCAGCTCAAGTACACTGCTTACGGTTATGGCGGGAGGACAGGGTTCGCTGGGGATGGCCGAGAATCGCAGCTCAAGTACACTCTGCGTTTCGGTCCTGTAGATTCGTTGAGGCTGGGGATGGCCGAGAATCGCAGCTCAAGTACACTATTCTTGCGCCGGTCCACTATGGCCGGAAAGCTGGGGATGGCCGAGAATCGCAGCTCAAGTACACTATAGGGCTGGTGCTTGTAAGGCTGCTGCGGGCTGGGGATGGCCGAGAATCGCAGCTCAAGTACACTTTCGCGCCGTCCTGTCACTTCGACTGACACGCTGGGGATGGCCGAGAATCGCAGCTCAAGTACACTATCTTCCCACACGCACTGAGGGCAGGGAAGGCTGGGGATGGCCGAGAATCGCAGCTCAAGTACACTTCTGCTGTGCGCTCTCCCCCTGAGCTTGTTGCTGGGGATGGCCGAGAATCGCAGCTCAAGTACACTTATCTTTGCTCAAACGAGATGGAAGAGGCTGCTGGGGATGGCCGAGAATCGCAGCTCAAGTACACTCAGCGACGACTGCGCCCGGCAACCAGGTCGGCTGGGGATGGCCGAGAATCGCAGCTCAAGTACACTCCGCGCCCATGTCGAGCGCCGCCTCTGCGGGCTGGGGATGGCCGAGAATCGCAGCTCAAGTACACTGTATGAAGGGGTTAAGTCAGGCTATTCCGCGCTGGGGATGGCCGAGAATCGCAGCTCAAGTACACTGACAGCGGCAGCGGGAACGGTGGCGGGTTCGCTGGGGATGGCCGAGAATCGCAGCTCAAGTACACTTCGCTCATGGCTATTCCCGTATCCCGAGCGCTGGGGATGGCCGAGAATCGCAGCTCAAGTACACTTGCCCGGTCGAGCTTGCCGCCGTCACCGGTGCTGGGGATGGCCGAGAATCGCAGCTCAAGTACACTCCCAGCAGACAGGCAACCCGGGCGTAACTGGCTGGGGATGGCCGAGAATCGCAGCTCAAGTACACTCGCCACGCCACCCGGTGCATAGACCTGCCAGCTGGGGATGGCCGAGAATCGCAGCTCAAGTACACTCTTGCTCTTCGTGCGCCCCATCAACAGCGTGCTGGGGATGGCCGAGAATCGCAGCTCAAGTACACTTGCCGATGAATTTTTTGTATAGCCGCTTGGGCTGGGGATGGCCGAGAATCGCAGCTCAAGTACACTCAAGGGCTGAAAGTTCCTCTGCCGTCATGCGCTGGGGATGGCCGAGAATCGCAGCTCAAGTACACTCCAAGCGCGGCGGCTGTTGGAGCTTACTTCGCTGGGGATGGCCGAGAATCGCAGCTCAAGTACACTCAGGCTTTTCTTTGGCTCCGGTTCGCTTGCGCTGGGGATGGCCGAGAATCGCAGCTCAAGTACACTCCTTCAACGCGTCGAAGAGCACGGGATAGAGCTGGGGATGGCCGAGAATCGCAGCTCAAGTACACTGATCGCGAACAATACAAGCAGTGGATCGCAGCTGGGGATGGCCGAGAATCGCAGCTCAAGTACACTCAGAGAGTAGAGGTTCGCATTCGTAAACGGGCTGGGGATGGCCGAGAATCGCAGCTCAAGTACACTAGATCGCGCGTAAGTGTAGGTTAGGTAGGCACTTACGCGCGACCTTGAAGCTAAAAAAGCATGATTTGCGCGGGCGGCTCTTCTGGTTCTCGCGGTTTTCTCCCATAGAACACTTCCATCTTTGCGAATTGGTGATCGGTTAACGCGACTACCCGAACCTGTCCCAGTGGAGGAATCGAACTTTTGACGGTTCTTCGATGAACCTCTGCTGCTTCCTCGCTGGGAATGTAACGCGCATAAACGGAAAACTGCAACATCATAAATCCGTCTTTCAGCAGGACTCGCCGGAAGCGAACATAATCGCGCCTGTTGTCTTTGGTTTCCACCGGAAGATCAAACATCGCAAGCAGCCACATAGCACGGTACGCGGAAAGATTCACTCTTTGCATGGCACCAAATGGTCGGAAAGAACGAACCGGCTTTCCTCCCCACAGATTGCCCTTGCCAGTCCATCGGCAGAGCGCGCTAACAAGTCAGGGAGTGTCCGCTGTTCGCCTTCCGTGAAATATCGTTCGGTCAATATTCCTAGCAACCAACTCCTTGCATTGCGGTCAAATGGGCCTTCAGGATCATTTTCCTGAATCCACTCGAAGACACGCCGGTCTACTGCAGGGCGAAACGGCTCCATCAGGTCAGCAGCGAGACTAAAGGCATCGTAGCGGTTCTGATGGCGAATTCCGAGGGACGGGTGAAGTCCCGCCGCGCACAACGAGCGGGCAGTAAGTGCTCGCAGCACAGTGTAGCCGTAGTCAAGATGCCGATTTTGATCCGGACCAATTCCACCACGTCGAAACTTCGGATTGCCGAAGATCAATTGCCAGTAGCGCCGCGCAGCAACGGATTCCTGATTTCCCTTGTCGCCGGACTGCACACGCTTAGACATCTCAACTAGACCGCCATCATTTCCTTGAAGTTCCTTAAGCAGGAGTCCTTGAGCCCGAATCTTCGCTTGAATGATCGTTTTCCAGAGCCTTTTGCGTACCGGAAGGGGCATCTGTGTCTGCTTTGCGAATCGTTCAGATTGGATGTAATGGGCCTGAACGGGAAGCAGCATAGATGCGGGAAGAAAAGTGTCGTCGCAGGATATGACCGTCCCGCCGTTCGCGGCAATCCGCGATAGGACCGCCTGCGTTAGCGTCACTCTCGGGTGGGCAATCAGCAGTACGCCTAACTCCGAGAGTGGAGTGGATACCGGCGGGGCCGTTTCCGCTGCGATCACTAGCTGGTCGAGCCGAACCGATAGCTCTGCGGGGCTGGCGATTTCAACGATTCGGTCAGTCATTGGCTGCGTGAATGCCGCCGAGCAAGTCCAACTGAACCTTTCGGCAATCTAGTTTTCGCAGTGCATCGGACATGGGCGACCACCATTCCTTGGCCTTCTTGATGTCGTCCTTCATTCGCGCGTCAGTGATCCCAATCAGGGACAGCTGCCCGTTTGCTGCAATCGTGCGAAGACGAAATAAAGAAGGTGAGCACTTCCCCGCCGCATGGCTGCAATCCTTGTGAAGCTGCACGATGTCGCCGCCCATTAGAGAAAACTTGAATACAAAGTCCTCCGCATCCTGATATGAATGAGCGACAATGCGTTCTGCTCCGTGCTTTCGTTCCGCAGCATCCATTAGAGATACAACGATGCTCTCCCAGCGTGTCTCTTTGCCGTGAACATCCAGCTTGGCGAAGACTTCGACGTGGTGGTTGCTCGACGGCATCACAAAGCGTTTTCTGTTGCCTTTGCCGATAGCTGAAACGTTCAGCACCTTTCGGACGCGAACTTTGCGAATAGGTATATCTCTGCCGTTGCTCGCCGGACAGGCAGGCCATTCGTTCGCGGCTTCGCAGCGGCTTAGGTCACCACTGAGAGCAGCGAACTTTTCCTCTACAGCCCGCCGGACAACTGGATCGACGATGCTAGCGATATCCTTCTCTTTCAGGGACGTGACCGGCTTACGGATGTGTACCACGCTCTTCTTTCCCTCAATGCGCGGGCGTCCATAGTTGGTTTCGTCATGGAATTCTCCGCTCATTTTATGTTCGGGCCGGTGAGAAACAACCATGTTGACGATTTGTGGCCTTAGTGAATCCACAAAATTGGGCCAGGGCGACTCCACGCTCTGGAATGAGCGGCGCGCCGACTGCCACGATGGCGCGTTGGCTGCGGCAACGCTCATCTGTTGCACCATAGACTGACTGGTAAGCGCAATCACTATCGCGTCCACCGCATGGTGACGATGATCGGTGCGCGGTTTGCCCTTGCTCTCCCCGTTGTAGGAAGGCACTGCTTCGCGCAGAATCGCCTCCACTCCCCAGGAGCGGCGAAGTGTTGCCGTGACCATTCCAGTTGTCGCGTGAATGACCTTGCGGTTTGTGCCATCCCCTCGCGGAATGTCCCGCCCGCCATAGAGTGTGCTCAACAGGTCCACCGCGAGGCGCGTGGTATAGCGCGTGTCGTTCATCTGCCGCTCTGTGAACTCGCGGAGTTCCTCTTCACTGCGAAGCTCGAAGCGGCGGAGTTTCGCAGGGTTACTGAATCTCTTTACCCTCTCCAGAATCTGCGCCCAGCGCTCATCATCTGTGCCATAAGCCTCCCAAGGGGTTCTTCCACCCTTCACTGAACGGTTTTCATGGTGGTAGCAGAGCGTTTTATTGAGGAATGAGTCATCTGGACATCTGCTTAACGGAATAATGTGTTCAATATCGAACTGAGAATCACCAAAGAGAGAGCTAAATTCGATGGTGCGTCCGGTGTAAGGGCAGATGCCCCCACATTCCTCGAACAAAAGTGCCTTTTCAATATCGGAGCGGGAAGGATTCTGGATACCACATTCTTTCAGAATCTTAGCCTTGGCTTCCTCGCGTTCCCGTTGTCGGCTTCGGATTTGGCGCGTGGATTCCTCACGCTCCTTGCGCGACTTTCGCAGCTCGCGGGCCATTTCGATACGTATTTCGTATGGCTTTCCGTATTGGCGGACTATTGCGTTTACGACCTTGCGCACTTCGGTAAGAGCACGTTCAACGGCAGGATTGCGAAGTGATGGAACCGCCTCTCTGACCACGGGCAGCAAGTCTTTGGGTTCTTGGCGTAGCTCAGGATAGAGCACTGGGCGAATTCTACCGTAGCTGACACCCTTTTCCATTTCAGGCAGTAGGCGGCGCAGCGCCTTAAGGGACAAACTGCAATAGCCGTCTTCCGGCCTTGTTTCGGCAAACTTACTCGCGGAATTCTCATCGAGTGCCCAGAGTTCATGCACCCTCGACGCGAGTTTCTCTTCCGACTCAGCTCTGTACCAGAGAGTTACGGCCTTATGCTTTTCCTCTTCCGGCATCTCATCCCAGAAGACGCCAAAGATAGATCGCATGAATGCATTGGTGCGATTGCCACGAAGCCGCTTTTCCCCACCCCTTTCGAGATTGAAGGTTGATTTCTTCAGCCCAAGTAATTTCCGCAGCTCGGCAAAGGACTGGTCGCCTTCATTCTCCAACTTTGCGAACACCGCGGCCTTTTCCTCTTGGGTTAAGGAGCGCTCATTGATCTTCCCGAACTCAATGACCTCCAGGTCGTTCACCTTCTGGAGAACGCGAAATCGTTGTGCCTCTAAGAACGCCCATGGTGCACGACGCTCTTCGGGCTCCAATTCGCAGCAGCCTATCAGGTGTTCCTGTGCCGCGATGGGGCGCTGGAAGAAAAGCAACCAGCCGACCTTTGATTTGAAATCATCGTCCAGCACGTCTCGCCAGTATGGGCGCTGTGCTTGCCAGATCCTTTCAAACTCCTGTTCGTACATGGACCGAGCTGTCCATCGGCCACGAATTCTGCGCTCGTGAGAATTGAGTCCCGCAAAATATTCGCCGAGCGTCCGCACTCCTGCAGATGACATCTGAGCAGCCAATTCGGAAATACCTGCCTTTACCTTTCCGAGTTCATCATCCTTTGATTTCTTGCCCTCTTTGCGATTGGACTTGAAGCCGCGACGTTGGATGAGATGGTAGAGGGCTCGCCCCAGTTCAAATGCGCTCAGCTTTCGGTCCAGTGCGGACTTGCGTAAGAAATATGGAAGAGATTCTTTTACTGCGCGCAAGCTGTCTGCTTCAACGGTTCGGCAGAGGTCAGAAGTCAGCGCACAGTCCAAGTCATTCAGAACCTGATGCCGCTGGTCAGCCAGGTGGGCAGCGGCGTCCACAGCAGGCGGCAGAAGATTCTTTTGCTGAAGCAGGAGAAACAAATCTCGCTGTCTTGCGGCACGCCGTCTGAGCTGGCGTCGATGAAGTCTGGCTTCGCGGCGGGCTACGGCTTTCGACTGATCTTTGCCGCGCTCAATATCCAGTGTCGAGCCTTCGACACCGGGCTCGAAAATGCGAACGCCTGCTCGGAGCAGCTTATTAGGTTTGTGGGAGGAATCAAGAGCGATGAGAGACCAGCCGATAGAGGCTGAACCCAAGTCAAGTCCGAGAGTGTATTCGGATACGTCAGCAGTCCAATCCATGAGAAAAGACCTTGACAATCAAATTGGGAGAGGTGAAACTCACACCAGTGTACTTGAGCGGCGATTGCTTGGCTATTCCTAGTAAGCTTTTGTCGTAAGGCTCCGCTCAATGAGCGACCTCTGAACGCCCCGGCAACGGGGCGTTCGTATTCTCCCGTCACCTCTCCCGATAATATTCAAAGCTGCCAAACTTAAGATTCGCTCCGCAAGCAGAGTCCTATCACTAATCTCAAATAACTATCGGTGCTTTCTGTTCAACTCTGGCGCTACGGCTACGTCGAGGGATTTATTTTAGGAGAAGTATTAGACGGCGTTTTGCCAATGAATTCATCTATTTAGGTTGTTCGTCACAAAAACAATATTCGTCTGGCGGCACTTTAAGAAAATTGAATTTGGCACGACGGTCTTAGTCTCCGTTCCGTGAGTGCAAACCACATGGGCGAGCGGAGTGCGGTCGGGCTTAAATCCGGGCCATCGGTTACCCAGTCCGATCCGGGGCTGAGGCGGCCAACACCTCCAGCGACAGCTGGCCGAAAACCAGAGGCTCGTCCACCAATTCACTCACAAGGTTTTGCTTTTGGGGTTGCTTCTGAGTCCTGCGAAGCAGGGCTACCATCTCAGCCTAAAACTGGGCGGGGCGCGGGGCAGAGCCCCGCTGAAGAACTTCAGCGCGAAGCGCTGGACACCGGCAAGACAGCGCAACCACGCGAAACATCGCTCAATACTCGAACCGCCGATTCTCTGAGCAATGATGATATTCAGCAGTTCATCGAATTCTTCAAAACCCTAAACCGCTGGGACCGAGAGCAACATGGAAACTAAACCATGTTGCCGTTGCTCGCGCCCAGCGGCTTTTTCTTTGGCCTTCCTGCTGTCCACAGTAGGAATCCGGCCACGAGCCCAGAAATGCTCCCAGACAATTCTCCTCTGCAATTCGTGTATACACGACGCAATCGCCTCACTTGGCGCTACACCCCTCAATCAACTGCAGCAGCCGTTTATAACCGCATATACAGCGATTACTGGCAACTCTGGAGCGGACGCCTGCACTGCAAACCAGTCAGTGTCTGTGGAAGAGGGCCACCAGGACGGCGCAGCCGACACAAGTTCCCGGCCCTGTCTAATAGCCGGGAACTTGCGTATGGGGTACGCGAGGGACGGCAGGTGATCGACAAACTTGACGTCCGAATCCCATGCGATACTCCCTTCCATCCAGAGTTCTCAAAATTATATGGGGAACTGCACTACGACTCTTCGAAGAGTCCTTTTCATCCATCGCGCCATTACCTACTCACCGCTGATCTTCGGAAGTTTGGTCACGATGCGATTCTGCATCTTTCCAACCGATGGGGAAAATACGGAAACCACAAGTTGGAACTCATAGACACAGGAAAATCCCCATTCTCAGGTTTACTTAACAGGATCGAAAGGGTGTTTCAAATTAACCCTCTGCGGACTGGAATTATGCGCCTCGATCTTGCCGTGGATGTCCCAGGCGTTGCTGTCTCGTGGTTTCAAAATCGCGTGAAGGCTGCTCACAAGAGGTTCATTGCGGACTTTGGTTCCGCCACGTTCGTTGAGATGGGCAAGGGCGGAATTCAGACCCTATATTTCGGCAAACGCCCCAGTCTGTATCGTATCTACGACAAACACGCCGAGTATCAGGAGCAGTATCGGAAGTTATTGCGCACCAAGAGCAAAGATTCGGTCGCTCCAGATTTTGAAACCACCTTCGGACTTCCTGATCGTGGGGTAGTACTAACGCGCGTTGAGCGGCAGATGGGGGGCAAAATTCCTCAATTCAAGACCGTAGGGGACCTGTATTCGCTCCGGACGTTTGATCCCTTTCAGAAGCTCAACCTCGTTATGGGAGGTGTCGCGGAGCCTGACCCGACACAGTATTCCTTTATGGAATACTGCACTGGAATGTATCTCCGCGATTTGGCCGAGGTAAGGGGAATGCACGCAACGATGGACTTTGTTAAGAGAACGAGCAAGAGGAATACTGGCTGGGCTTTGGAAAAGTTTAAGGATTTTTTGCCCGTCGAGAATTCTGGACAAACTGTAACTTCTCATAGTCTCAAGCAGCTTTTCCAGCGCTCGGTTGCTCGGCAGCTTGCAGCGTGATGATGCTTGTTGTATTCTTATACCCTACGTATGAAGAAGAAAACAAAATTGCCTAAGGCGGCCCTAGAGTTTTTTCAGGAGCAAGGCCGAATTGGTGGAGAGAAGCGCGCTGCCAATCTCAGCGCAGAAGAGCGCAGCGATCAGGCACGGAAAGCCGTGCAGGCACGCTGGGCCAAAGAGAGTTCAAAGAAATCAGCCGCCAAGAAATCGTAATTCGGGAGAATTCATGCAGGCAATCATTTACGCCAGGGTTTCCAGCCGTGAGCAGGAGCAGGAAGGCTATTCAATCCCCGCGCAGCTGAAATTGTTACGCGACTATGCCTCTAAGAACGGCTTTGAGATTGTGCGAGAATTTATCGATATCGAAACCGCGAAGGCTGCCGGGCGCACGGCATTCGGCGAAATGGTAGATTTCATTGAAAAACCTAAGAACTGCCAGGCCATTCTGGTTGAAAAAACCGACCGACTTTATCGGAATTTTCGAGACGCGGTGACTTTGGAAGATTTAGGCGCGGAAATTCATTTCGTCAAAGAAAATCAGATCATCTCTAAGAACTCAAAATCGCAGGACAAGCTAGTTCACGGAATTAATCTGGTTCTTTCGAGGAATTACATTGAGAATTTGCGCGAAGAAGTAATTAAGGGAATGCGCGAAAAAGCCGAACAAGGCATCTATCCCGGACGTGCTCCCTTTGGATATCGAAATAATCGATTAACCCGGACCATTGAAATTCACCCTGAAAATTCGAATATTGTGAAGCGAATTTTCGAATTGTATGCGACTGCGAAATACTCCCTAGCCACTCTCCGGAAACAAATTCGAATCGAATTCGGAAAATTGCTCGCGTGCAGCTACCTCCATACGATTCTTTTGAATTCGGCTTATATCGGAGAATTCGAATGGGCAGGGGTGAAATACCAAGGCAGTCACGAGCGGTTCATTTCGCCTCAGCTATTTGAAACGGTCCAGGCGGTGATGCACGGACATCACAAGGGCAAGTACAGCAAGCACGACATTGCGTTCCGGGGGATGATGACTTGCGCGTATGACGATTCCACGGTGACAACTGAGCTCAAGAAGGGAAAATACGTTTATTACCGTTGCAGCGGGTACCACGGTAAATGTGACCTTCCACGCTTCAGGGAAGAGCAGATTTCGGAGAAGCTAGGCGGGGTACTGAAGGCCATCCAGATACCCGATGACGTTCTGGCGCGGATCAGCAACAGCCTTGAGCATGACCAGGAGCGAATGCAGAAGGATGCAGAGGCCAAACGCGAGAGGCTATCACAGCGCTTGGAAGCGATTCGCAATCGAATGAGCCAAGCGTATGCCGACAAGTTGGATGGCAAGATTGCAGAGGACTTCTGGCAACGGCAGATGAGCCAATGGCAAGCGGAAGAGCAGCAAGCGAAGCAATCGATAGAGGCCCTGATGCAGCCGAACACAGATCGTGTCCTGAATGCTCAGCGGACTTTAGAACTCGCCAATGTTGCTTATTCTCTGTATCTTACGAGGAAACCAGCCGAACAAGCCGAATTGCTCAAAAAGGTACTTTTGAACTGCTCTATAGACGCTGTAAGTGTAACTCCCACATACAGGAAGCCGTTCGACATGATCTTTGAAAGGGCAAAAAGGAAAGAATGGTCGGGGAGAGAGGATTTGAACCTCCGACCCCCTGGTCCCGAACCAGGTGCTCTACCAGGCTGAGCCACTCCCCGACGCTTGGAAAAGCGCGACTCTCATCGCGCTAGGCAGATTATAACAGAGCAGCCAGCTCGCGCCAAAACTCACGAGGTGCGTTTTTCCTTGGGAGGCTTAAACTGGCCACTGCCCACGCGGCTCGAAGTGCGAGCAATGTTATCAGCTGCCCAGCCTGCCCAGTCCAATTCCAATGACGTAAGTCACAATGCCTTCCACCGCTCCCACTGCGGTCATTTCAAAGCCGCTGCCCCACCATGAGCGAACCGTGATCAGCGATTTGGCCGCTCCGACCGCGAAGTGTGCCGCAAGTGAAATGATGGCAGAGAGAATTACCGCCGTATATCCGCTCCAAAAGAAAAATGGAATGATGGGCACAAAGGCTCCAACCGCGGTTGACAGGGCGCCCGAGAATGCCGAGGTTAGCGGTTTACTGAGAGCCTCTTCGGTGGAGTTCAAGCGTTCGGCGGCCAGCGCGCGCAGCATCTGTTCAGGATCCCGCGCAATGTGCTCAACGACGTGGTCGGCGTCTTCCAGCGGTAGTCCTTTGACTTGGTAATACAAAGAAAGCAGTTCGCGAGCTTCACCGCTATTCATCTTGATAGCTTCTCGCTCGCGTTCTAATTCCGCTTCGTAAATTTCGCGTTCGCTCTTGGCCGCAAGGTACGCTCCGGAGCCCATGGACAGGGCGCTTGCAACCATACCGGCAATTCCTGCTAGCAGTACGTAATGCGAGTTCCCCAGGGTGGCGCCGGAGACGCCGGAGACAATTCCAAAGATCGCTCCCAATCCGTCATTCACTCCGTAAATGGCGTCGCCAATCCATCCGGCGGCCTGCCTGCCAGAGTTGGAACGCTTCGCCAGCAATTCAGCGATCACCGATTTTGGATCGGCTTTTACCTCTGCGACCGCTGCAGCCGGATAATGATTACGGATCAGATCGCTGAGTTCGCGATAGTGGTTCTGCTCGTCCTCTATGACCTCTTGGAGAATTGCGATGCTCGGCTCGTCGCCGAGTTCTTCCAGTTGCCTGCCATACATCGCAATGTCGCGGCCCTCGTCGATCTCAAGACGGCGCAGCGCCATACCAGGGCCGCCAACACGATTCGCCAAGCTGTCGGCATCGCCTCCAGCCTTACCTGCATACTGCGGCATCTCGCCGCCGAGCTCTCGAATGCGCTTTGCCCACAACGCGGCATGCCTTGCCTCGTCCTCCGCCAGATTGCGCAGAATGCGTCTGCGGATTGGGTCCGAATCGCGCTCAGAGAATGCGTTGTAAGTATGGAAGCCGCGCATCTCCGTCTGCCAATTTCCAGAAAGCGCGTTCAGAATCTTGCGTGTGGCTGCTCTGTTCATCATCCGTGATCATACAATCACACACTCTGCCCGGACAATCGAGCTTTGCTAATGCGCTGCCGGCTTGCTTGACTTCGGCCATGATCGCAGCATGCACCCTAGGCGTGACGCACCGAACCTTGCGCACCAGCGGAAAAGACTTGTTGTGCGAAGTAATATCGTGGGATTCGGAGATTAGGCTGCGTCGGTGTGAACCCGAGGCAGGGGTTGCTCCTGTTGAGCCGCCTGCGAGGAATGCCGCCGCGCAATCCATGTGTCCAACGCAAACCATCCCGGCCCAAAAATAAGGATGAGAACGGAGGCGCATAGAAATGTGTACGGATCGGCGCCATAGAACTTTCCGGGATTACTAATCACCGACGTCAACGCCTCCCGGTCTGCAGCCAGGTACGCGACAATCATATCTCCCGCCAGCACCAATCCCGTAAGTCGCGAGCCCAGTCCCAGGATCAGCAGCACACCGCCTAAACACTCAATGCATGAGACAAACCATGCAGTTGGTCCCGGCGCGGGAATCCCTAAACTGCTGAAGAACTGTGTGACATGTGCGAGGTTGTGCAGCTTGCCCCAACCCGTTTCCATAAACTGCCAGCCCCAGTAAAGTCGCACGAGTAATAGAAGTGGAGACTGCACCAACGAACTTACTGAGCTGAACCAGCCGTAGACTTTGGCAAACGTGTGTATCGTCGTCGTTGAACTCATGATTGAGCCCTCCGTTCTTGTAGGCCGGGGTTGCAGAACCAGCCGAGAGAGGCGAACAGCGTGAAGGTTTGTTGAACATGTTGCGCACATGCTTCAGGGGGCAGCGTTGAATGCGCGTAGGCCATCTCGATCGCTTCTGCAATCGCTGTTCTCTCGGCCAGCGCGTTCAACAGCCGGAACATCTCGGCATCCAGCCGCTTGTAATGCACTACCAGCTCAAACCGGTGAATTGCCAGATACACAGTGTCTGCGCATTTCGCGCGTGCGATTCTCTTTGCTGAAATTGTGCGCGGCATTCCGCCGTTGTCTTTCGCCGCTTCGCGAACCTGCAGCAGAAGCCTGTCGACCTCATGTCCGGCTTCCATCCATTGCAAGTGCGGCTGCAGCCGCAGCCAGCTGTTGGGAGACAGCGCCGCAACTTCAGCAGGGCTGAGGCGCTCATACTCGGCGGCGTCGAACGACTCAATCTGTGCCCACTCGAGCCGCGCCATCTCCTGCGCAATTGCATAATTCGCGCCCACCAACTCCGGATTCCGCTCCATCCATGCCGCAAGCTTCTTTCCCAGGTCGCGCATCGTGAACGATTCCGATGGGCAATCGGCCAGGTAGCTGCGCCGCAGCCGGTCAAAGCGCTTTGCGCCAAGCAGTGCGCGCACTCCGGGAAAATCCTCGCTAAACGCATCCAATACGCGCGACCAATAGGAGCGGTTGTAGATCTCAAGTCGCTCAAAACTGCTGAGGCGCGAGTTTGGTTTCACCAGCGCAACGCCATCCTCCGCGCCGCGCTTCATGTTGTCCCGCGAACTCAGTGGCTGCATCACCGCCCGCGCCAGCGTGCGTTGGAACTCCAGTAACGCGGTCATGATTGCACTCCAACCAGCAACTGCGCTTCCACCGCGCTCGTCACTGCATCCAGATACTTCTTTGCCTTCATCGCTTCGCTGTGAACTTCTTCAAAGGGTGGTATGCGATCGTCCCACTCCAGCAGCGTTGCCGTCGGTCCGGTCCGTTGCAACGCCCGTTCATACAGCTTCCACACCGGATCGATCACCGGATGGTCGTGGGTATCCAGAATGAATCGTTCGTAGCGCGAGTGTCCCGCGATGTGTATCTGCGCTACACGCGCGGCGGGAATATAATCCACATACTCTGCCGGATCGAACTCATGATTGATCGAGCTGACATAGATGTTATTTACATCGAGCAAAATGCCGCAGTCGGCGCGCTCCACCACTTCAGTCAAAAACTCCCACTCGGTCATCTCCGAATCATGAAATTCCGCGTAGCTGCTCACGTTTTCCAGCACCACCGGAACTTCCACAAAATCCTGCACCAGGCGGATATTCTTTGCCGCAACCTCGGCTGCCTCCCACGTATACGGCAGCGGAAGTAGATCGTGGGTGTAGCGTCCATCCACGCTGCCCCAGCACAAGTGGTCGGAGAGCCACGGAGTTCCCGTGCGTCGCACCAGCGACTTCAGCCGCTTCAAGTGCTCGCGATTGAGCGGCTGTGTCGAGCCGAAGTACATCGAGACTCCGTGCTGCACAACCTTGTACTGCTCCAGAATTTGATCCAGAATTGCCAGCGGCCGCCCGCCATCGATCATGTAATTTTCCGAGATGATCTCAAACCAGTCCACCACCGGTTTCTTCTCCAGGATGTGCTGGTAGTGCGGAATCCGCAGTCCAATTCCGATCCCGTATTCGGTAAATCCATTGAATCTGTTTGCCGGCATCTCTCCGCCTTTTTGCGAGGAATTCAGGAGGACCGGACGCTGCCGGCCCTCTCTTGCTTGAGTTAAAGCGCCTTTGCTGGGCCGTCGGTGGCGCAGCCGCCCTTGCCTTTGCAGGAGTTTTTGCCCTTGCACCCGTTGTCGCCGGTCTTGCAGCCGCCCTTGCCCTTGCAGGAGTTTTGGCCTTTACATGCGTGCTTGTCGGTGGTCTGCTGTTGGTCGAAGCTTGACAGGCCCATGGCGCGTGTCATGCTGTTAGCGCCGGAGCCGGTGCTGGTTGGGGTGGCCGAAAGAGTAGTGGTGGCGCCGGTCAGCAGACCGGACATCGCTGCGGTCATCAGCAGGGACTTCATCGTAGCTTTTGTCATCGGAGTCTTCCTTTCAAGATGTGGGTTGGTAGTGCATTGTCGGGGGTATCGGCGCGTTCTCGGCTGCCGAAACGGCTTTCGCAGACGCCCATGTGACTAGCCTGCGGAAAGGAAGTTACAAGGGTAGATGAAATTCTTTTTCAAAATTAAATATCCAAAGCTCTGTAACTTTCCGGGAGATAATCGCGTCTCCTTCTGTGCAGGATCACGGAAGCCGAACTCGTAAGGTAGGCTCTTGAATTCAGTGGCAGATAAAGACGGGAAGCAAGCGGCCATCACCGCCGAGATCGCAGCTCGCGAGGCCGCAATCATCGCCCGCATTCTCGCCGGCGAGCGCGAGCTGTTCCACGAGCTCATCCGTCCCTACGAACGCGGCCTCTACCTTGCTGCCTTTTCCGTAGTCCAGCATGAAGCGGACGCAGAGGATATTGCGCAGGATGCGGTGATCAAGGCCTACAAAGGCCTGAAGAACTTTCGCGGAGAAGCCAGGTTCAGCACCTGGCTCATGGCCATCACTTTGAACGAGGCACGCAGCCGCTGGCGCAAAACTAATGGCGAGCAACTCGATTTTCTCTCTGACGGCGACGATTCCGGCGGCGATTACACCCCCTCGGTGCTCGCCGACTGGCGATACATCCCATCGGAGGAGCTGGAGCGTAAGGAGTTGCGGCAGGCCCTCCAGCAGGCGATTGCAAAGCTCTCGCCCGAGTACCGTGAGGTTCTCATCTTGCGGGACGTGCGTGGCATGAGCATCGCCGAAACCGCAGAGGCTACGGGAGTCAACGAAGGCCTGGTAAAGGTTCGTCTCTTTCGCGCCCGGATCACAATGCAAAAGATGCTCGCACCGCAACTAGGACCCAGGCAGCGGGGATTCATGGGGTGGCTGACCCGAAAAGCTGGTGGCCGATGACACTCAATTGCAAACACGTGTGGGCCCAGATCTCAAGCTACATCGATGGCTCGGTCACTCCTGAGATGAAGCAGGATATCGAGCGCCACCTGGCCCATTGCCGCTACTGCTCGGCCGTGCTCGACTCCACGCGCAACATCCTCGTCCTTGTCGGCGACGACCGTACCTTCGAGCTTCCCGTCGGCTACAGCAAGCGCCTGCACGACCGTCTCCAAGCATCAATGGATTCCGCCGATTCAACTTCCTAGTCCTTTCGCAGGACAAGAAAATGGGGCCGCTTTGGCCCCGTCATTGTTTGCGCATCGGCAATCCTTTAGAAGTCTTTTCGCAAATCCATTCCCTTGTACATGTCCGCGACAAAGCTTCCGTAGCCGTTGAACATCAGTGTGTCGCGCCTGAAAATCTCACCGATGCGGCGCTCCTTCGCCTGGCTCCATCGCGGGTGATCCACCTGCGGGTTCACATTCGAATAGAAGCCGTACTCATGCGCGTTGGCTTCGTTCCAGCTCGTCGCCGGCATCTGGTCCGTAAGCGTGATTCGCACAATCGACTTCGCGCTCTTGAAGCCGTATTTCCAGGGCACCACCACGCGCACCGGCGAGCCGTCCTGGTTGGGCAGTGTCTCGCCATACAGTCCCACCGTAAACAGCGTCAGCGGATTCATCGCTTCATCCAGCCGCAGTCCTTCTTTGTACGGCCAGTTCAGCACGTCGCGTTGTTGCCCCGGCAACTCACTCGGACGCAAAACGCTGGTGAATGCGACGAACTTCGCCTTTCCATTGGGCTGCACGCGGTCCAGCAATACCTTCAGCGGATACCCGGTCCAAGGAATCACCATCGACCAGCCTTCCACGCAGCGGTGCCGATACACTCGTTCCTCCAGCGGCGCCAATTTCATTAGCGAATCGTAATCGAGTGTTTGCGGCTTGTTCACCAGCCCGTCAATTTGCACCGTCCAGGGCAGCGGATGGAAGCTGCCCGCAAGCTTTGCCGGACCTTCCTTATCGGTGGAGAGCTCGTAAAAATTGTTGTAGTGCGTGATGTCCTGGTACGGCGTCAGCTTCTCCCCCGTAGTGCTGATCGGGCTCTTCGTGGCCTGCAATCTTGTTCCGGCGAACGCCTGCACCGAGGGCGAAAACAGCTCGGCGATCTCTTTCCCGGTCAGCGCCACGGCTCCAAATCCAGCCGCAGCGGCCAGAAAACTCCGGCGGCTCACAAAGAGCTGCTTCGGCGTGATTTCGGAAGGCTTGGGTGTATCAATTTTCAAATTCACGGTTGTGCCCTCAACTTCGGTCGTGCCTGTTTCAACTGTTCGATTGAAAATCGCCGGAAAAGTTACAGCCAAAAACAGAAAAGGGGAAATTCGGAAGGGAACTGCTAAGTTGCTTCTCAGGCCTTTTTTAGCTCAACCAGAACCTGCCGGGCAATCTCTTTCAGCGTTTCAAACACGCCCACGCCCTGCGATGCGATCGACTCGAAAACCGGTTCCTCTCTCCGGCGGAGCTGATGTTTCATCTCGGCAACTGGTAGCACGTTGGGAAGGTCGCGCTTATTGAACTGCAGCACGTAGGGGATCGTGTTGTAGTCGTAGCCGTGTTCCTGCAGATTTTGCACCAGGTTATTCAGAGCCTCGGTGTTGGCATCAGCGCGCTCGGTCTGCGAGTCGGCCACAAAGACCACGCCATCCACTCCTCGCAGTATGAGTTTGCGTGAGGCGTCGTAGAACACCTGCCCCGGGACGGTGTAGAGGTGGAATCGAGTTTTGAAGCCGCGAATCGTGCCGAGATCAAGCGGGAGAAAATCAAAAAACAGGGTGCGATCCGTCTCTGTTGCAAGAGAGATCATCTTGCCCTTTTGCTGTTCGCCCGTCTTGTCAAAGATGTGCTGCAAATTCGTCGTCTTCCCGCCCAAGCCGGGTCCGTAGTAGACGATCTTGCAGTTAATCTCGCGCGCGGCGAAATTGATGAAGCTCAATGATTCCTCTACCGTGCCCTGGAACGGCGTCCGGAAACCGGTGCCGCAATCGGTCGCATCCTCCAACCGAAGTTGGGCTGCGCAGGAAGTTCCGATTGTCACTGCTGATACAACACTGCCGGACAGAGCAGATACATGGGTTATATCACACCGCGCTAGCCGCTACCCCATAATGATTGGTGAACTGGTCCGCACGATCGTCACATTCAAGAGTTACACCCAGTTCCGTGCGCGCTCGATTCGCTCTCGCAAAACGCTGCTCAACCGTGTCCAGATAGCAATTCTACTGGCTCGGAGGTGTCGGATAGTATCCAGCGCGAGCGTACACTTTCAGGCTCGGGCCATAGCCGCTCACCCGAACTTCGATCCTGCGGTAGTTGGCTGAAGCCGTATTCGGGGCATTGTAGACCAGGGTGTACTGGCTTCTACCCTCTTCCATCGCCGCGCCATACGCCGATTCCAATGCCTGCGAGTTAAACTCGGAGAAAATTTCGCCACCGGTTGCCGAAGCGTATTTCGTTAGAACGTTTCTGTAGCCCATCGTCGGCAGGTGGAATTTTGTCAGCTTCTTGTATCCCGGAATGGCCTCGACGTCGTTCTCCACGCCATACACAACCACGTTATATCTCTGCAACACCGCCAGAACTTCGCTGTACTTGGCCTTCGAGCCATACTCAAAGCCGTCGGAGAGGATGAAGATCACGTGGCGTCGCGCTTTTTCCCGCCGTCCCAGGTCTTGGGCGGCACGCATGACGGCGTCATTCAGCACGCTGGAGGGCTGTTCATTCTTTGGTGGCGCATACTCAACTTGATTGCGCTGCGTCCCCGGGTCGAACACACGGCCGTTGACCGTCGGCCCAACCGTCATGGGATTGTAGACTCCTACCCCGCCATTGTTCCCCTGCACCTGCTCAATCCGCTTCATGGTCGCTGTTGTGGTGTCGCCCAGCGCTGCCATGTAGTCCTGCTGCTGCCTCACCGTCGTGCCATAGGTATACACCGCAAGTTCGTCAAACTGGCTAAAGGCACCAACCAGCGCGGGAAAGGTTTCCTTGATCTTACGCAACGCAACTTCGGGCATTCCCACATCGATGATGATGGCCGCCGAAACCGGGAACGGGTCGCTGGTGAAGAAATTAATATGCTGCTTCACTCCATCTTCATAGACCGAAAAGTTATCTACCGTCAGGCCGGGGAACAGATGTCCGGCGGCGTCCTTCACCGTGACCTGAACCGGCACGGCATTGACGTTGCGCTTAATCACATAACTCGTCTCGTCGTAACCACTGCTGGGCGCATTCGCTGCCCGGTTGGAGGGTGCCACGCGGCCCACGGGAGCAGGGCTGGCTGCCGGTGCCGGAGCATCGATCGCAGAAGCCCCTCCTGTGTCGGCCGAGCTGGCCTCCCCCCCCTGTGCATGGGTCTGGTCCGAAGGGTTGACCGGAGCTCCACTCAGCGGATTGGTAGCCTTGGGCGCATCAGGCAGAGCCGGGTTCTTCTGGGCGGATTGGGGCTGGGGAGCCTCCGGCAATCCCTGTTGCGCAACTGCCGACGACGGAAGGAAGCAGCCAGCGAGGGCAATTGGGAGAACGATCAAAAGCAGATTTGCAAAACGCCATGGGCGCTGCATTGGGAAACCCTCCGCGAAGAACTCTGTATCCAATCTCAAAATGCTAAACTGCAAATTTTAGTGTTGCGGATACGCCCGCACAAGCAACTAACCTATAGTCCGTAGCTACATAGTAGACTACGCACGGAGCATCGAAAAGCCATGCTCACCCTAAGGCAATTAAGAATACCCGCCATCCCGATCCTTGCCCTTTGTTTGATGTCGTGGAGCGCCGCCCAGGCGCAGCGTCCTCCCAAAGAACCGCCCAAGGCCTCCAACGCCCCGGATGACAATGACATTCCGATTCCCGAGGGCCCGAAGCTGCAGGACAGAACCGCGCAGCAGGAGCAGCCCATCACCACCCTCAAGGTCAATGTGCAGGTGGTGAGCCTCTTCTTCAACGTCAAGGACAAGCGTGGCGCACTGATCCCAAGTCTAAGAAAGGATGACTTCCAGGTCAGCGAAGATGGCAAGCCCCAGACCATCAAGTACTTTGCAGCTAACTCTGACCTGCCCCTCACTCTCGGCGTACTCATTGACACCAGCGGCAGCCAGACCCGCGTTCTGCCCATGGAGCAGGAAGTCGGCGCAACCTTCCTGCGCGATGTTCTCACTCCCAAAGACATGGCCTTTCTCATCAACTTTGATGTCAACGTGAGTCTGCTGCAGGACTACACCAACGACCCGGCACGGCTGCGGCGCGCAATGGAGCAGACCCGCATTAACGATGGCGGAGGGGGCGGAGCGGGCGGCATTGCCGGAGCCGGTCAGGGCACAATCCCAGTGCTGCGCCCCAAGGGAACTCTGCTTTATGACGCCGTCTTCCTCGCCTCAAACGACAAACTGCAGAAAGAAACCGGACGCAAGGCAGTGATTCTGCTCACCGACGGTGGAGATCAGGGCAGTGATGAGACTCTCGCCAACGCCATTCAAGCTGCCCAAAGAGCTGAAGTCATCGCCTACGTCATCCTGCTCTCCGACCGCCGCTTCAACAGCATGTACCTAGGATCGGCGGAGAGCGCCATGCGCAAGCTTGCCGAGCAGACCGGCGGCCGGGTCATCGACGTCGGCAACAATGCCAAGAAACTTCGCGATGCCTTCGACCAGATCGGCACCGAATTACGCAGCCAGTACATGGTCGGCTACGTTCCCACCAACACCGCCATGGACGGCAAATATCGCAAACTCGAAGTCAAAACCGTCAATCCGGACTATAAAATCCAAGCACGCAAAGGCTATTTCGCGCCTAAGGAATAGCCCAGCGTCTGCGGCCGGAGGGCCGCTGTTGGCCCATACCCGGCACTGTTTTCCGCCGCCTACTTCTTCGGCGCGTAGTACCCCTTGCGGGCCCGAATCTTCACGCTTGAGCGGTTAGGTGCGGTAATGGAGATCGGGCGATAGCGTCCGTCCTGCACAAAATCCTGCGGCTTGTAGGCGATCACGTACTGGCTGCGCAGCTCGTCCTGAATCTCGGCAAAAGCATTGGAAACCTCTTCAATGCGCAGCGGAAAAAACACCCGTCCGCCGGTCGCTTCGGCATAGCGCATCAGAACCTTGTCGCCCTTCTTATCCATACCCGAAATATTGGTGCTGATGACGTAAATAATCACTTCCGCGTGCAGTGCCGCTTCGATTGCTTCTTCGCGGGTGTACCGGCTCTGGTTGTCGTCGCCGTCGCTCAGCAGAATGATGGCCCGCCGTGCGGGGCCGCGGACGGGCGCGCTGGCCAGTTTGTTGCTGGCCTCCAGAACTGCGTCATGCAGTGCCGTGCCGCCCCCGGGACGCAGAACCCGCACTCCACGCGCCAGCGAGGCGGTGTTGTCGGTATAGTCCTGGGTCAGATCAGAGACCGAGTCAAATCCAACCACGAAAGCCCGATCCGATTTTGGCCGCACCACCTGATTCAGGAATTCCACTGCGGCATCCTGTTCGAAGCGGAAGCGGTCGCGGATGGAATTGCTTGCATCAATCAGCAGTCCCACCCGGAGCGGCAGTTCGGTTTCGCTCTCAAAGGCCTCAATACGCGCTGGCGGTTTGCCCTGGTCGAGCAGCCGTATATCGTCCTTCTTCAGGTCTTTGATGAAGCGCCCATGCTTGTCGGTCGCCGTGAAGATCAGATCGACGAGCTGGACATCCACGCCAATGCGGAACTCGCCGGGCTCCTCCGGCTCCTGCTTGGTTTGTTGCGTGCTCGCGTCCGGTGGAAGCGGAAGAAGCGTTCCGTTCGTCTTCTTCTGCGCTGGCTGCTCTGCCGCCGGGTTCATGCCGGAGCCCTCCTGCTCGTTTGTGTTCTGGACAGCTGTGCTCCGTGCGGGGGCGTCCGGCTGCGGCAGTGTGGTTAGCTTCGTGGCATCGCCCGGCGTGCCAACTGGAGCGGGCGCACTCTGCTCCACCTTCTGCGGAGGCTGCGCCGGTGCGCCAGGGAAGCGCGGCTGCACCGCCGACGGAGCCGACGGCAACTCCTGTGTGTTCTGTGCCAGAGCTGCTGGACTCACCCACAATGCGGCGGCCAACACTGCCGTAACCAGTTTTGTCATAGGCCTTAAGTGTATAACGTCCCCGCGTCCGCAACGGGAGCGGCGTCCATGCCGTGTACCCGGCTCCGACGCCCTGTCTTATCCCGCTGGCTCCGCAACCCGCCGCAGCTTATCCAAGAAAGCTTGCAGATCCTCGGGCAGCCCGGCATCGAACTCCACTGCCTTCCCACTCTTCGGATGGGTGAAATTCAGATGTGCGGCATGAAGGAAGTTGCGCGGCAGTGACATTGTGGCTGCGCTCTCGCCGTGGGCGCGTGCTTTCTTGGCTTCCGTACGCGAGCTGATGGCATTTCCCTGGCGTTCGCGCGCCAGCGTATTCGGCAGCAGAATCTGCGGTGCTCCATACAGCGTGTCGCCCACCACCGGATGCCCAATCGACGACATATGCACGCGTATCTGGTGCGTCCGTCCGGTTTCAATCCGCACCTCCACCAGCGCGAAGCGTCCGTAAGGCGTAAGCAACCGCTCCACCACCTTGTAGTGGGAGACCGCCGTGCGCGGATCAATGCCCGCCGTACTCATCCGCGTGCGGTTGCGCGGATCGCGTCCCACCGGATCGTTTATCGTTCCCGTCTCCGCCTTGGGCCAGTTGTGTACCAGCGCAAGATACGTCTTGTGTACCTGCCGCGAGGAAAATTGCTCCACCAGTTTGCGGTGCGCTACATCGTTCTTCGCCACCACAATCAATCCGCTGGTGTCTTTATCCAGACGATGCACAATCCCCGGGCGCAGCTCCCCGCCCATTTCGCTGAGCTTGTTGAATCGGAACAGCAGCGCATTTACCAGCGTGCCGCGATTGCGCGCATCGTCGGCGCTTCCCGTGCTTGCGTGGACCACCATGCCGGCCGGTTTGTTCACCACTGCCAGATCCTTATCCTCAAACACCACGCTGAGCGGAATATCCTCGGCAAAGGCTTTCAGCGGTGCCGCCTCCACCGTCCCCGTAATCTCGATCACTTCGCTGCCCTTCAGCTTCAGCGAAGCCTTCGACGTGCGCTCATTCACCAGCACCTTACCCTGCTCCACCAGCTGTTGCACCCGCACCCGGCTCACGTCCGGAATCCGGGCCACAAGAAAGTGGTCCAGGCGCACTCCGGCGTCCTCCTCCGAAGCATGAAATACGGTGTGGCTTGCGAATTGGGCCGCGAGTTCCGTGGCGGACTCTTCGGTCTCCGGAGTGTCCGTCACGATCTCTTCCGTGTCGATCGGTTCGGGCTGGCGAGGGGCTAAAACTTTGCGTGGCATTCTATTGAGGATAGCAGGTGCGGCCTTCGCGTACACCCCGGGGAACCGTGCTGCGTCACGCAGTCTCATCGCCTCTCCAAGTCTGCCCTTCCCAGCAGCAACGCGCGGGAAATTGCTATCCACCCAAGAATTTGCTCCCATTCGGGAACATTAGAGTTATATTAGAGGCCGATTCGAGCCTGTCGCCGGCAATTCATGTGGCAGGCGAAGCAACGTACATCTAAGTTTTCTGCGGGACTTGCCGATATAGCAAACGTCCGGTAATCGGCAGCATTTTATGGGAACAATCAGACTACTCGCCGCGTCGAATGATTCCACTCCCATCCCGGAGCTGGAGAGTCAGTCCACCAGTCTGGTGCCCATCAGCAGTCAGGCGTTAGCTGCGTTGACAACCCCACGCAGCGACGCCGCCTATCCTGACGACAGCTACACTTGGACCGCCTCCGCAGGCAGCGATGGAACGTTTACCTTTTATGCGGTTCCGCAGCAAAAGTCCGGAAACAACGGCGCTTCAAGTCAGTGGGGAAACGATACTTCGAATTCTGGCTGGAACACCCAAGCCCTGCGCTTTGCCGCCGCCCAGTACGCACTCAGCGCCAGCCTTCCCCCGCCCATGTACGGCAGCGCCAACGCACCCGGTTCGTTAATAAACGTCTACGCCTAGCGTCCGCCCTAGCGTCCGCGACCGGCAGCGGCGTCCGTCGCCGCGTTACCCGCCTAGCGTCTGCCTAGCGTCTGCGACCGGCAGCGGCGTCCGTCGCCGCGTTACCCGCCTA
>Ga0181520_10003690_pt1 | contig 26558 bp, 24 predicted proteins | sample PEATcosm2014_Bin_29_FD_132451 | JGI IMG/M metagenome (GOLD analysis project Ga0181520, IMG submission 132451) | Peatland microbial communities from MTU Mesocosm Facility, Houghton, MI, USA - PEATcosm2014_Bin02_30_metaG | ecosystem: Environmental > Terrestrial > Soil > Wetlands > Peat | place...
CTTCTCACGGAAGATCGGTCTGGAGGTAAGAAAGACCCACTTGTTGCGCTCGAATTCCCAGCGCGAGGTGGAGAACCGTTGCCGGGTGTCATACTCCCTGGGCAATAGCTCGAAGCTGTCCGCAATCATGTTGAAGCTGGAGATGATTCCGGCGCTCTGGGCCGGCGCGCTGGAATCGAGAAAAGAGGCATACGGAGTTCCCTGCAACATGCGCGCGATTTCTGCCGGATCGCTCATCCATTGCACAAGCTGCTGCGGGGTAGGCCGCCGGCACATCAGACGTGCGAAGATGCGCCGTGGCGCGTCGGTAAAGAATTCCTTTTCGTAGTCCTTCTCAGGGAACAATGCCGCCGCCATCGCCGTCGCTACTTCGGCGGTCGATACCTCATCGGCGATGTCCCAGTAAGGACACCTCGTGTCGAGCGGGTTGAGAATCAGATCGCCGCGCTCGGGCGAGTAGAATTCCGGCGTGAACTCCAGCGCCGGATCGTAGACGATGGCCGTCTCTCCCCGCTCGGCAACTTGGCGGAGGATTTGCCGGATGGCCGAAGACTTGCCGCTGCCCGAATCGCCCATCAATAAAATATGGTTGGCTTCGAGATTGCGCCGGATACGAAAGGTCGGCGTGGCCCAACTGGGCAACTGCTTGCTGCTCCAGTCGAGCAGGAAATTCTGCCAGCGCAACTGCCAGCGGATGCCGTCGAGCTTCAGCTTCCGGCTCCATCGCCAGGACGATAGCAATTCCGGCCCCCGTGTGCGGCGTCCATGCCGCTGTTCGTGTCTCGATCCGGTGCCCACCAACCACTCTTTCAGTTGAAGCCCGCCCGCAATCAGAAACAGCATCAAAGCGAGGCCAAAGAGAATCGGCTCCAGCATCAATGTCCAATAGCTCCGGCCGTTGTAAATGTCTTCCTCTAAGAATTGCTCAAGCTGGGCTGAATCGATCTGAGCGGGAGCGTGTTTCTCAATCCCGGTCCAGCCATCCGCGATGGCGGCTGCGGAAAGCCGTACAGGTGGATCGGCGTCGTTTTCCGAGACTACATCGGGATTCATTGCCAGGGCGCTTTTGCGCCCGGAAGCCATCTTGTAGATCCATTGGACTTCGGTCGTTGTACCGGGCTGCTTTGCCCGCTCCGTACTCTCAAGGTAGGTAAGCAGATAATAGCGTTGGAGCGGTGGCATCTCCCATGCCAACCATGCCGCCAATGGGAACAGCGGAAAGCCGAAGATCACCGCGAGTACAGCCACGATCCACCACCGGAAATGACCTGGGAAACGCAGCGGTCTCATGGCGTGCCCCCTGGCGGTTTGGCTCCGCTTCCGGCCCTCAGTTTGGTCAGAAACTCGTCCGCCTTTTGCTGTTTAACAGAGTCGGCGTATGCCTGCATCTTGCGGAGGGATTCGTCCGTCAACGGCCCTTTGGAAGCTGCCGCGAACAGGTTGAGGATGAGGGCACGAATCGCCATCAGTTCGGCCAGCAGAATCGGGTCGGTAATCGCTCCCTGAGCGGCGCCCAATCTGGCGAGTATTGCCTCACGTATCCAGGCGGAAACGCTCATGCCTTCGCCGGCGGCAGCGGCCTCGACTTCGGCAAACTCGGCCTCGGTCAGCCGGGTGCCGGTTTGTTTGACGCGGTAATTCTCGGATTCCCGCGCGGCGGAAATGGCTGGCGGAATCAGCGAAGACGGCTTCGGGTCAGGGGTGGCCACAGCAAAATTGACCCCGGCAAGGACTTGGGCTTGCATTTCGTTTGATGCTGAGTCATTGAGGGTGGTTCTCGTAAAGCATTCTGAATCATCATGTTTACACGCGCAAACTTTTCCCGTTTGCGAACGTAAACGCTAAGTTTTCGCGTGAAAACGCGAAGCTGCAAAGTATTGAAACCGCACACGTTAACAAACGCAAACAAGCGTTTACGAATCAGTACCCTGTTGGGGATGACGTGTCAGCCCTACAACCGCTGCGCAGCAGCGCCGGTCTTGGACCGCTGGTCCAGACTCGGACCTCCGGCCATGATGCTCAGACTGGAACGATACACTGCCCACATGAGCAAGCGGCTTCTTCAGGGGCAGGAACTGGAACAGCGGGCGCGAGAGCTTGGTGTCGATATTCAAGGCTCCCCACGCACGGGAAGCTCATCGGGTGCTCGTCCGCGTGCCGAGGATCATGAGCTTCAGCAACGGGTCATCGAAGCGGAGCGGGCCAACCGAGAGTCCCGCCTCTGGCTCTTAGCATTGATTTCTGCTGTGGCTTCCGTCATCAGTGCTCTGGCCGCTTGGGCGGCGATCCTACGAAAATAACCCAGGCGAGGGCTTAAAGGTACAGCTTGCGGAACAGCCGGTCATCGTCCCCGGTGTCGGCATCGGCATTCGCAGGCAGGATGGAGGCTAGCCGATCCTCCACGTCCAGTTTGAACGCGGCGGCGATCTTCGCGACGTGGATGCCGAAAGTCCCCCGCAACTCCCCGAGCGCGCTCCCAAAGGTCCAGCTATGAAAGCCCCAGCCGTCCGCGTGGTGGATGCCGTCCCGCCCGTCGGTCCCCACTCGCTCAAGGAACTTCCGGCATGCCGCCCGCATCGCACGCAAACTCGTGGCCAGTTCGGACCCGCTGTCCAGCTTTCCCATTTGATCGCTGAGACGGTGCCGAATTTCGATCACCGAGTGGACGCAGTGCGAAGGCACCTCCATCTCGCTCGGCTCGTACAGCACCCGCCGATCCTCAAGGAAAGCGATCACTCGGCGAGCCGTTCCGATCTCCATTTCGGCAGGCTGCCATGATGCCCCGCCAAATGGCGTTGAGATCCCCGTCAGACGGTTAGCGATCTCGGTGAACTTCATCGGCATTCCTTTCCATCGGCATCATTGCCGGGGAGAGTCGCAATTTCCAGAAAACTGGCAAGCCCCGTTCTGGATCAGTGAGGATATCCATGTCGAACTCAGCGCAGAGGGGGCATCCGCCCCTGCTCCGCTCTCGGCAGCCGGGCAGCTAATCACGTTCCGCGATGGCGAGGACCTTGCCACTCCACTCGTCATAAAACCAAATCCTGCTGAACGGGCTGGCCGTCAGCGCGGCCTTGATTGCCCCCCCGTTTTCCGCCAGGAATCCGGTGAGCCTCGGAGGATACGGGACCATGTGCGACACGCTAAAGTGCAGCACGATGTCGGCAGGGAGGCCGTTAAGCCTTGGCTGTTTTGCGCACTTCTGGAACACCATTCGACCCAGCGGCTCTAACGAAGAATAGCTGCCGCCGTGAATATCGGAGCCAGCGCGTTGCGCCTCCGCCGCGTTCCTTGGGATGCGCTCGTCAGTGAGTTCGCCCAGTTCGTAGAACTGCCCGTGCCCCGACAACTCGCAGTAGATGTCAGGCTCCGGTGGCTTCCTGTTTTCAATCGTGCTCGGGTCTACATCCAAATCCGCCGCACGGCAAAAACCGATGAACGTCCGCAGTTCCTTCACTTCTTTCTTCTGATCGTTGCTCAAGTCATTCCAAGCCCGCTTGCGCTTCTCCAGATCCGGTACCGTACTGCGCCAATTCTCAAACTCGACTGCAGTCCAGCTCATTGCGTTACCTGCTTCCTTCCGCCATGCTTCGGCCAGTTTTTTAGAATAGCGCGGAACAGATTTTGTCGCTACGGGAATCACCCTGCACAGGAAATTGATTTTCGCCGGATAGCGGCAGCGTAGCCGAGGCGCGGCCAGCGACAAGGGCGGCTGCGCCGCCGCTTCGCGGTCAAGACCCTTGACTCCGACCTCCGAGCCTCGGCTTATCATTGTAGCCATCCGGGGAAGGTCAAAGGATCAGTACGCGGCGCTCCAAGTAGGTCTTTTTGATCGGGATCGAGGGGGCAATGAGTATCCGGCAAGCTATGACAGATACTTACCGGGGTTCGTCTTCGGCTAATCGTGGATAATTGGTAGCATCGGAGACGAGCCAAATGTCAGGTGAGATTGTTCGACAACTCACTCCAGAGGAGGCAGAACTCGCGCGTAAGCGCGAGGAATTGGCCTCTGTTCGCGCAGCTTTGGCGGAGCGCGAGCTCGAATTGATCGACCTCCGCGCTCAGCTCCAGAGCTTTGAGGGACTCTACCTGAGGCGAGTGGGTGTCCTCTATGCCGAACTGGACGACTGGGACGCTCGCGTAGCTGAGCTTGAGGCTACATTGGAAGGTTCGCCGGCGGCGCGTCAACGGGCTGACGCAGCGCGGAAGCGTGCCGCCGGAACCCACGAAGCGACACATGGGGAAGCATCCATGATCCCAGACTTCAAACCATCAGCGGACTTAAAGGGCCTGTTCCGCGAGGTGGCCAAACGCATCCACCCGGATTTTGCCAAAGACGACCAGGATCGGCAACGCCGCACTCACTTTATGGCCATAGTCAACGAAGCCTATAGCCGAGGCGATGCCGATGCCCTTCAGCGCGCTCTCGACGAATACGGCGAAGCCAGCGAAGCATTGCCGGGTGAAGGAATTGGGGCAGAACTCGTCCGCATCATTCGACAAATTGCTGCCGCAAGGAAACATATCGGCGCAATCGAGCAAGAATTGGTCTCTTTGCGAGCGAGCGAAGTTGCAACGCTGCGGCAGGATGTGGAATTGGCCGAGCAACAAGGACGCGACCTTTTGGCAGAGCTTGCCAAAAGCGTCAGCGAACAGGTCGAACGTGCAAGAACGGAATACGAGGCCATGGCAAAGGAGACAAAGAGCCGTGGCAAATGAATATGCCATCCAGCGTGTCACGGGGCGGAGCAGCTTCGACTCTGCTGATTCCAGTGCAAGATGCGGCCTCATCGCGCGAGGCCGTAAGGATGCTACGAAGCTCTGGTTCCGCGGCCCCCAACCGACGACATTGGTTCGCGTGACCGACTTTGACTTTCTCCTGCTGGACTTTGACAGATCAGATATTGAAGCAGGTAATACAAGCGACGTAATGCAGGTCTTGACTCAGTTGCTAGAACGGGATGCTGCGACAAAGTTCTGCGAACAGCTTGACGCCTTTAGCAGTGGATACGAATCTGACCCCCGCGAACTTTGGGAGATTCCCGAGGTTCGAGCTTTTGTCCAGAAGCTTGACCGCGAGTTTCCATATTGGTGCTATTTTCTTTCCAAGCTAGGAGATGGACTGCTATGGATCACATATTGCTTATACCCATTGGCCGCAACTCAGGATGAGAGAAAGCGCTTTAATGCCGGGGCAGTTCGCAACTATATAGACGGACGGGGTATCCCGCATTTGACAGCGATCTGTAGATTTGTCGGCTGCTCCGACGAAGAAGCTGTCCGCCTAACGAAGAACGCGGTCGATTATTTGGTCTCTAAACCGCTTGGGAAGCATGCGAATGAGCAGATTCGCGCAGTGTCTGCAACTCGATTGTCAGATAGATTTCCAAGAGCTGCGGAGCGAAGCGAGGCGGATGCGCAATTCTACATGGGTTCTCTATATTACGCCGGCCACAATGCGCCAAATGATTATGTGATTCCGCCCGATTACAGTCTCGCTCGATTTTGGCTTCATAGAGCTGCGGAAAAAGGCCATGCTGGTGCCGAGTATCTCTTGGGCATCCTTTGCCACTATGGGCACGGCGTTGCCCCAGATGAGCAAGAAGCAGCGGCTTGGTATCGTAAGGCAGCGGACCGTGGGCATGTCGAAGCTCAATACGCGCTTGGGAATGCTCACTATTACGGAGCTGGCGCCGCACGCGACCATACGAAAGCTGCCACATGTTATCGAAGAGCAGCCGACCAAGGCCAGCCGGAAGCACAGTTTGCGCTTGGCGTGCTCTACGATTCGGGACAGGGCGTTTCGCAAGACGTTTCAAGGGCCGTCTACTGGTACCGAAAAGCTGCCGAGCAGGGTAAGGTCGAAGCACAGTACAACCTTGGGTTAAAGTACGACAAGGGTGAAGGCGTGGGCGAGGACCATAGACAAGCAGCGGCTTGGTACAAGCGGGCGGCTGACCAAGGTAGCGCAGACGCTCAGTTCGGTCTCGCAGGCCTTTACTATTTTGGCCGTGGTGTACCGCAAGACTACCAGGAAGCCCATTTTTGGCTCAGCCTTGCCACTGCTGGCGCGACGGCGGACAGAAAAGAAGACTTTCGACAGTTTCGCGACGGTGTTGCTGCTGAACTTTCAGCGAAACAGCGGTCCGAATCCGACGACCGGATGAAAGACTGGCTCGCAGTTCATTCTGTAATACAAGGTTGAAAAGTCCAGCATCCTGTCGTCGAGTTTATGTCCGTGAGGTAGGAGTACGTGTCCGATAATTCCGAACTCCAGCATTTGCCAAAACAGAGCAGCACAGCAGGGACGCTATCGGCGACTCGCACCAGTCTGATTGCCCGAGCGCGCAAGGATGCGGCGAGCCTACGGATGGAGAAGTCCGGGCCGACCTTACCCACACTGGCTGCAAACGCGAACCAACCGAACGTCACAGAGCCAACCGACGCGGACGAGCAGTTCAAACTCGGCGGGAAGTATTTTCGGGGCGAGGGAGTAGAACAAGACTTTTCCCAGGCAGCGCTTTGGCTCCGGAAGGCGGCGGACCAAGGCCACGCTGCCGCTCAACAAGCCCTGGGCACGCTCTTCGAAAAAGGGCAGGGCATAGAACAGGACTACGCCCAAGCAGGCTACTGGTATCGCAAAGCCGCAGCTCAGAATGATCTGTTGGCGCAATATTGCCTCGGTTTGATGTATACATCGGGCCACGGCGTAGGTGCGGATCATTCTCAGGCAGCCGCATGGTATCGAAAAGCTGCTGAGCAGGGGAATGAAAGCGCTCAATGGCAGCTTGGCAATCTGTATAGAGATGGTCTCGGAGTTGGGGCAGATTATTCAGAAGCATATTTCTGGTGGTATCTGTCCTTCTATAGAAGCGTGCGACCCGAACAGACTAGGTTTGTGAACGCACATGAGAAGGCCAAGGGTCGGCTGTCTGTGAAACAGGTGGCTGAAGCGCAGCAGCGCGCACACGTTTGGCTTGCCGCGCACCAACAGAAAGAAGCCGACGAGAAGAGTGCATTGCCGTCCGGCATTCCTCGTGCGCGCACATAGAAAGAAGTTGGAAAACAATGTTCGAGGTGAATGGACGGTCGGAGGAACAGCGGTTGTACGCTTAGCTTGCAATTGGACAGATCCGCTTTCGATTACTATCTGCCTATCGGATGTGACCGCCCATCCAGATTTGCGAACGCTTCAATGCCCGGACCAGACGAGCAAGAGCAACCCCGGCCCACCCGTTGAAGGAACTTCTGGCAGACCACCCGCGACGCCCGCGCGGTCTCGGCTGAATCTGCCGACGGCGCTATATAATTCTGGCTCATACCGGGGACCAATCAAAATGGACGACGCCAACGAAATCCCAGCGCGCGTGTATATGGTTGGGGAATCCGAACCGCAAGCTGGGGTTTCAATTCCTGCGCCTCCACGGGGACTGAATCCAATCGCTGCGGTTCTCGTGGCATTGTGGTACAGCCTTACGGCGGCGGGAGCAATGTCGAGCGGGTTCCATTTCCTTTATGAGCACAGCCAAAATGACTACTTCTTGGCTCAAAACCTGATGTGGACGGTTGGAATCGGTATCGGCATCGCGATCGCGGTCTGCCTCGCGCGGAGTTCTGCTGTTTTGGTGGGAGGCATTTCTTCGCTGCTGATGTCCGGGCTTCTGCTCTCGTTGCTTCTCGTTGGTGCTGGCGAGGGAGACAGCGATGTATCGATATTTGGCTTCCGGCCATCTCCGACTCAGTTCTTAGTGGCAATCGCGGCTCTAACGCTCTTGTCAGGGCTGGTCGGGACATTCGGCGGAAAGGCCATGCGAGACGACGAATCGCTGGCAGGCCCAATTCTCGGGATTCGTGGTGGTCATTGGTTTTGGCTTTGGTTGGCAGTCTACGCCTGGGTAGCCATTCTTCCCACCGGCATCTACTATTTTTGGCTGGAAATCATCAGCTCGGGATATGTGCTGATTCACCCGAGTCTTTGGCTAAATGAAGCGTGGACGGAAGGGTGGACTCTAACATTTGGATTCGCGGGGCTCGCAGCGACGATCTACGGAGTCCAAATCTCCATTGTCAATGTCTCGGCTGCATGCAGTGCCGACGTCCGTACGAGGAAACGCGTCCTCCAATTCCTACTGGGAACGCTGATCCTTGCCGGTCCGGTGGCGAACATCCTCTTCCGTATTGCTATCCACAGTCTTACGCACCTGCCGGACGGAATCACAGCCAACCCATGGTGGATTTTGCGATGAATGCTGGAGCAAGGATTTCTAAAGCGCGTGCCGTGAAAAGCAGGTGCTTCATCGAAGTCGGCTTCACCGTGATTTGTAGTGCGCTATTGCTCATCGCAGCCGAAGGCAGGCACCCATATGGTTTTTACATGCTACTAAGGCTCCTGATTACGGTCGGCGCAGTTTATTGGGCATGGAGGGTGCATCAAGCCAAACTACCAGTTTTGAGCTGGGCATTTGCCGCCGTGGCGCTGCTGCTGAATCCCTTTTTCCCAATCCGAATGCAGCGCGCGCAGTGGCAACCTATTGACTTCTGGCTTGGAATCCTTTTATTGGCGTGGTCTGCGCTCTGGTTCGTTCGCAACCAAAGATCGCAGAACGATTAGCCGCGCCAGTATTTCATTTCGACCGGAAGGTGTTCCTCAATGAAATTAGCGAACAAAATGATCTGTTCGATAGCCCGGTTGAGTTTGTCTTTCGTCAATTCGAGGGAACGAAGTTTCGGTCCAAAATTACGGAATATCCGTGCTTCGAGATCGCTCTGGAATAGTGCTTTCGGGAAACGGCTTCGGTAATCCTCATCCTGCGTCTTAATAAGACTATGGGAATCCCCCTGCGACCCGTGCTGGATACGATTCCTCGCCACTGTCATTTCTTGAATTAGCAAAAGGTCAGCTCCAGAGGCAGCCCAGTCCACACCAACATCAAGGAACCATCTTTTGTAGTTCTCAAACCAATTGTTCTTTTTGTTGGGTGCCTGGCGCGAGCTTAGTTTGACCGTTTCGTCCAAGTATTCCAGAAGAGACCGTTGGAGGAGACTCAAACACAACTGGCCTTGCAAGCGGATTGCCTGATCGGCGTCGAGCCATTCCACGGCGAACGGGGGATCTGAGCTATCGGGCATTGCGGTCGATTTGTACGGATGGTCTCCTGCTTCGATTTTGCGCTTGATCCCAACAAATGGCGCTGTTGTCAGCCCGAAGAACCACGAAACAAAGCGGAGCTTTTCGTGAAGTATTTTCAGTCTCTGCATAGACTCTCTGCCAACAAGTCGCCCTATCGCCAATCCTTCTACGAATCATTCGTTACCTGCGGAGGCATTCTGCAATCGTTCCAACGCAATCTGGGCTTCTCGGACCATATCACCAGTCGCCAAACCAGACTCTTGAACCTTGGAATAGATGTCAATTGCCCGACGGAAATCCTGTGGCACACCCTCGCCTGATTCGTATAGCTGCGCAAGGAGAAACAGCGCATCTGCATCATTCTGTTCCGCCGACTTTTCGCACCATCGCACTACCTCATTAACATCTCTCCTAACGCCTTTTCCGTCGAGATAGAGGACTGCGAGACTATACTGCGCACTGGCTTCGCCTTGTTCGGCTGCCTTCCGGTACCACAGGGCAGCCATCGTGTAGTTCTTCGCAACGCCTTCTCCCCGTTCATATGAACTCCCGAGAATATATTGAGCGAAACTGTCTCCCAGTTCGGCGGCTTTGCGGTAGAGTTGTGCTGCCTTCTTTTCGCTTTGCTCTACGCCGTTGCCTCGGCTGTACATGAAGGCCAATTCGCGCAATTTGTCAGTATTTGTGGTTTCCTCGGCCTTGCGCGTTAGCTCATGGCCGATTTGCTGGTTTCGACTGACGCCTATTCCGTTGTCGTACATCCATGCGAGTTGCAACTGCGCCCGAAAATCTCCTTGGTCTGCCGCACAACGAAATAACTCAAAGGCATATGCACGGTCGCGTAAAACACCCCTGCCGTCGAAGTAAAACCATGCCAACCTGACAAGCGCATCGCTATTGCCTCGTTTCGCCGCCCTGTCGTACCATCCCACCGCAGCCGATATACACGCGCCGCGCTCATACAAATGGCCGATTGCAATAAGAGCGTTGGGATCGCCTTGTTCTGCCGCGATTGAAATCCTCGCCTCAATCCCTGTTGATTTGTCGACAGAGGGACATACTCCGCCACCTAACATTCGTGAAAATACATCACTCGCACTACGTCTTGAATGACTACGAAAATGGTCTCCATGCCGCAGTTCGTTACCCTTGCGTTCCCACAGTTCAGCCTTTTCAGGAGATCGAGGCGAAACGTTTCTGTACATATGGGCGAGGCGATAGGCTGCCCACTCCTCTCCCTGTGCTTCAGCCATTTCGTACCACTTTGCCGCCTCTCTAAGATTCGCTTTCGCTGGACCAATCTGTTTCCCATAATCGTTCTGGCCGAACTTGAAATTTGGATCGTAAAGCAGACAGCCGAGTTCGTACTGTGCAACTCCATATCCGCTTTCTGCGGACTTCCGAAACCATTCAACGGCTCTGAACGTGTCTTGAGGTACACCATCTCCGTTTAAGAATGAAAAAGCAAGACAAAGCTGGGCATGGGCATACCCTTGGTCTGCGGCCTCTTGAAACAATTGAACTGCGGCTGCTTGATCTTGTTCAACACCGCGTCGTGCGGAATATGCAATTCCAAGCAAGGTTCGCGCTGCATGGTGCCCCGGCTCTAAGGCGAGTGTTTGTTGAAGCAGCCTTATGCACTCGTCCCGGTGCCTTCTCCCAGTGGGAGAGTCATGTCTAAACATCATTGCGCGCCTAAACATGCTTTCGGCGGTGCCCTTAGCGCGCAAATCGGCAAGTCCGCGCGCAGCCAAACTTGCGATGCTCGCCTTCTTGAGAGCCGATTTGCTCGATTGAATAAGATAGCCGGGTCTGGTTGCTTCTGCCATAGGATCGCTTTCGACGGCGGAGTCGGGATCAACCCGCTTGGTCGTCATCCCAAAGTTCTTAAATCACAGTTGCTGGTAATTTTACTGCTCCGAGCTGCCATCCGATAATAGATGTAGTTGCGAGGCTCGCCGCGTGCGCGTCGGGCGGGTCAGTGTGGCCGCCCGCGTTCGCGGGCATCGAATGAGGGCGGGCAAACGCGCACGGGCACGAAAAAGACGGAGCCGATCTTGCTGGCTCCGCGAGAGGTTGTTTGTTGGTGGAAAGTTAGGCCGCTGCTTTTTTCTGGGGCTTCGACGCTGATTCCCGGGCGGGCTTCTTGGCGATCTTACCCTTCTCCCTTGCCGCGAACTCCTGCTTGACTGCGGCGGAGATGGCGTTCACGTCCACTTTGTAAACCTGCGCGGCGTCGCGAATAACTTTGGCCGCGTCGGTCTGGTTGTGCATGGAGAGCAGGACCACCGTCTCCACCATGATGCGGCCCAGCTTGCTTTCCTCGGCCTTGGGGAGAAATGCAGCCAGCAGTTTTGTCGGGGCAGCGTCGTCCTTCGGTTTGCCGATGCAATGCTGCCGGATGAGAACGGACAGGCGCCGCTCGTCCAACATCGCCGTGAGCCGCTCGGCCAGAAACAGCAGGTCGCGCTTCATCAGCCGGACGGGAACCGCGTCGCCGATGGCTTTCAAGACGCGCACTCCGGTGGTCTGTGCGATGGCTTCCTCGCGGTGGCGCTTTTCCTGCTCTGCCTTGTATGCGGCGTCTGCGTGGTTCCGCTGATTTTGCCGCTTCTGATGGTGGACCGGGCATTCGGGATTGGCGCACACTCGCTTGGTTTCGCCTTTCTCGGTGCCTTCGGTGACGATGGCTTCGGCGGTGTACTTGCACGATTTGTATTCGGGCCAGTCCCGCTCACCCTTGCTTTTCGGTTTGTCCTGACGGATTTCGACGTACTTGTTGCGCGGAATGACCGGGCTACCTTCGGCGGGCTTGCCATAGGCGCTGCTGATCTGCACCAGTTTCGGGCTGGCCGCGACTGTCTGCTTTACGTGCGCGTCGATCTTGGCCGCGTAGCATTTCGGATCGCTGCACGAATCGGGCTGGTTGGCGGAAATGTCCGAAAACAGCAGCGTGTTGTGGCCGGTGCGCTTGGGGCAATCGATGCAGGAACCGGCCTCGGGTACAAGCTTTGCGTCGTCTTTCGAGAACGGCGCGGCGGCAAGCTCCAGCAGAATGTTGTGCTCAATCCATTGCTGGAGATGGCGGACAGGGAGCAGAATGCGCTTGGGCTTGGAACCGTTGGTGTACGTGTCCTGATAGCAGGCCGCGAGCGCCTGTTCCTGTTCGGCAGACTGCAATTTCGCCAACAGCAGTGCGTGTCCCACGCCGATTTCGTCTTTCGCAAAGGCTTCGGTCACTGCCGGGGCAAGCTGCGCAAGGCGGGCGCGGGCGGCGACGTATGCCGGTGACTTTCCAACTTTGGCCCCGATCTGCTCCACGGTGAAGTCAAGGTGTAAGAGCGAGACAAAGCCGGACGCCTCATCCAGCGGATGCACATCGCGCCTTTGCAGGTTCTCAACGATGCTGGTTTCGAGGGCTTGCGCGTCAGTCAGTTCCACGATGCGCACAGGAACGAAATCAAGTCCAGCGAGTTGCGCCGCGCGATAGCGCCGCGCCCCTGCTACGATTTCGTAGCTGTGGCCCTTCTGCCGAACCAAGAGCGGCGAAAGCACACCCTGAGTCTGAATACTGGCGGCGAGTTCCTGTAATGCCGCATCTTCAAAGACGCGGCGCGGGTTAGCAGGTGATTCTTGCAACTGGACGATCGGCACGTTGCGATACTCGGACTGCATTTCAACTGTGGCTGTCATGGGGATTCTCCTATTGAGGTCGTCGAGCGTGATTGGGAAAGCGGGCATGTTCCGAACGCACCCGCTCAGAACTTGGGGCCTCTAGCTGGCCGCTGCGAATGCTTCGGTTGCCGCCGGCTCCTCCGGGCGAATGGCCCGGAGGATGGTGGATGCCGTGCGCTGGATGACTTCGAGACTTTCTGCCAGAAGTGCCGCATTGCCCGCGTACATCTGGATGTAGTCGCTTGAAGCGTTGCCCATTTCCAAGCCAACGGCCTGGCCCACGATGAAAGCTACGGCCTCGGCTTCCGTCTCGCGCACGGTCTGCGTGGTCATGGTGCGGCGCTCTGCTTTGTGCAATAGCTCGTGCGCAGTCTCGTGAACCAAGCTGACGAATTCCTCTGCCTTTGACTGACCGGGGAGCAGAGCGATCTTTCCGCCGTAGCTGACGCCAAGGGCCGGGGCAATCTTCTCGTTGAATTCGAGCGCGATATTCTGCTGTGCGAGGAAATTGATCAGCCGGTCGTGGTGCTCGCCCACTTCGCCGGTAACACTGTGCTCGAATTCGGGCAGGTCGGCACCTTCGGTCTGCGCCACATCGAACACGTATACGGCGCGGAAACCGATCAGCACAGGCTGAGGCTTGGTTTCCGGTTCCGGCTCCGCCTCGCCGTCGGCGCTCTTTTTGCGCCTGTAGCCCATCATGGGAGCGAGAATCTGAATGCCCTTTTCGCCTTTCTTCACGAATCGTCCCATTTCGTTCCATGTGCGGATGCCCGCCACCCGCGTGGCCGTCGGGCGCTGTCTGGCGATCTGCAAAATGTTTCCGAAACTGTAGGAATGGAAACGTGCCATTGCGTTCAGATACGCGGTCAGGGTTTCACTCTTGCCTGCTTCAAGCTGCTGGATGAGGTAATCCACGGCTTGCTTGATGAGTAGCTGTGTGGGGTTGTCGCGCTGCGTGGTGCGCTGCTGGTATGGGGAATCGCTGCGGCTCCGCAGCGCCGCATTTTTCCTGTGCGGCGCTGCATTGTTGGTAGTGGCGATACTGATAGTGGAAGTCATGGCTTTGCTCCTGCTGTGGCCCGGTGGGGCCGATTGGCGTCCGTGAGCAAGAGCACCCAAACCAAATTTCTTTCGTTGAGTGCCCCCGCTTCATGTCTTTCAGCGGCGGGCAGAGGCGAGGCGGGTTCGGTCAATGCCGCGCGTCTTTCTGCGCGTTCATCGAAGCGGAGCGGAGAGCATTGACGGGTTCCGACCGGCTCTGCCATAAAGCCGCATGAAGCGGGGGCACTTGATGAAAGAAGAAATTTCGGTCTAATTCCGCATGGTTTTTAGGGCCGGGCGTTGCGGGGCAGGAACAGGCCCCGCATGGATGGGAAGCGGAAAACGCCCGCATTTTGGGCGGTTGCAGCGCGGGAAGGGCGCAGCATCCTTCCCGAAAAAGCAGGAAACGGACTCGGATTGTCTATGTCCTGGCCTTTGACAAGTGTTAGGCTACGGGCTACAGTAGTTCAGGTGAAGATACGAAACTTCGTCCATAAGGGTTTGAAGAAGCTCTACTCGGATGACGCCACCAAGGGCGTGCCGTCCGATACGGTGGACAAGCTCCGCAAGATGCTCGCCTTCCTGGATGACATGGAAGATTCAGAAGAATTACGGATGCTGCCCTCATGGAAGGCGCACACCTTAACGGGCGACTGCAAGGGCACATGGAGCCTGAGCGTTACGGCCAATCGGCGGTTGACCTTTCGTATCGACGCAGCAGAACGCGAGATTTACGACGTGAACTTAGAGGACTACCACTAGACCAGAGGAGAAGAGAACATGCCTATGAAGAACCCGCCCCATCCTGGCGATTTCATTCGGACAGAGATTATCGAGGCCGCAGGCTTGACGGTTACGGCGGCGGCGATAGCGTTGCGCGTCTCGCGGCCTACGCTGTCCAGTTTGCTCAATGGCAAAGCCGATCTCTCCGGGGATATGGCGCTCCGCATCGAGAAAGCCTTTGGAGTGAAGATGGACACGCTGATGCGTATGCAGTCGTCTTACGACATTGCCCAAACCCGCAAGCGGGAAAAGGAAATCCGTGTACACCGTTTTGTTCTGTCCGGCTCAGCTCTCCGGCGTGTTCATGCAGGACAGGAGTAGCACCGGCTGTTCTCGTGCGGAAGTCGCCGAAGCTATAATGATGGCGCTTCCATCATGGCTATGACATCACCACGTCCATTTCTTGGCAAAGGACAACCCGCAAGCGGCTCCGTGCTCATCGGGGCACCGGATACTTTTGACTTTCTCGCGGCCCTGCGCGGGGCCGTTTCGATTAAGGCCGCTGTTGCGTTCGGTCATATGAAGGGCTGGCACGAGATCAAAGAGGCCCTTCGTACATCTTCCGCAAAGAGCATAGAGATTCTTGTAGGACAGGCATTCTTTCAAACCGAGCCGGATTTGCTTGATTGCTTGCATGCCGAAGAACAAAAGAAGGCATTATTTCGAGGCAGGCTGGCGCCCCGAAAGCCGACCTTCCATCCCAAAGTGTGGATCATTGAAACCCGTACCTGCACACACCTAATCGTGGGCTCTGCGAATCTGTCATATGGCGGATTCGTTGAGAATACGGAGTGCTCCGCATATATCAGTGACGAATTTTTTGCCGACTCTATTACGGCATGGTTTGATGGTCTCTGGAAGATATCCTCTCCATTAGCTCCGGCGCTCTGCAGAAAATATCGAGAGCAATACGACAAAACGAAGATTCCACGCTCGCGTGCTCATGAGGCGATTCAAGAGGCTGCCGATGAGTTGGAACATGCCCAAATCCAGTGGAAGCGGAGAGAAGCCATCGCTGAAGCACGCTCATATTTTGCCTCCGCCGATGGCATACGGGGCGCTCAAGAGCGCAAGGAAGCGATGCTCCGCATCAAGAAATGCCTCAAGCCTCCTGGCTTTCAATTCACAGGATCTGACTGGCTCCAGTTTTTGGCGATTCCAGAATTCGGCAGTATGAAGCGCATCAAGCGGGACACAGCAAAGCTCGTGCACAAGTTGCGGAAGGCATTTCTTTTCCTAGCCGACGATCACCTTCCACTCGCAACGAGGATTGATGAAGTCGTACCAACGACCGGGAAATTCCATGTTCCAGGGATCGGCATGAACATTGCAACCAAAGTCCTCGCAATGCTCCACCCCAAGGAGATGCCGGTTTATAACGCGCGCGTGGAAGACACTCTCATCGCATTTGGCTATCCGCTTGGCGGCAAGAAGAGCAAAGGCGAGCAATACCGCGAGTTTTGTCGCGAAGTGCAATCATTCGCAAAGGAGTGCGGCTTCTCGGAGGTCCTGAGCATCGATTCGTTTTTCGAGCACTATTCGCATGAGCACCTAAAATCGTAAATGGCGCAAGGCTGATATTCAAACCGCTGTCAGTCGAAGCTCTGCCGTTCAAGCAGAGCGCGCACCAAGAGCAGCCGCCAGCGGCGGCTCGTGCGCGGAGATTTGCCGCTAAGAACGCCCCGGCGGGGCAGCGGCAAATCAGAGTAATCTGAATGAAGAGCGTCCGGGCCGGACAATGGGATGATTATCTCCCTGCGCCAGCCTCCGCCAGCGGCTCCGGCAAAAACGGCTTCGGGAGGTTCACGGTCAACGCAGTCTGCGGCGCTGACCTCTCTTGCCTTTATCGTGTGTTTCTGCCGCCTTCGACGCCTTGGCCTTGGCATCATCCGGTTGCGGCGATTCCCATCCCGCCATGCCCTGCAACACGCGGTCGGCGTGCTTGATGGTATTTACGTGTCCATAGTGGCTCTCAATCATGTGGACGGAAGTTCCCATCTGCTCGGCGAGGAAATACACGTCCACGCCTTCCTGCAAGCGGAGCGTGGCGTAGGTGTGCCGGAAGCAGTATGTCGAGCGCGGAACGCCCTGCGTGCCTTCGCGCAGATTCGCTTCGTTCAGAAGATCGGCAATCAGGGAAGTGTAGAGAGATAGTGCGGGCTTGCCTGTGATGTTGGTAAAAACCCTGTCGTCCGGCTCCGTGGCTTTGGAGATCGCGCGGATACGTTCCAAATAATCGCCGACGCTCTTGGGTGCAACCAGCTTGCGCGATTTACCCTTGCCCTGCACGAACAGCACAACGATCTCGCGGCCCTCGCGGTCTTTTGCGGGCATAATGTCGCGCCAACGGAGATTCTTCATCTCCGCTGGCCTCATGCCTGTATTGCAGGCAATCAGAATCATGTTGTAGGTGACGGTTCGATACCAGATGCTCGAAGGCTTGTCCGCCTCACCAATCCACTTGCGGCCTACGGTGTGGAGCTTGCGATATTCTTCCAGCGTGAACTCGTCGCGCCGCATCGTCTTGAGCTTCGGGCGCTCGTCGAAACGCTGGCTTGCGGGAACGTATCGCTTTTTGACGGCGTAATTCATCACCGCCCCAAAGATGGACATCTCGAAGCGGATGGTGGAATCGCTGATGAAGGGAACCGCGTGAACATCCTGCGGTTTGACGGCAATCGGCTTCAACACTCTAATGCCCAAAGTCTGCTGAACTTTGGTGCGGCGTTCGGCTTCATGATCTGCGAAAGACTGCGCCATATCAGCGGAAATATCTCGAACGCCGTTGCGCCGGTTGCGCCCTGCGCCGTTCTCCCGCCGCCATGCTGGATAGCCGCCCCAGCGTTCGTCGCCGATAAGATGTACCTGTGTGGAACCTGCATATCGATCTAAAGTGCCTTCAATGACGGCACGGAGCTTCTTGGGCCGCGCGGCGCTGATCTCGCCGCGCTTTGCCCGCGCTTCCTGCGTCACCAGATACTCTCGCGCTACGTCGCGGAATGGGCGGTTGAACACGGGAACGTCATGTTTTAAGCGAAACCGAATGTCGGCGTCCTGGTCGAATGCTTTTTCTTTCGCCGCGTCCATATCAGTGGTTTTGAGCGAAACTGTCTTGTAGCGGTCGGCCTTCGGCATTTTCATGCGGCAATACCACATCCGGTGTCCCACGTCGCCGCGCCGGAAGAGAATCAAGCCTGGCTTGAGTTCCGATTTTTCGGTCACAAACGCCATGTTCGCCTCTCTCTGTTTCGATGCGTTCTGTGCAGATTCCGTGCAGATTTTCCGCGCAAGCCATTGATTCCTCGTGGCTGTGCATACTTTGTATAGATCATTATAGAAAATTATGTGTTTTATTTCTAGTTATTTATGATATAGTTGTCATCCTGAGCGAGTCCCGGCGTGCCGGGACGAGTCGAAGGACCTGCATTTGCTTTTCGCCGGCTCGCCGGATTGCAGACTCGCTGACTTGCCGACTTGCTCCCTTGCCCCCTCGCTCCCTCGATTTCCACACCCCTTTTCGCTAACATATTTGCGTATGCCCTTCCCGATCCGCACCTGTGTGGTCTGTCACGAGGAGTTCGAGCTCCGTCCCGATAAGCCCGGCTTCGCCAATCGCTGCCCATCCTGCAGTGAACCGGAATCAACCGAGCCGGCAGCAACAAACGCGCCCGGCGTCTTTGACCCCAAAGCGGAGCGCGAAGTGAACGCCGCTCGCCGCCGCGCGATCCGCGACCTGCTTTACCGCAAGGACAGCTAGCCGCGATCCACACGGCCCTCGCAGAAAAGTGAAGAGAGTGGAATAAGTGAATGAGTGAAACTGCTACGATGCGCTGTTGCAACTACTCAATTCACTCTCTTCACTTACTTCACTCCTTTCACTCACCTCACTCTCTTCACTCGTTCTCAATCCATGCCCCACGTACAATAGAACTGTGACCAAAATCTCCCCGCCCGCGGCCCCTTCCGTGGGATTCATCTCTCTCGGCTGCCCCAAAAACCTCGTCGATTCCGAGGTCATGATGGGTCTGCTCGACCGCGCCGGCGCGCGCCTTACGGCGCATCCCGATGAAGCCGATATCCTCGTCGTCAACACCTGTTCCTTCATCGACACCGCCAAGCAGGAGTCAGTCGACACCATCCTTGAGATGGTTCGCCACAAGACCGAGGGCCGCGCCCGCAAGCTCATCGTCGCCGGCTGCCTCGTCGAACGCTACCGCGACGAAATCCAGAAAAACATTCCTGAAGTGGACGCCGTCGTCGGCACCGGCGAGCTCGAGACGATTCTCGAAGCCGCGGGCCTTGCGCCTGTACCCGCATCCGTCACGCCTTCGCCCTTCAACATCATTACGACCGTCCATTCCGACACACGTTCTGGACAGGAGTCTCTCTCCGGCACGCACAAGGCACCAGCATCCCGGCAGGAAGGCGACCATCGCGAACGCGCCGGCCGTTTCCGCCGCGACGCATGGCAAGGCGCGACATCCAACCTGCCCACCTATCTCTACGACGAGACCACGCCGCGACTGCTATCCACACCGCGCGCGTCTGCCTACATCAAGATCGCCGAAGGCTGCGACCATCCCTGCAGCTTCTGCGTCATTCCCAACCTGCGCGGCAAGTTCCGCTCCCGCCGCTTCGAGTCCGTTGTCGCCGAAGCCGAAGCCCTCATCGCTCGCGGCGTTCGCGAAATCACGCTTATCGGCCAGGACACCACCTGCTACGGCGAAGATTTAGGCCTGAAGGATGGCTTGGCGACACTGCTCGATCGAATCGCGCAGATCCCGGACCTCCGCTGGCTGCGCTTCCTCTACGCCTATCCCAATCGCATCACATCAAAACTTCTTGACACCATCGCTCGTCACGACAACATCTGCAAGTATCTCGACCTTCCGCTGCAGCACGCCTCACCCGACGTCCTGAAGCGCATGAAGCGCGGCGCCGGCGCCGAGATTTTCCTGAAGACTCTCGCCAAGGTCCGCGCCGCCGTCCCCGGCATCGCCCTCCGCACCTCGTTCATCGTGGGTTTTCCGGGCGAATCACTTCGTGACGTAGAAATCTTGGAGGAGTTCATCAAAGAGGCGAGATTCGACTGGCTCGGCGTCTTCAACTATTCCCATGAGGAAGGCTCCGCGGCTTACTCGCTCGACGCCCAGGTACCGAAGCGCAGCATCGAGTCGCGCCGCAAGCGGCTAATGAAGTTGCAGCAGTCCATCTCGCGCCAATCGAAACGAGACTGGGTCGGCCGCGAACTCACAGTGCTTGCCGAAGGCGAGAGCGCAGAAACGCCGCTGCTCTGGGAAGGCCGCACGCAGTTCCACGCGCCCGAGATCGACGGCAAGATCTACATTAACGACTTCGGGGGTCTCGAAAATCTCGAACCCGGCCGCTTCTACCGCGCCGAAATCACCGAGGCCTACGACTACGACTTGGTCGCGCGCATCGTCGCCCCGGAAATCGAGCGGAGTTAGCAGTGTTAGCGGAGTGGGCGGGGACAGCGAGGCCTCTGTTCCATGCCCACGGCTCACGAGCCATTGTTTCCTGCGCTTTTTTCTTGCTCCACGACGCAGATCGCGGCTACACTCGTCTTCTCCCCTCACCCCATCCCGATAGGAGGACGCCCTATGAAAGCTTTGAGAGTTATCGGTCTCCTTGCTTTCAGCTTGCTGATGGCAGGCTGTGCAACAGGCTGCGCCCGGTTGTTCTAATTCCTCAGGTGTAGGCATGAGCCTGCATTGGTCGCTCTCACCAGTTGCCTGTCCGCCCGGGCGCGGGCTCGCCGTTGCTTTTCGGCGCCAGGAACGGCAGCATTCCACGCTTCTTCCAGGTTCTCCGCCGTATCTTCCGCGGCGGAGAGCTTGCCCTCACTCCCACCCGCTCAGTCGGGCTCTTCACTTCTTCGCTAGCCTTCTCGCTCCCTTGCTCCCTTGTAGTAAACTGCCGCCATGAAAAACCCGCTTCCCCGCCTGCTCCGCTTCGCTACCGTATTCGCTTGTACCGCGCTCGCCTTGGCCGCAACCGCTCACAGCCAGGACTGGGCCAAAACCATCCTGAACAAGTCGCCGCGCCACCAGGAATGGGTGAAAGTGACGTACGGCAACCGCACAGTGAACGCCTTCGTCGTCTATCCCGAGGTGAGCCACAAAGCTCCCGTCGTCCTGCTCATCCACGAGATCTTTGGCCTCACCGACTGGGCGCGCTCCATGGCAGACGATATTGCTGCCATGGGATACATCGTCATTGCGCCTGACCTGCTCTCGGGCTTTGGGCCCAACGGCGGCGATACCAGCGCCTTCCCTGACATGCAGTCGACCACGAAGGCCGTCTCCGGTCTCGATCCCGCCACTGTGACCGCCGACCTGAACGCCACCGCCGATTTCGCGCTCAAGTTCCCCGCGGCCAACGGCAAACTCGCGGTCGTCGGCTTTTGCTGGGGCGGAGGCAAATCGCTCCTCTTCGCCACCCAGCGCAAGGGCCTGAGCGCGGCCTTCGTTTTCTACGGCCCGCCGCCGCCCACCGAGAGCTTCGCCCAAATCACCGCACCGGTCTACGGCTTCTACGCCAGCAACGACGCACGCATCACGGCTACGGTTCCGGCCACGAAGGACGCGATGGCCGCCGCAGGCAAGAAGTATGAAGCGGTGATCTACGATGGCGCGGGCCACGGCTTCATGCGCGCCGGCGAGGACCCTACCAACACGAATCCCGCGAACACCACCGCGCGCACGGAAGGATTGAAGCGGCTGGAAGCACTGCTCAAAGGAATGTAACGTGAGTGAGGAAGTGAAGAAAGTGAAAGGGTGAATCGTAATTCGTGGTTCGAATTCACTTCTTCACTTTTTTTACTCGGCCAGGACTCGCGAGCCACGTCCTCTGCCATCGCGCGTTACGATAGATTTGATCCGCCGCCGATCCCATGCCTGCAAAGAAGAAATCCGCCAAGCTCCTCCACTGCCCCACCTGCGGAATGATCGTGCGCCTCGGCGATGAGGACTTTCCTTTCTGCAGCGACCGCTGCCGCAAGATCGATCTCGGCAAATGGGCTTCGGGCGTGTACAAGATCAGCTCTCCGGTCCTCGATCCCGAAGTCCTCGAAGACCTTGGCCTTGGCGGCAACACCCGCGACGGAGGCTTAGATGAGCAATGACAGATTTACGCCCGAGTCTCTCGCACAACCCGTCCCAACCATAAAAAAGAAGACCGCCTGGGCCTGGACCGTCGCCACCTTTTTGGGCGCGGGATACGGCAAGCCCGGCCCGGGCACGTGGGGTTCCGTCGCCGCCGTGCTCCTCTGGTCCGCATTCGCCTTCACTCTTCGTCCCTCCACACTCACATTCGCACTCGCCCTCACAATCGGCATCGCCGTCGCCACCGTCCTCGGCGTCCCCGCCGCCACCATCGTCGAACGCCAATCCGGCCGCACCGATCCCGGCTTTGTGGTCATCGACGAAGTGATCGGCCAGTGGATCGCCCTGCTCGGCAGCCCGGCCGACTGGCGTCATGGGCTCATCGCCCTCGTGCTCTTCCGCCTCTTCGACATCACCAAGCCGTTTCCGGTGCGCCGGCTGGAGCGGCTGCCGGGCGGCTGGGGCATCGTCTTCGACGATGTAGCCGCCGGCCTGTATGCTTTGGGTGTAGCCTCTCTCTTACGCATCTGGATCTGAATTCCTATGTCCCGCAGCTCTCCGCAACCCGATTCCGCGGCCCCGCCGCTGCCCCGCGTCGACGACGTGGTGCCCGCTGCGGCTCTGCCCCTCGGCGAGCTGGAGCTGAAAGGTATCTACCTGGGACCACACAACTTTGGGCTTCCAGCCGTGTATGTGGACGGCGATGCGGCCCACATTCTGATGAGCCGGCCCACGCGGTTGGCCTTTCGTGTACCCGACGGAGCCTCCACAGGCCTGATTGAGGTGCGCACCCCGGCCGGCGCTGCCAATGCCGGAGCGGTGCGCGTGGCCCGCAAGTTGACCGACGGCCTGCATCCGGTGACCAGCCCCGCCGTCAGCCGCTCCGGCATGATCTATGCCACCATCTCCGGCCCGCGCGGCAAGCAAACGCCTGTCTCCGTCATGAGGATCAGCATCGACGGCCGAGCCACCCCTTTTGTGACTGGACTCTTGAATGCGACGGGGCTGGCGTTCAGTCCCGATGGCGATCTCTACGTAACCTCGCGCGCCGAAGGCAATGTCTATCGTGTGGACGCGGCAGGCGAATTCACAGTGTACGTGGAAGGCATGGGTGTAGCCACCGGCGCGGCCTTCGATGCCGAAGGCAATCTGTATGTGGGCGACCGAAGCGGCACCATCTTCAAAATCAATCCCGAGCGGCAGATTTTTGTGCACGCCACGCTGGAGCCCAGCGTGGCCGCATATCACCTGGCCGTGAATGCCGCCGGTACGCTATTCGTCACGGCGCCGGCGCTCTCATCGAACGAGGCCATCTGGGCCATTGAGCCGAACGGCGACACGCGCGCCTGGTATCGCGGGCTGGGCCGTCCGCAGGGCCTGGCCATCTCGCGCCAGGGCGATGTATTCGTTGCCGCCTGCCTGCACGGCCGCCGCGGGCTGGTGCGCGTCACGCCGCAGGGCGAGGCCTCCCTGGTGCTGGCCGGCGACAATCTCGTGGGCCTTGCGTTTTCTCCGCTCGGCACCGCCATCCTCGCAACCAATGAATCCGTTTATGATGTGGACTTGGGAGTGGAAGGGCTGAATCTGTTCTAGGTTTCAAGTGTCAGGTGTCAGGTTTCAGTTATTGACTTCGAGGTATTGGCATTGGCCCACCGCCCGAATGCGGTGAACTTTCTGCGCTGATCTCTGGCCTCTGACGCCTGAAACCTGACCCTTGACACCTGCCTTTATGACACCTGAACCCTGACACCTGAAACCTGCCTTTATGAAATCCGAAATCATCGCCGTCGGCTCCGAGATGCTCACCCCGTTCCGCCAGGACACCAATTCTCTCTACATCACAGAAAAGTTCAACGGCATAGGCGTCACCGTCGCCTTCAAATCCATTGTGGGCGACCGGCAAAAGGATCTCGTCAACGCCATCTGCACCGCGCTGGGCCGGGTCGACATTCTCATCCTGATGGGCGGACTGGGACCTACGGAAGACGATCTGACTCGCGAAGCCGTGGCCGAGGCGCTTTCGCTTACCTTGCGCCGCGATGCTTCGCAGGTGGCCGCGTTGCACGCGCGCGCCGCCACCTGGCGCATCACCATGCCGCAGAACAATCTGAAGCAGGCCGACGTCCTGGAGAGCGCTACGCTGCTGCCGAACTTGAATGGCAGCGCTCCCGGCCAGTGGCTCGATACCACCTTTGGCGGCTATCGCAAGCTCATCGCCCTCTTGCCCGGCCCTCCGCACGAATGCCGCCCGCTCTTCGACATCGAGTGCCTGCCCCGTCTCTCTGTGGCCGTGCCGCCGCGCACCATCGCCGTGCGTACTTTGAAGGCCGCCATGATTCCCGAGTCGCAGGCCGACAAGCTGCTGGCGCCCATTTACACCACCTACACCGACGTTGAAACCACGCTGCTCGCCCACACCGGCGACCTGCAGATCACGCTCATCTGCTCCAAGCCCGACGCCGACGCTGCACGGCAACGTGTGGACGAACTCGCCGAGCGCGTGGAAGAGACGCTGGAGGACTGGCTCTACTCCTCGCAAGGCGATTCGCTCGAGCAGATCGTGCTCTACTACCTCGAACTGCGCCAGGCCACGCTCGCAGTCGCCGAAAGCTGCACCGGAGGCTTAGTCGCCGAGCGCATCACCAGTGTTCCCGGAGCCTCGCGCTCGTTTCTCGGCGGCGTGGTCGCCTACTCCGACGAATTGAAGGCATCCCTGGCGGGCGTGCCCGTGGAACTGATCGGACGCCACGGTGCGGTCTCGGCCGAAATGGCCAAAGCGCTGGCGCAGGGCATTCGCGGGCGCACCGGAGCGACCGTTGGCGTGGGCGTCACCGGCATCGCCGGCCCGACGGGCGCTACCGAATCCAAGCCCGTGGGCCTGGTGCACATCGCCGTCTGCGACGCGCAGGGCTGCGACGCTGTGGAGCGCACCTTCCGCGGCGACCGCAATCGCGTCCGCGAATGGGCCGCGCAGCAGGCCCTCGATCTGGTCCGCCGCCGGCTGATGTAATCCGCAAGCGCCGCGGGGCCCTTTGCTACACTTCTCCTGACGCTTCAACCCAAACCCACCATGCCCCCAACCCGCAACCTGTCCTCCAGGAGCCTTCATGCCCGTCGTTGAGCTCGCGGGAGTCACCAAGGCCTACGAAAGCAAGGTTGCCGTGCGCGATCTGAGTCTTTCCATCGAGGCCGGCCAGATGTTTGGTCTGCTGGGCCCCAACGGAGCCGGAAAAACCAGCTCCATCCGCATGATGATGGGCATCACACTGCCCGATTCGGGGAGCATCAATCTTTTTGAAAAACCCTTCAGCCGCAAAAGCCTCGACCGTGTCGGCTATTTGCCCGAGGAACGCGGCCTTTACAAGAAAATGAATGTTCTGGACCAGCTCGTCTTCTTCGGCCAGTTGCACGGCGTCACCGCGGAAGGCGCCCGCAAGCGCGCCGTGGACTGGGCCGCGCGTATGGACATCTCCGGCGCACTCGATAAAAAAACGCAGGAGCTCTCCAAGGGCATGCAGCAGAAGATTCAGTTCATCGCCACGCTGCTTCACGATCCCGACCTGGTGGTGATGGACGAGCCCTTCAGCGGCCTCGATCCCATAAACACCACGCTGCTGCAGGATGCGTTGCTCGAGCTCAAGGCGCGCGGCAAGGCCATCCTCTTCTCCACGCACCGCATGGATCAGGTGGAGAAGCTTTGCGATGCCATCTGCCTCGTCGATCATGGTGAAGCGGTTTTGAGCGGCAAGATGCGCGAGATCAAGAGTCGCTACGAGCGCAACCACGTCATCGTGGAGTTTGAAGGCAGCGCCGATTTTTTGGGTAGCGACGAGATTGCCGAGGCTAACAACTATTCCGGCCACGCCGAAATCAAGCTCAAGCCGCACGGCGACGCGCAAAAGCTGCTCCATCAGGCCGCGTCTATGGCCAAGATTTATCGCTTTGAGCTGGTCGAGCCCTCGCTCGAAGAGATTTTCATTCAGACCGTGGGAGGCAGAACCGATGCCTAGCTTCTTGCCGCGTAACATGCTTCTCATCGCAAAGCGCGAATACCTCGAGCAGATACGCGGCCGCGCCTTCCGCATTTCAACGATTATCGTGCCCCTGTTAATCCTTTTTGTTCTCGGTGTTACCAGCTTCACCGGCCGCAAGATGGCCATGAAAAGGCACATTGCCATCGTCGCCGACAATCCCACGCTGGCTGCCGATATTCGCAGCGATCTTACCCAGGAAAAACGCGCCGGCTACACCGTCGATATCATCGCGCCCTTCACCGCACAAGACCGCGCCACTCTTCAGGCTCGCGTCGCAAGCAAATCCCTCGACGGTCTGCTCGTCATTGAAAACTCCTCCTCTGGCACGCCCGGCATCACTTATATTTCACAGTCCTCGGGCGATTTAATGAGTACCGGGCGTCTCCAGGACGCCATCGATCACGGCTTCCTGAATCTGCGCCTCGCTCAGCAGGGAGTGCCGGTGCAGAAGATCGAGTCGCTGGCGAAACCAGTGCACCTCGACACGCTGCTGATTTCGGGCAGCGGCCAGACCGGCAAGAGTCAAGGCATGACGCCGTTCTACAAAGCCATGCTCATGACCTTTTTGATGACCATGCCCATCATTCTTTACGGATTCGACACGGCGCGCTCCATCGTGGAAGAAAAGGGTTCCCGTATCTTTGAAGTGATGCTCGCCGTGGCGCGCCCCGACGATCTGCTCACCGGCAAGCTGCTGGGCATGGGCGCCGTCGGCCTCACACAAATCGCCATCTGGATCACCGCCGCGGCGTTGCTAAGCGGCACAGC
>Ga0181520_10003691_pt1 | contig 26551 bp, 21 predicted proteins | sample PEATcosm2014_Bin_29_FD_132451 | JGI IMG/M metagenome (GOLD analysis project Ga0181520, IMG submission 132451) | Peatland microbial communities from MTU Mesocosm Facility, Houghton, MI, USA - PEATcosm2014_Bin02_30_metaG | ecosystem: Environmental > Terrestrial > Soil > Wetlands > Peat | place...
AACGGTACAAGCCGTTTGCCACCGGTGGCAAACGGCTTGTACCGTTCGCCCAAAAATCCCGCTTCATCAAAACGTCCCTGCGGCTCGGTGAGCACCACATACGGCGGAATCAAACCCTTGTAACCGGCGTCATAACCTTTGGTCAATGACACCACGGCGCCAACGCACGGAAACACGGTTTGACCGCCGGGTTGCCGGCCGGTTTGCACGATGTAGGACGCGGTTTCGTGGCCGTTGTTGCCATGGGTCATGCTGCGGATGATGGAGTATTTGTCCGCCTGTTTCGCCAGCAGCGGCATCAGTTCGCCAATACGAATGCCGGAGACGTTCGTTTCGATGGGCGTCTTCAGCGGTCCGCAATAATCGTAGCCCGCGTCGGGTTTGGGATCGAAAATGTCCGTGTGCGGCGGGCCGCCCCACATCCAAATCTGGATGACGGCCTTGGCGCGGGCCGCGGGCGGCGCGGCGAAGGCGCGGAAGGAAATGTGATTGGCCAGCACCAGTCCACTCGCGGCGAACAGCGTGCGGCGGATGGCTTCGCGCCGGCTGAGGCGGGGCCGCTGTTTTTCAAAATCAAAATGGAATTCGCTCATAAGAAAATTTTTGTCTTTTAATGCCGGTACAGGAATTCAGAACTGTTCATCAAGGCCCAGGCCAGGTCCACGGCGGCCTGACGCCGGTTGATGCCGGATTGGAAATAGTCCTGTGCGGTCTTGATTTCCGCCGCAGTGGGAAACCGGTTGAGGATGCCCAAATACATGCCGGCGGCGATGTCCGCAGGGGGGCGGTTGGACGAGGTCTGAAATTCAATCATGCGCGACGCCTCGATTTTTTTCTCCATCAGGCTGGAGTTGAGCAGGGTCAGTTTTTGGGCGGCGGTAATCCGGTTGTTGCGCTCGGATTCCAGGCCGGTGTCGCGCGGCGGGCGGCCGAACATTTCGAGAAACGAACTGGTGATGCTGCCATCGGGCAGGGCGATGGAACGGAGATTGTCCGGGATGAACGTGTAGGGTTCGGGAATGGCGCTGGAATATTTCTCGTTGGAGCCGGTAATCTGATCCAGGGCGTCAATCAACACCTCGGCATCAAGCCGGCGCAGGGGATAAAAGGCGAAATTCGCCGCCGCTTCCGGGCTGTTTTGTTTCGGCAGCGAGGCGAGCTGATAGGTTTTGGAATTGAGGATCAGCCGGTAGAGGGCCTTGAAATCGTAGCCGGAGGCCGCGAAGTTCCCCGCCAGAAACGCGAGCAATTCCGGGTTGGCGGGCGGATTGTCTGGGCGGAAATCATCGGGTTCCTGCACGATGCCGCGGCCCAGCAGCCAGGACCACGCGCGGTTGACGATGTTCCGGGCAAACTGCGGATTTGTCACCAGCCAGCCGGCGAAGACCGCGCGCGGGTCTTGGTCCGGGGAGAGCGTCACTTTTTCGCCATCGGGCAAAACGGCCTCGCGGGGCGATCCGTTCAGGGCGCCGGCATTGGTCGAGGCCAGGTTGAAGAAAACGATTTCCTCCTTCCACTCGCCGGTGGATTTGTAGCCGACGTTCGCGAAAAAGACCGACAAGCGGGCGAGGTCGTTGGCAGACCAGTGTTCCGCGCGTTCACCCAGAAATGTCAGCGCGACGGTTTGCGCGATGCCGGCGGGCGTGCGGGTTTGCATGGCGCGATAAAAATTCACCGGCGGCTTTTCAAAATTGCTGCCGCTGGCGGTGAGCAGGTCGCGGGCAAACTGGTCGCACGGCTCATTGTCGCGGATGGCTTCGCGCACCCAGCGATGGTAGGACTGCGCGGCGTTGGGCCAGAGGTTGATGGGAAATTCGGCCTTGATGCGGAGCAAATCGCCCCATTTCAGAGCGAGATAATCCGCAAACTCGTCGCGGGCCAGCAACTGGTCAATCAGTTCGCGGCGCTTGGCGGGATTGCGGTCGAGAATGAACTGCCGCGCCTGGGCCGCCGTGGGCAGGGTGCCGGTCACGTCGAGATAAACGCGGCGGATAAACACCGGATCGGAACAAAGCTGCGCGGGCGCAATATTTAGTTCCTGAAGCCGCGCGAAAACGAGTTCGTCTATCTTGTTCTGGGGCGTGAGCGGGGCGGGATCTTCAAACGGCGTGGCGGCAAATATATTGCCGGCGGCAAAAATCAACAACGCCAGCCAGCCGCGGCTGCCGGCGATGAAGGCTCCGGCGCAAAGTTTCATTACCCAAATTAGACGGGCGGGGGTTTTCAAAAGCTTCAAAAAAACCGACACATTTATTGTCATTTTGATGACAAAAAATGATTAGTATTTTGATTTAACCATTTTCAAACCAGCAGTCTGTCTTGTAACTATTATTGCCCGCCATGCGTCGTATGAGGTGATGTCGTTACTTGTTGTAAATCCAGACGTGGCTCCCGCACGGGAGCCGGCAGCGCAAACGGCCAGGGTGGTTTCATTCACGGTCCAGCCCTGGCCGGGTGAGGGAATGCAAGAACTTTGCCGGCGGTTCGCCGCGCAATTGCATGATCGCGCCGCCACGCCGTTGCACCTGCTGATCTTCGGCAACTGCCGCGCCCAGGCGGTGGTCGCGATGGCGCTGCGCCGTGCTTTTGGCCGGGTGGACTGGCCGATTACGTGGGTGGAAGGCGCCGCTTGCGGCAGCCAGCCGATTGCCGGTCTCCAGGTCCATGCCTTTACTGGCGGGGTGGACCGCATCACGTTTGGCGGCCGCGTGGTTGGCTCGGTTTTTGCGGATGGCGGCGCGCGCCAATGCCTGATCGGCGGGCTTATGCCGGAGGATAAAACGTTTTCCCGCCCGGAGCAGACCCGCCACACGCTGGAAAATCTGCAGACAGTTTTGGCGGCGGGCGGCTTCGAGCTGACCGATGCGGTGCGGACGTGGTTCTTTCTCGAAAACATTTTGTCGTGGTACGACGATTTCAACCGGGCGCGGACAAAAATTTATGCCGGCTTGAAATTTCGCACTGGTTCGCTGCCGGCCAGCACGGGGGTGGGCGCGAAGAATCCCGCCGGGGCGGCGCTGGCGCTGGCCGCGTGGGCCTTCCGGCCGCAGGGAAAAAATTCCTACGCGGAGGAGGTCGCCTCGCCGTTGCAATGTCCGGCGCCGGCTTATGGCAGTTCGTTCAGCCGCGCCATGGAAATTTCCACGAACGGAGGCCGGCGGCTGTTTATTTCCGGGACGGCCAGCATTGCGCCGGGGGGAAAAACTTTGTGGACCGGCGAGGTTCGCAAACAAGTGGAGCTGACCATGGAGGTGGTGGAGGCGATGCTGCGGTCACGGGGATTTGCCTTTGGCGACATCGCGCGGGCGACCGCTTATTTTCGCAATCCAGCCGAGGCCGGAGTTTTTGCGGAATGGCTGGCGGCGAACCGGCTGTCCAAGCTGCCCTGCGTTTCCGCGCAGTGTGACGTCTGCCGGGACGACCTGCTGTTTGAACTCGAAGCGGAGGCAATGTCTGAAACGAATTGATCGTTGTATAATTCCGGGCAAAGCTCTCGGCCAGGGTCTTGAGGCAGTGGCACTCCAACGGTGCCGGGTGTTTTTCTTACATGTTTTCGCCTTCTGAATCGAGTTGCGATTTTCAACGGTCACCGATTCGGCGGCGCGGAGATTCGGCGGTCACAGACCGCCGCTACAAGGGGCAACTTGCGGGGCTTATGGGCCGCCGAGCTGGGAATTTCCCGGCAGGTTAATGACTGACTTGGTTTCGGCATCGCGGCGGCGAAGGTCCAGAGCGTCCAGCTTTTTCAGGGTGTCTGCGAGGCTGACCAGGTGAGCCACCGGCGCCGCATGTTTGTTGGCGACAGACGTCGGCGGGGCGGGGGCGGGTTCGCCCAGAAAACCGGCCAGGGCGACCCGATAGCCGTCGGCCAGTTCGCCAAAGGGCGGCGCGAGCCGGAGTTCAACGAGGGCGAGGTCGCGGACTTTGGTTCGCACCACCATGTCCCGCTGCTCCGGGGTCAAATTTTTCAGGGCGGCTTGCAGGGAAATTTCGGCGTGGGTGGGGAGGGCATTGGAATCGCCGCGAAATTCCACCGGCACGCTCACCAAGGCCTCCATCCGGGCGAGGCTGACGTCCGTGGTCCAGCGGGGGCCGGGCGCGCGGGCGGCAAAGTTGACGACGCCGAGGGCCCACCACTTCTCCACGTCCAGCGGCCGTTGGAAATCCTGGCCGAACGCGTGGAAGAAGGCGGTCTGCCAGTTGAAATGGGCGGGCAGTTCGGCCAGCAGGGCGCGCATTTTTTCCCGGCCGTTTTTCAATCCGAGCAGTTGGGACTGGAACAACTGGGCGCTGGCGAAGTAAGCGCCGCCGTCGGCGCCCTGCATCTGGTCGTCCGTTGGCCAGCTCAACTGGTCAAAGGTCAGGACGGGCAGGGTTTGTAAAATCTGCCAGGTACCGGTGAGCGGATCGAAGCCGCGTTCCGACTGGTTGATCCGGCTGATGGCGAGGGCCTCGTTCTTTTTGAAGGGCGCGGACAGGAGCAGTTTTTCGCCGTCAGCGGCGAGCAATTGTTGGGCGAGGCCGTCCACCAGCCAGTCGGGCAGTTCGGCAGAATGGCCGCCGGGAGTGGCGTTGCGATTGGCGAGCTCCAGAAGCAGCACGGCGGAGAGGGCGCGGGCATAGCGTGTTTTCGGAAGCACATCCGGCAGTTCGACCTTGTAGTTCCAGTGGTCAAGAAACGGGCTGGAGGCAATGGCCACGGTTTCATCCAGGGAACGCGCGGGATGGAGCTGGAGATAAATCTTACCCGACCAGGAGGCATTGGCCGGAATGCCGAGCTGGTTCCAGAGGGAGATTTTAAACCGCTCGGCGGCGATGGCCAGCAAGGCGGTTTTTAAGCGGACGACGTTGGTGTTGGCCGCGAGATTGGGGATCCGCAGGGGCGGGGCATCGCTCTGGACACTGGAAACAATGAACTGGCCGGAAACGCTGCTCACCGGATTTTGATCGGTAAAGGAGTATTGCCCGCGCGCTGCGGCGAGGAAGGCAAACAGGCCGAGAACCAACGCGCACAACTGGCGCGCGGGGGTCATTTTTTTTCAGCCTTGGGGGCCGGCTTGGGTTCCGTTTTGGCCGCGGTCTTGGGCTCGGTTTTGGCGGCCGGCCGGCTCTCGCCGACGGCATTTTTGGCGGACTGCTTGTAACCTTCGCTGCGGTAATCGGTGATGTAAAAACCGCTGCCTTTGAACAGCAGGCCGGCGCCGCCGCTGATTTTTTTCCGAACGAGACCCCGGCCCCATTTTTTCCTGACGCAGACCTCCTTAGGACAGATTTTCAGCGCCTTGGCGGACATGGACTGCACAGCCTCAAATTCATGGCCGCATTTTTCACAGACGTATTCGTAGGTCGGCATGGGTCGGACACAAATTATGGCGGCGCAAATTCACAGGTCAATGCGCGGGGGCGTTGGTGCTGTCGGGAGCGGCATTGGTGCTGCCCGCCGGGGTGTTGGTGCTGCCCAACGGCGGAATGACCTTGACGGAGCCGTCGGAGCCGATTTCAACATTGAGATCGTAGGTGGAGATTCTTGGCTTGCTGGGCGCGGAACCGGGCACGGGCAGGGTGCGCATCATGAGCAGTTCGCCGCCTTTTTTGCCGCTGGTGTCAAATTTCATCAATTGCACGCGGCGCTCGACAAATATTTCATCCTTGATCTTTTTTACCTGGAAGCGCAGTTCATCCAGATCGTTGAATTTGTGTTCCAGCTCGGCCTTTTGCGCGAGTTGTTTTTGCAATTCACGCTGGAGGAAGACGGCGTTGGTTTCGGAGACGGCCAGTTGGCTTCTGGTCTGCTCGATCTGCATGGTCAAACGCGCCAGCGTGTTGCTCAAGGTGTCCGCCTGCTCGTCCAGCAACTTGTTCTGGGATTCCAGATCGGCGATGCGGCTGTTCAGGTTGGTGACCAGTTCCTCGGCGCTGGCGAGCGAAGTTTTGGTGTCGGCGAGGGTGGCGGTGGCGGCGGCCAGGCTGTTGGACAACTGGGTCAGTTGTTCGTCGCTCAAGGCGAGCTGCTGCTGGCTGGAGGCCAGGTCATTGGACAGGGTGAGGTTGACCTGACCGAGTTCTTTCAGATGCTCGTCCGCATCCACGACCTGGTTGGAGAATTCGTTGATGGAGGTGACATCGGTGGTGCGCTGGTCATCCGCCTGTTTCTTGGTGGCAAAGAGCGCAATGACCAAGCCAGCACAGGCCACGGCCAGAATGACAATGACAACCTTGATTTTCATAGCGCGCTAAATGTGACTGTCCGCGGCGCGTTTGGCAAGCCTGCTTACTTGGACATTTCGGGTGCGGGCGCCTCGGCGGGAGCGGCCGCGGCCTGGGCCTCGACCTGCTCTTCAAGCGACTTCAAATTGGGATCCACGATTTCCACCTGCTGGTCGGCGCGCAGCTTTTTGACATAATCCGGGGCGCGTTTGGCAATCTGCTGGCGGGCCAGGCCGTCCTTGATTTCGGGTTCGGCGGTCGCGAAGCCAATTTTCTGCGCGGGCGTGCGGTCGAGCACTTTGATGAGGTGATAACCGAACTGGGTGGTGACAACTTCGCTGACCTGGTTGGTTCCGAGGGCAAAGGCGACGGATTCAAATTCGGGCACCATCTGGCCGCGGGAAAATTCAGGCAGTTCGCCGCCATTGGCTTTGGAGCCCGGGTCTTCGGAGTATTCCTTGGCCAGGGTGGCGAAATCCGCGCCGGCCAGAATCTGTTTGCGGAGGTCCTCGATCTGCTTGCGCTTGGCGGCGATGGTGTTGGTGGAGAGCGGCGTGGGCGGGCGGGTCGTGGGATCAATGGTCATGAGCAAAATGTGCCGGGCATGGACGAGTTCGGGCTGTTCAAAATCGGCGGAATGGCCGTTGTAATAGGTTTTGGCGTCCTCGTCCGAGATGTTGATGTTCAACAGACGTTTGAGGGCGGCCTTGGCTGTGGCCTCCTGCGTGGCCTTGCCGCGCAGGTCCGCCACGGTCATGCCCACCGCCTTAAGCTGGCGTTCAAAGGCCTCCGGCGAGATGAATTTCTTGAGCAGGTTGGTGTATTGAAGGTCGGCTTCCTGCTGGCCGGTGATATGGTCGTCAGCGGTGGCATTCTGCAGGAGGACCTGGATGGTGATGAGCTGGTTGAGGACGGAGATTTCAAAATCCTGGGGCAACTGCTGGCCGGCGGCAATGGCATTGGCCCGGGCGCCGGAAACCACCTCGTCCAGTTCGCTGCGCTTGATTTGAAAGCCCTTGGCTTTGACGATGGCCGGATCGCCAAACAAGGCGGCCATGGCCGCTTCGGGATTGGCATTGGTTTGGGCTGCCACATTTTGCGTGGTGGCCTGCGCGGAAAGCACCCCAGCCACCAGGGCGGCTGAAAATAAAGCGATAAATTTCATGTGGTCAATTTAGACTGGCAATATTGATATTGGTTCAAATAACAGAATTACAAGGATACCACCTTTACATTGCTAATGTCATGGTCTTTTTTCAACTCATCCAGCACGGCCTGCGGCGGGACGCTGTCGAGGCTCAAGACGGTCAGGGCAAGGCCGCCCGCCGTGTCGCGGCCCAGGCTCATGCTGGCGATGTTGACGTGGTGTTTGCCGAGGAGGGTGCCGAGGTGGCCGACAATGCCCGGCTTGTCCGAGTTGTTCAACAGGAGGAGGGGGCCAGTGATGGGAATCTCCACCGACTGGCTGAACAGGCGGACGATGCGGGGATTGTTGGGCGAACCGAAAAAGGTGCCGCCGGCGGAAATTAATTTTTTGCCGTTGGCGAAAACCTGGACGTGAACCCATTCGTTGAAGGTGACGGGCTCGTCGGACTTTTTTTCCTCCACGGTGATGCCGATGCTCTGGGCCACGCTGCGGACGTTGACGTTGTTGACATCCTTCATATTGCTGGTGGACAGGATGCCGCGCAGAATCGCGCGGGTCACGGGGTCAATGTTGGGCAGGTTCCGGGCGTTGCCGCCGTAGGTGATGTGCAGGCGGTCGGCGTTGGCGGGGGTGAGCTGCGCGAGCAGTTTGCCCAGCGCCTCGCCGAGCGGCAGGTACGGCTTGACCTGCTCGTAGGTTTTGGCGTCGAGATAGGGGAGGTTCACCGCGTTGCGGACTTCGCCGGTGAGCAGATAGCCGGCGATGACCTCGGCGACTTCAATGCCGCATTTTTCCTGGGCCTCCTCGGTGCTGGCGCCCAGGTGCGGGGTGAGAATGAGATTGGGCTGCTTGCGGTAGGGATGGTCGGCGGGCAGCGGTTCCACCGCGAAGACGTCCAGCGCCGCGCCGGCGACCTTGTTCGATTCCAGGGCGGCGATCAAATCCGCTTCCGCAATGATTTCGCCGCGGGCGCAGTTTACAATTTTCACGCCGGGCTTCATTTTGGCAAAGGCGGCGGCGTTCAACATTTCCTTCGTTTCCTTGGTTACGGGCATGTGGACGGTGATGAAATCCGCCTCGCGATAAACGTGATCCACTTCCGCGGCGAACTCGGCGCCAATGGCCTTGGCGCGGTCTTCGGTGAGATAGGGATCGTAAGCGACGACGCGCATGCCAAAGGCGAGGGCGCGTTTGGCGACTTCGGTGCCGATGCGGCCCATGCCGAGGACGCCGAGGGTCTTGCCCTGGAGTTCCACGCCCTGGAACAGTTTGCGGTCCCATTTGCCGGCCACCATGGTGGCGTGGGCCTGGGGCACCTTGCGGGCGAGCGCCAGCAGCATGGCAAAGCTCAATTCAGCCGTGGTGACGGTGTTGCCGCCGGGGGTGTTCATCACCACCGTGCCGTGTTGCGTGGCGGCTTCGATGTCCACGTTGTCCACGCCGACGCCAGCGCGGCCGACGACGCGCAATTGTTTGGCGGCCTCGATGATTTTCCTGGTGACTTTGGTTTCGGAACGGACGACCAGGGCGGTGGCATCGGCCACCAGGGGCAGGAGTTCCGCCTCGGTCAGACGCTTGGGCAGGACGACGACGTTGAATTCAGGACGCTTCTGAAGCAGCGCAATGCCTTTGGGTGAAATAGGGTCGCAAACAATGATTTTCATATAATTAAATCCAAAAAGGAGCGGTCATTCTAGGTTGCCGCGCGCTTTTGGTCAAACTGCGAATCTTGCGAAAGGAAAGGACGCGAACCATTTTTTGAATTCTTTCAAATTCGGCAGGCGGTTACGCGCTTACAGCGCTGGCGGGATGGTGGGGTCGGGAACCCGTCGGGAAACCGGCCATTGTCTGCGCTTGTCTGTAATTTGAACTTGTTTTAATGTCGCGCCAGTGCCAACAGCCTTTGATGAAGCTTTCAGCCGGGTAAAAGAGTTGGTTGACGTTTTCAAAGCCAACGAAACTTATTACCTCTCCCCGCAATTTTCCGAAGCGCAGGCGCGTATGGATTTTATTGATAAATTCTGGATGGCGCTTGGCTGGGACGTTAACCACGACACTCAGAAAAACCCCTACGAGCAGGAAGTCAAAGTCGAGCGCAATGAATCTGGTTCCCAGCGCCGCGCGGATTATGCGTTTTTCCTGTTGCCGAATTTCCGCGATGTTCAATTTTTCGTTGAAGCCAAGAAACCCCACGGCGAATTCGGCTCGCCTGATAATTATTTTCAAACGCTCCGCTATGGCTGGAGCGGCAAAACGCCACTCGCGGTCCTGACCAATTTTGACGAACTCCACATTCTCGACAGTCGCTTCAAGCCGCACATCGGTGACACTTTGAGCCGCGTTGTCAGGCGATTCAGCTACGCCGACTATGCCGATTCCGAAAAATTTGCCGGGATTTACTGGCTCTTTTCCCGCGAAGCCCTGGCGAATGGTGCGCCCGCCAAATTCGCCGGGACGCTGCCCCGGCCGAAAAGCAAGACCTTCCGACGTGAATTGTTCAAGGGCGGCTATCAAAGTCTCGACGAAGCTTTTCTTATAGAGCTGGACAAGTACCGCGAAATGCTGGCGCTCGCCTTTAAATCAAAAAATCCCGATCTCAACAGCGAGCAACTCACTGAAATCACGCAACGCACCATTGACCGCCTCGTGTTCATCCGCTTCCTCGAGGACAAACAGATTGAATCCGCCCGGCATGTTGAACATTTCGGCGCAGAGGGGAGCAGCGCCTGGGAGGATTTTGTCCGCGTCTCGCTGAATTTGGACCGCATTTACAACGGTGTCGTTTTCAAGCGGCACGAAATCCTTGACGCCCCCGGTTTTCAAATTGATGAAAAGCCGTTTCGCATCATCTGTGATGAACTTTCCGATCCCACGTCGCCTTACAATTTTGATTCCATTCCCATTCATATTCTCGGCAGCATTTACGAGCGTTTCCTTGGCAAAATCATCACCGACGGCGCGCGCGTCGTCGAAAAGCCGGAGGTCCGCAAGGCCGGCGGCGTTTATTACACGCCCGAATACATTGTCCGCTACATCGTCGCCCATACCGTCGGCCAGGCGGTCGAAGGCCGGACGCCTGCCGAAATTGCGGGGATGCACTTTGCCGACATCGCCTGCGGCAGCGGCTCGTTTCTGCTGGAAGTCTTTGACTCATTGCTGCGTCATCACACGAAGTTTTACAATAAAAATCCCGGCAAGGTGAAAAAGGGTGATTGCGTCCAGCGCGACGACGGCCTCCATCTGTCGCTGAAAAAGAAACAGGAAATTTTGCGGAACAATGTTTACGGCGTGGATATTGACCGGCAGGCGGTGGAGGTGGCGCAACTCTCGCTCTACCTGAAATTGCTTGATGATGAGACGATTGGTTCGACCGCCGCTTTTCAGAATGAATTTCATTTCACGCTCCTGCCGCCACTGACCGACAACATTGTCTGCGGCAACTCGCTCATCGGCACGGACATTTTAGACACCGGCAAGTTCACGCCCGAAGAGGAAAAGAAATTGAATCCGATGGATTTCGAGCGGCGGTTTCCGCTGATTTTCCAGCGCAAAAGTTCCGGCGGCGAGTTGCACGATGCCGTCAGTGTGGGCGATCACGATTACACCATGCCGGGCGTGCCGTTGCATGGCACCTTCAGCTACAAGAAAGTAAAGGAACCCAAAGCCGCGCCACCGCCGATGCCGGGAACGGGATATGCAGGCGGCTTCGATGCTATCGTTGGAAATCCGCCGTATGGCGCGGACTTCAACAAACAATGCGAAACTTACATCCGAAGTAAATTCCGCGCAGTTACAAATTCACTCGACTCATTTATCATGTTCGTCGAGCAAGCCGGAAACCTGCTAAACCCGCGCGGATATTTTGGCATGATTATTCCTTCAGGTTGGGTTTCGACACCATCTTCAAAAAAACTTCGCGAACGATTTACAGAACAGTTTCGTCCAACCTCGTTCGTTTCGCTTCCCTATGACGTGTTTGAAGGGGCCTACATTGATACCGTTATCGTAACGGCAGAAAGGCTGTCTCCGACCGGACGCTGGTCAGACTTGAAGGACACGAACGTAGATCTTGTTGTCTTTCCAATACGCCACAAAGTTGAAGGTCAAAATCCTTTTGAGCCGTTCAGGAAAATCGGCAACTTTGTTAATTGGATTGAATCACCAGACAAGGAATTTCTGATTTTGTCCTCCAAACAAGAAGCTGCCTTGGTGAAAAAATTGAGACAAAGTCCGGTTTCATTCGACTCGGTTGTGGAAATAATGCGGGGCATCGAAACCTACCATCCCTCTTCCGCAAGAACTTGTCGAAAACCAAAACGAGCGTTCAACGGCGAAATGCTACGCTATTATTTGGATTTGGGACCCGAAGCATTTGAGAGTTATCCCGCGGAAATACAACTGCAAAAGCCGGTCAAGTTTTTCAACGGGCCACGCATCCTCTTGCGCCAATTACTCAGCCGGAAATTTCGCTTGCAGGCGGTTTACGCCGAGGAGGAGTTCCTGACAAATCAATCTGTTCAAAGCCTTATCTCTCGAAATAGTTTTCCAGATATAAAGTGTATTCTGGCTTTCCTCAACAGTCGCGTGGTTTCATGGTTCTTTTGTCAGATCAATCTAGTCGCTCGTCGCGACGATTTCCCAAAAACCATCATCAAACAAACGCGCGAACTCCCTCTTCCTGAAATTAATCTAAAGAATCCGACCGACAAGATGCGCCACGACAAGCTGGTTTCTCTCGTTGAAAAAATGCTGGAAGCGCGGAAGCAACTGTCCGCCGCGCAGACCGACGGCGACAAGGATTTTTACACGCATAAATGCGCCACCCTCGACCACCAGATTGACGCGCTGGTCTATGAGCTTTACGGCCTGACCGAAGATGAAATCAAAATCGTGGAAGCCGGCAGTATCTGAAACCCGCGCCGACGCACGTTTTTTTATTCAAAGCTCGCGGGCGCCGCGGCGGCAGACTTGGATTTCAGCCAGTTGTCAAAATCAGTCGGGCTTTGCACCACTATGAACCCGCCGGCCATCGCGGCATGGCCGTTGCCGCAAAGCTGCGCGCACTCGATCTGGTAGCGTCCAATTTTCGTGGGCGTAAACGTGCAGGGAATGCGCAGGCCGGGAATGGCGTCCTGCGTAATGCGCATCGCCACGATCTTGAGCGAATGGATCACGTCCTTGGAACTCAAATAAATCAGCACCGGCCTGTCCACCACGACATGAATTTCATTGAGCACCTGCACGTCGTCCCTGCCGGCCACGTCGTTCGTGTCCACGCCGAAAATGTTGTCGTTGCTGATGAGCTTCATGTCCTGGCGGCCAAATTTTCCATCCGGACCGGGATAGCGGGCATTCCACGCGAACTGCTGCGCCATGATTTGAATCACGGTGGCATCTTCGGGCTTGGGAAATTGCTGCACGTTTTTCGCCCATAACGGAATGGCGATACCCAGGAGCAGAACGGCCTCAATCACCACCACGCCGATTTCAGTAAATTTGGGCAGATGGCTTTTGGAACCTTCGTAATCGGCCTTCGGACTGCGTTTGACGTTGAACCGCCACAGGGCGTAGCCGAAATAAAGACTCCAGCCAACGAACAGCACGAACATCAGCCAGTGGACATAGACGATGAGGTTGTCAACCGCCAGGCCGTTGGACGAGGCGAGTTCAGGCAGGCCGATAATTTTATGAGTAATCCAGTCGTTCATGCTTTAGAGGGTTGAGCGGAGCCAAGGGCCATACCGTAGCTGCCGGCGTGAGCAGGCTCCGTGTTTTCTGTGTTTTGAGCCTCAGCACCCCGGCGGCTGCGAAGTGCCGAAAGACTTTCGCGGGAATTCTTTTGCGCGGCGGCCTCCAGCGCCTCGCTCTTGCGGATGGCGTATATCAAAAAGGTCAGAAACGCGCCCAGCACAGTGGCCACAATGACACCCAGCGTGAGAATCGCCCAGTTCATGCCATCGGCCATCCGGTCGTCAATCTGCGCGCCATAACACGCGGCGCAGGCGAAGAGCTTGGCCGGCGCGAGCACCGCCAGCATGAGAATAATTTTGCGCAACGATTTCACAGATAGCTGACGTGTTTCAGTTTTTTCAAAAAATAAATGCCATAGGCGATGACAAAAATGCCGGCGGCAATGCCCGTCACGCCCCAAAACACGCTGCCTGCCTGAAACGCCCACACCGCGCAGCCGAACGACAGCGTGGTCAGCAGCGTCACAAAAATCAGATGGAAGGCTTTAAGCGACATTTTTAATGAACGGCGGTGCCGGTTGGAAAATCATTCATGGCCCACAGTGTCAGCCCCATCAGACCGGCAAAAAAGAACACGGTGAAGATGAGGACGGTGAAGATCATTTTCTTCTCGGTGAGCAGGTGCATCAAGAAGCTGGCCACGACAAAGGCGTTGCAAATGGCGATGGCCAGGATCATCGCCACCTTGGCCGGCCAGCCAAAATGCGGCAGATACGAGGCATAGATCATCAGCGACGTCGCGCAAACGACGGCGGCAAACACCAGCGCGCAGCGGCGGATGTAACTGTTCAGCTCAACATGATGTTCGGGTTCACTCATAATCGTTCAGGTTAAATAAAGCACGGGAAATAAAAAAATCCAGACCAGGTCCACAAAATGCCAGAACAGGCCGGACACCTCCACGCGGTTGGTGAAGCGTTCGGGGTCCTTGCGCCACATGTTCCCGCCAAACGCCCACAGGTAAAAAATCACGCAGGTGCCGCCCAGGATGTGCAGCGCGTGCAGGCCGGTGAGCGTGAAATAAATCGCGGTGAAGGTGTTGTGGCGCGGCGCGTAATTTTCCATCTTCTTGATGGTGGAACGGTCAATCCTGATTTCCTGGAGCTGGATGTTTTTTTGCGCCCGCAAATCGTAAAGGTCTTTTTCATCGGTCACGATGCGGCCATGGATGAGGACTTCCTTGTCGTTTTGTTCCACCAGATGTCCGTCGGCGAAAGTCCCATCCTTCATCTGGATTTCATAGTGAATCCATTTGTCGTGATATTCATAGGATTTGATGCACAAAAATGTCAGCGCCAGCAAAATGGTGCAGCCGTGGAAAAACTTGAATTTGCCGAACTCCCGCACCTTGCACGCGGCCCAGGCGAGCAATGTGGTGATGGCTGAAAGCGCCAGGATTATCGTGTTAAGCGCGCCAAAGCGGACGTCCAGCCAGCCGTGCGGCCACATGCCCTCAGGCGCGCCCACGCGCAGCAAAATGTAGGCGGAAAACAACGCGCCAAACAGCATCACTTCCGACGCCAGAAACAGCCAGATGCCGAGTTTGGCGTTATATACGCCGGTGTCCGGTCGAAGTTCAGTGGTATAGGGAATTTCCATGAAAAATGTTCAATGCGCGGGTTGTGGCCGGGCCGCGGGCGCGGGCAGTTCCAGCGGCTCGTCTTGCGGCGTGAAATCCGTGGGATGCCCCGGCGCGCTGTATTCATAAGGCCCGTGGTAAACGTGCGGCTCGTGCGCGAAATTGCCGTGCGGCGGCGGCGTGGGCGTCTGCCAGTCCAGCGTGGTGGCGCTCCAGGGATTGTCGCCAACTTTTTCGCCATGGCTGATGCTGTAGAAAAGATTCACGATGAACGGGATTTGCGCGATGCCCAGCGCGATGGCCGCCCAGAGAATCCAGGTGTTCAGTTCCATGATGTTGCCGGGCAATGTGTCAATGGCGTTCGGCACGCGCGCGGCGGAGTAGTTCACCGCGCCGTCGCTCATGCGGCGCAACATGCCTTTGATGCCCTGCGCAAACATGGGCATGAACACCAGATTCATGAACACAAACGAACACCAGAAATGCACGCGGCCCCAAAATTCATTCATCTTGCGCCCGGTTATTTTCGGGAACCAAAAATAGACGCCGGCAAACAGGCCGAAAATCGTTCCCGGCGCGACGACATAATGAAAATGCGCGATGACGTAGTAGGTGTCGTGCAGATACAAATCCGCCGCTGCCAGCCCGAGCGGCAGCCCCGTGAGACCGCCAATGCCGAACATCGGCAGGAAGCCCAGCGCGAAAAGCATCGGCGTGTTGATGCGGATCGAACCGCCCCACAGCGAGAGGAACATGCACGTCAGAATGATGACCGACGGAACCGAGATGATCATCGTGGTGGTCTGAAAGAAGATGGCGATATGCTGGCCCATGCCGGTCAGATACATGTGATGCGCCCAGACAATAAACGACAGGAAGCCGACAATCAGAACCGAATACACCAGCGATTTGTAGCCCCACAGCGGCTTGCGCGTGTTGTTGGCGATAACTTCCCCGACAATGCCCATCGCCGGCAAAATCAATACATACACTTCCGGGTGGCCCAGAAACCAGAACAGATGCTGCCACAGCAGCGGACTCCCGCCGCCGCTCCGGTCGGCCAGTTGGCCGCCCACCGCCAGGCCCGTCGGCAGGAAAAAGCTGGTATGCGCAACGTTGTCCATCAACTGCAAAACGCCGGCGGCTTCGAGCGGCGGAAACGCCAGCAACAAGATGAACGCGGTGACAAATTGCGCCCAGACGAAAAACGGCATCCGCATCCAGGTCATGCCCGGCGCGCGCAACTGGATGATGGTGGCGATGAAATTCACCGCGCCCAGCAGCGACGAGGTAATCAGCAGCACCATGCCAACGAGCCAGAAGGCCTGGCCGTTCGTGGGAATGCTGGTGGCCAGCGGCGAATAGGACGTCCAGCCCGCCTGTGCCGCGCCGCCGGGAATGAAAAAGCTCACCAGCATCACCACGCCGCCAAGGAAAAAGGCGTGATAGCTGGCCATGTTGACGCGGGGAAACGCCATGTCCGGCGCGCCAATCATCAGCGGCACCACGTAATTGCCGAACGCGGCGAATGCCAGCGGCACCACGCCCAGAAACACCATGATCGTGCCGTGCATCGCGCCAAAGGAATTGTAGAGGTCGGGCGAAATGGCGCCGCCGGCCGCCGGCGCGCCGAGAATTTTTTCCAGCAGCGGGCCAATCGCCGGCACCGGCATGCCCGGATGCGCAATCTGCCAGCGCATCAGCAGCATCAGGAAAAAGCCGAACAGCAGAAAGCAGAGCGCGGTAAATCCGTATTGGATGCCAATGACCTTGTGGTCGGTGGAAAAAATGTACTTGCTCCAGAAGCCCGGCTCGTGATGTTCATGGCCATGATCAGCGTGACCGTGATGGTCATCCAGCTCGCCACGATACGGCGGAAATTGCTCAACAGAATCGTTCATAATTTCTCAATAATGACCCATGACGAAATCATCATGACCAAAGACTGGCCAAGCCCAACCGACGAATTGGCCCGCTTCAGCGCATATTCGTTAATGGACGTTGAAGCGGTACAAACGCCGCGTCTCACCGATTCGGATTTCGGATTTCGGATTTCCTGGCGTATTTCGTCATTTTATTTGAGTTTGTCGCAGACCATGGCCGCCAGCAGCAGCGGCAGGTAAATGATCGAGGCCAGAAAAAGCTGCCGCGCGCGCCGGGCCGTAAGCTGCTGCGCAAACCGCACCGCGCACCAAAAATAAGCCGCGCCGAGCAGCATTGCCGCCGCCAGATAAACCGGGCCGTTCAACTTCAACAGGAACGGGCAAAGACTGGCCATGAATAGCGCAAGCGTGTTGCCCACGGCGTGCTGGGCCGTGCGGCTGCCATCGGCGTCCACATTCGGCAGCATCACAAAACCGGCCCGGGCATATTCATCCCGGTACAGCCAGGCAATGGCCATGAAATGCGGTATCTGCCAGAACGCCAATATCGCAAACAAGGTCCAGCCTTCGCCGCTCAACTCATTGCGCGCGGCGGTCCAGCCCATCAGCGGCGGGAGCGCGCCGGGAATCGCCCCCACGAGCGTGTTCACCCAGCTCAAACGCTTGAGCGGCGTGTAGATGAACAGGTAGCTGATCGAGGTCACCGCGCCCAGCACGCTGGTCAGCAGGTTCACCGCCACCGCGAGATAAATCAGGCCGGCCACCGAACAGACGCCGCCGAAAATCGCGACCGTGGCCGGCTGCAGATGGCCGGCGGGCAGCGGACGGCTGGCGGTGCGGTGCATTTTCGCGTCGTATTCCCGTTCGAGCAACTGGTTCAACGCCGCCGCGCCCGCCGCGACCAGCGCCGTGCCAAACAGCGCGTGAAACATCAGGAATCCGTCCACCGCGCCGCGTTCGCCCAGATAAAAGCCCACGCCGGTGGTAAGCAGCACGAGCAGCGTGAGCCGCGCCTTGACCAGGTCGGCCCAAACCGCCGTCCAGCTCCGGTCAAATGCTGCCGTTGAATCCAATGCTGCCGCCGATGATTTCATGGTTCGTATTAAACTCACTTGTTTTAACTTTACCTTATTCATCCTATTTTGTCATGCGAGAGCAAAATCTGTCAATGCTCTTTGCCGGAAAATTTAAGCCGCAGTTCTGAATTGTCCCCGGCATCCATTACTCCGAAGCGGCGGAAGTGCAAAGGCGCGAAGGGTTTGACGCGGATCTTACGAGTTTCACCAGCAGAACAAAAATTCGAGAGTAAAATGGAACCTACCAGACCGGTGTGGGCGAAACGCAGGTGGAACGGAGCAAAACTTAATACGGACTTCGGATTCGGGTGGCTTGGATGGCGGTAAAACGGCTACAGTGAGCTTTATATGATGGTGCCTAATTTTTGCAACGTGGATCTGGACATTGAGTCCAAGTCTGACCTCACGGTTTTGGAAACTGAACTTGGTCGGAACGTGACTGATCTGGGCCCGGGCCCGGTCAGTCCGGGGTGTTTTCTATTGCGCTTGGAAATGCTACCTCAATACGAGACGCCGGACGATACGATATGCGCATTTTGTGCAGTGCTGGAGCGGCTGTCGCCAAAGGCAAAACGGGCATGGCGTTCTGCGCATAAGAAGGAATTTGACGTTGGCCACGACGTCGTCGAAGGCCAACTCGCATCACAGTTCTCGTTGCGCACGGAGACGCTCAAGCGCCTATCGGCTTTGGGCGCGACACTTGGAATAACTTTTTACCATTCTTCAAGGAGTGGGCGGAAAAGACCGTTGAAACCCATTCCGCCCAAACGCCGAAGAAGATGAGTTGCCAACTGGTGGGCTGCTCAGGATCGACAGCTTTGCCTTTGCCTGCAGGCCGCCAGCCGGCGACGCAGCAGATAACTTGTCGGTGCAACGATTTTAATGCGCCATTCCCGCATTTACCGCGCGAAAGTCGGTGGCAAATATATTTACGGCCTGCTTGAGCGTTTGCTTGATGACATCCGTGCGGTCTGGAGTGGTGATGCCCGAATGGTTCTCCGCCACGTCTGCGCGGACATCCCCTCTGAATGCGGTTGCCGGGTCAATTGGACATCTTGGGTCACCGCCCAAGACATTCCCAACCGCATCGCGGTTGCGGCCATTTCGTTCGCATGACCACGACACATTGGCCACAACCGCGTTGCGGTTGTTGATTTGTTTGCTTGGCAACCCAACGTAGCGGCGCTGCCGCAACGTTGGGCTGGAGGCCAATGCCCCTTTGGGGCATCCTTGCCGATCAGGAGGAACATCTTCGTAAAAGCAGTTTTCAAGATGAACTGCGCGCCTTGCTGCGCCGGCACGGGCTCGAATGGGACGAGAAATATATTTGGGACTAAACGCCCGTTTTTTGAATCCCCTTGAGATTTGGCAGCCGAATCCCCAGCACCCAAAACTCACGCGACCATTCCACCGAAAACCGCGAAGAACCTTTCCTGCAATTGGCGTCGGCGGCTTGGCCGTGTTAATACTGTTACCATGACGATTACTTTCCGGATTCGTTTTTATACGCACCCGGGCCAGTCCCTGTGGCTCACGGGCTGCCATCCGCTGCCCGCCCAGCCCATTGCGATGCACTGCATTGACCCGGAAAACTGGGAGGTAACGGTGACGTTGGCGGCGTCAGAAACTGGCAGGCCATTAAACTATTCCTATGTGCTCACTGGAGCCGACGGCTCGCGGACCACCGATTGGGGCCGGGACCGCAATTTGATTCCGGCCCGTTATGATTGCGCGGAACTGCTGGTGCTGGACAGTTGGAATCATGCCGGTTACGTGGAGAATGTTTTTTACACCGAACCGTTCCAAAAAGTTTTGTTCGCGGAAAATTTCACCGCGGTCACAACGGCCGGGCCGCCAAATCCCACGCACACGTTCCTCGTTAAGACGCCGCAACTGAAGAAGAATCAGACGCTCTGCCTGCTCGGTGAAGGCCCGGCGCTGGGCCATTGGAATCCGCAGGCGCCCGTGCTGCTGGGCCGGCTGCCGGAAGACGATTACTTTTCCGTGTCACTGGATTTGAGCGGGCAAACCTTCCCGCTGGCCTACAAATTCGGGGTGTTTGATGTCGAAAAGAATTCCTTTATCTGTTACGAGGAGGGCGCGAACCGGGTTTTGCAGGACGCCGTCAAGCCGGGCCGACGCACAGTGGTCAACGACGGTTTTGCCCGGCTGCCCGTGGCACCCTGGCGCGGCGCGGGCGTGGCCGTGCCCGTTTTCAGCCTGCGCAGTGAAAACAGTTTCGGCATCGGCGAATTTGCCGACCTGAAGCTGCTGGCGGACTGGGGCAAAAAAACCGGGTTGAAGCTGATCCAGCTACTCCCCATCAACGACACCACCGCCACCGGCACCTGGCAGGATTCATATCCTTACAGCGCCGTTTCCGCCTTTGCGCTGCATCCGGCTTATTTGAACCTGGCCGCCGTGGCGGACGCATCAAACCGGCACCTCCTCGAATCATTGGAACCGGAACGCCAGCGGCTCAATGCGCTGGATGCCGCGGATTACGAAGCGGCGATGAAGGTGAAGCTGGAATTTCTGTGGAAAATTTTCCCCTTGCAGCAGGCGGCCACTTTGAGCGGCAGCGACTACCAAAAGTTTTTTGCCGAAAATGAACCCTGGCTCGTACCGTATGCGGCCTTTTGTTTTCTGCGCGACAAATTCGGCACGGCGGATTTCCACCAGTGGCCGGAACACAGCCGGTTCGACGCCCAAGAAATTGCCGCCTTGCTGGCGTCAGACAGCCCGGCGGACAGGGAGCCATCCAAGCCCGGACCGAGCGTGTCCGCCACGGTGCGGAACCACATCGCCTTCCACTGCTTCGTCCAGTATCATTTGCATTTGCAGCTCAAGGAGGCCGCGGCCCATATCCATGCCGCCGGACTGGTTTTGAAGGGCGACCTCGCCATTGGTATTTATCCCCACGGCGCGGATGCGTGGCAGCAACCGGAGCTTTATCATCTGGACCAGTCGGCGGGCGCGCCGCCGGATGCCTTTTCCGCAAAAGGCCAGAACTGGGGCTTCCCCACCTATAACTGGCCGCGCATGGCCGCCGATGGCTTCGCCTGGTGGCAGCAGCGGCTCGCGCAGATGGGCCGTTACTTCGATGCGTTCCGCGTTGACCACATCCTGGGATTTTTTCGCATCTGGAGCAACCCGGCGCACGCCGTCGAGGGCATCCTCGGCCATTTTGATCCGGCGCTGCCGCTGGAGCCGGACGAACTGGCGGCGCAGGGCATTCACTTCGACCGCGAACGGCTGACGAAACCCTTCATCAACGATGCGGTGCTGGACGAAATTTTCGGCGGCGCAGCGGATTTGGTCCGCCGCGAATTCCTGCTGGCAGCCGGTGCTGGAAATTATTCGCTGAAGCCTGAATTTGCCACGCAACGGCAGGTGGAAAATTATTTTGCCGGTCGGAAGGACAAAAAATCGGAAACGAGCCAGGCTGGCGACCGGCGTTCAGAAGCCATTGACGAAAAACTTAAAACCGGGCTGTTCGATTTGATCAGCAACGTGATTTTGCTCGAAGCGGAGGGCCGGCTGTATTTCCGCTTCGCGATGGAGCAGACGGCGTCCTTCAAACATTTGCCCATGGACACGCAAAAAAAACTTCAGGCTTTGTACGTGGATTATTTTTTCCGGCGGCAGGACAATTTTTGGAGACACGAGGCGATGCTGAGGCTGCCGGCGCTCAAGCGCGTGACGAACCTGCTGATTTGCGGCGAGGACTTGGGCCTGGTGCCCGCCTGCGTGCCGCAAGTGATGCGTGACCTCGGCTTTCTGAGCCTGGAAGTTCAGCGGATGCCCAAGTCCCTGGGCATGGAATTTTCGCGCCCGGCGAAGGCGCCATATCTGAGCGTGGTCACGCCGGCAACCCATGACATGAGCACGATTCGCGGCTGGTGGGAGGAAGACCGCGAACTGACGCAGAAATTTTTCAACCACGAACTCGGCCTGGCGGGCGAAGCCCCGCTCACCGCGGAACCGTGGATTGTGCAAACCATCGTCCAGCAGCATCTCGCCTCGCCGGCCATGTGGAGCATCTTCCAATGGCAGGACCTGATCGGCATGGACGGCAGCCTGCGCCGGGACAATGTGACTGCGGAGCGTATCAACATCCCGGCATATCCGAGCTTCTACTGGCGTTACCGGCTGCATTTGACGCTGGAACAAGTATCGCAGGCCGGCGAATTCAATTCGCGACTGAGCCAAATGCTGGCCGCCACGGGCCGTTGACCACTGAAAGCTGATAACGGTCAATCACGCTCAACCCCACGGTCAGGGATTCACCGTCTCCTTATACACAAATTTGCCGCCTTTGATTTCAATGATGACGGCCGGTTTTTCCGCGTTGCGATCCGCGTCCAGCGTGGTTTTGCCGGTGACGCCATCAAGGTCTTTGAGCGTCGCCAGCGCGTCGCGGATTTTGGAGCCGTCCGTGGAATTGGCGCGCTTGATGGCGTCCACCAGCGCCAGCACGGAATCGTAACCGAGCGCGGCCATGGCGTCGGGGATGATGCCAAACTTCTTTTGATAATCGGCCACAAACTGCTTTATTTTCGGAGCGTCCTGATCTGGAGAAAAGTGCGTGGAAAAATAACAGCCTTCCAGGGCCTCCGCCGCGCCGGGCCCCTGAATCAGCTCCGGCGCCTCCCAGCCGTCGCCGCCGAACAGCGGCGCGGTAATGCCCAGTTCCCGCGCCTGCAATGCGATCAGCGTCACCTGGCCGTAATATCCCGGCACAAAAATGGCCTCGGGATTTTGCGCTTTGATCGCCGTCAACTGCGCGCGGAAATCCTTGTCATCCTTCGTGAATTTTTGTTCCGCGATGATCTCCCCCCACCCATTGGCCGTGAACGCCTTCTTGAAATAATCGGCCAATCCCACGCTGTAGGTGGAACCCACATCCGTCAGGACCGCCACCCGCTTCACGCCCAGGGTCTTCGCCGCGAAATTCGCCATGACCGTGCCCTGAAACGGATCAATGAAACAGACGCGGAAAATATAGTCGCCAATTTGGGTGACTTTCGGATTGGTCGAGGAGGGTGAAATTTGCGGAATCTTAAACTCCTGGCAGATGGGCGCGGCTTCCAGGGAACGGATGGAGGCCACTTCGCCCAAAATCGCCACCACCCGGTCGCGGGAGATCATTTTTTTGACGGCGGTGGCGGATTCGCCGTCCTTCGACTGGTCATCCTCCGTGATCAGCTCCAGTTTCTTGCCGAGCACGCCCCCGGCGGCGTTGACCTGTTCCACGGCGAGCTGGGTCCCATTGTCCGAGGAACGTCCAAACGCCGCTTCGCTGCCGGTGAGCGACGCGAACTCGCCGATTTTTATGGTGTCGCCGCCGTCCTCAGGCGCGGACGAAGGTTTGCAGCCAGTCAGCCAGAGCGCTGCCGCTGTGACGATCAGAAATTGTCCGGGCCAGATCTTCATAAATGCAAATAGATTTGATTGTGTATCCTTGCGCCATCCCCGTCCGCGAGGCAGGCTAGAAAATCCGCGGCTGAAGTTCAATCTTGTTTCCCGCCTGTGGACGTGCGACTCATCTCGACACTGCCCCCGGCAGGGCGGCGCGCCGCCCTGCCGGCTTGGGATCCACCTTTTGCAATATTCCGCCCCTCAAGCCATTTCAAACCACGGGCACGTCTCATTTTGCACACTGCCAGGGCGGAGACATGGATTCGCCTGTGCGGGATCATGCTTCAACATTTTTAAAAATACTGTTAGCGGCTACGTGGTCTTTTTCAGGGGATGGGTTAGAATGGCCGTTGAGTGGGACAATCCATAGAGCAAACAATTCGGTTTTCGGGCTATCCGCCACCCCTGTGCCATGGCGCGCCCGGCGGATTTTGCCCGCCGAATTTCAAGCGAATCAGGCTGGAACCAAGCCGAATCCGGGTAAATCAAAGTGAATCAAACCGAATAAAGGTAAAAATCGAGACCTTGCGCCCAGGGGTGTGGCGTCGGCGCTGTGTACCGATGAATCGAGCCACAGGCTCGACACTACACGGGCTTGAGCAACACGCATTATATACGTGCCGCTGGCTTATCCCGCCGACTTGTCGCGCGGAAGCCAGGCGAAGGCGGGTCACCATTTCAGGTTTTCCGCAGTGGTAAATGGCATGGCGAACCTGCGGGTCCGCCGGGGGGAGGCGAGCCACCCGGCGGTTTATCCGAGTGAATCAAAGTAAATCCGACTAAAAAAAACGAAAATGACCCATCCTGTCAAAATAGACAGTTCATAAAATCTGTCGGGCCAACGTCAGGCTCCAACCGTCTTCCTGTGGCGCACGACCTCAGGAGGCTCCAATCGAATTAATGGCTCCCCTCAACACCGGGAGCCGATTGAAATAGACCAAATCCCGCAGGGACGGCCAAAAGCGACGCGTTTTCAACCGTCCCGGCGGGACTTGACGCCCTTATGGCCCGAATCCGGCATTGAAATGTCGGGTTGCTTTCGCGGGACGAGCGCCTTGCCATAATTTGCGATGCGCCCAACGCTGCAGGAACACAGAAACGGACGTTGACACCATCGCCTTTGGGGTCTAATTTGACCAAAATAGCAACGGACAATGTTACTTCGCATCAGCTTAATTTTAGCAATCCTTGCCGGTCTCGGCGCAGGTGGGGTCGCTTACTACGAATTTTCCACCCAAATTCCCCAGCTTGAAAAACAGCGCAACGACGAGAAGGACGCCAAAGTTGCTGAAATTGACGCCCACAATAGAACCAAGGCGACTTTAAAGAAAACGCAGAGCGACCTGGCGCAGACCCAGCAGGAACTGGCCGACACCAAATCCGAACTCGACAAGGCCGTGGCCCGCGCCGATGCGCAGTCCAAACGTGCAGACGATTTGCAGACCAAACTCGCCAAAGCCACTTCGGACCTGCAAGAGGCCCAAGACATGGTGGCGGCTTACAAGGCGAGCGGGTTGACGCCGGATGAAGTGGTCAAACTGGACAAGAATCTTAAGGACGCCCAGTTGCAGATTGCAGCCATCAATGCCGAAAAAACGGTATTAAGCCGCACTTTGGCGCACGTCAGCGCCCGTTTGTCTCTTTATGAAGGCCCGGACAACTTTGTCAAGCTGCGGGCCGATTTGAGAGGCAACGTCGTGGTCGTCGATCCCAAATGGGACTTTGTGGTTCTTAACATCGGCGATGTCCAGGGGGCGGTTCAGGATGGCGAAATGCTGGTCAGCCGCGATGGCAAACTGGTGGCCAAGGTGGTCATCCGCAGCGTTGAAAAAGACCGCTGCATTGCCAACATCATGCCGGGCTGGAAACTGGGTGAAGTGATCGAAGGCGATGTTGTCACCCCGGCCCATCCGGCCACTTCCTAACATGAAAATTCGCGCTGCCCATCTGTGTCTGTTGCTGCTGCTGGCGGCCATGGCGATGGTCATTTCCGGCTGCGCCTCCACCGAATCCGACAACGCTTCGGTCCGCCCCTGGAACTCCCCGGAAGGCTGGGAAGGCGGCTCGCTCGGCAGCATGCTGAACGACCAGCATCGTTAAATCGCCGCCCTGCTAATTTTTTCGCCGCAGGCAGCGGGTTGGCGTGAAAATAAAATCCACTCTGGCATCGTGCGGCTCCACGGGAACTTTTTCCAGCAGTTGAAAATCATAGGCCACGCCACATTTTACGCCGCTCGCAGCCGATAAAATCCGGTCATAAAACCCCCGGCCCCGGCCCAGCCGGTCCCCGTTCAAATCAAACGCCATGCCGGGAACCAGCACCAGGTCAAATTGATCCAGCGGAACGGCGGCGCAACTGGCCAGCGGCTCGCTCACGCCAAATTTTCCCCGAACAATGTCCGATTCCAGGTTCATGATGCGCCGGGCGGAATAAATTTGCGTCACCGGGTCAAAGGCGGGCAGGGCACAGATCATTTTGGAGGCCAGACATTTTTCCAGGAGCGGCCAGACATCCAGTTCGTCCGGCAGCGGCGCAAAAAACAAAATGGTGCGGGCACTCTTTACCTGCGGCTCCAGCCGCGCGCACAAATCGAGCGATTCCACCAGCCGCACCCCCAGCGAAATTCTTTCCAGGGCGACCCGGACTTTTTGGCGGAGTTCAATTTTTGTTTCAGGATTTACCATGGCCATTGGGTCCGGCTTGGATTCCATTCAGGGCAAATGCGGGTGCAGGAAAGAACCAGACTCGCCGTGTCCGGCCAATTTCTGACGTTTCTCCGCAACGAATTTCCAGTGCCGCACCCGGGTTAAAAATGGCTGTGCGTTTTGGCATGGTCATTCGTGTTTATTTGTGGTCATTCGTGGTGCGTCTTTTTTCAGCAAATTGCGCCCGCCATTTCTCCACCCGTTCTTTGATTTTCTTTTCCACGCCCTGGTCGGTTGGCTCGTAAAAAACTTTGTCCACCCCAAGGTAATCCTGTGCGACGAAATGGTCTTTGCCCTCGTGTGCGTATTGATAGCCCTGGCCGTGGCCGAGCCGTTCCGCGCCTTTATAATGCGCGTCGCGCAAATGTTCCGGCACCGGAATCGTGCGGCCCGAACGCACATCCTCCAGCGCGGCGCCGATGGCAGCCACGGCGCTGTTGCTCTTGTTCGCGGTGGCAATGTAAATCGTGGCTTCCGCCAGCGGGATTTGCGCCTCCGGCCAGCCGACAAATTCAGCGGCCTGCAACGCGGCAACGGCCAGCACCAGCGCCATGGGATCGGCCAGGCCCACGTCTTCCGCCGCGCAAATCACGATGCGCCGCGCAATGAAGCGCGGGTCCTCGCCCGCATGGATCATTTTCGCCAGCCAGTAAAGCGCCGCGTCCGGATCGCTGCCGCGCATCGCCTTGATGAAAGCGGAAATCGTGTCGTAGTGCGCATCGCCGTCGCCGTCATAAACCACGGCTTTTTTCTGTATGCTCTGCTCGGCCACCGTGAGCGTG
>Ga0181520_10003694_pt1 | contig 26542 bp, 17 predicted proteins | sample PEATcosm2014_Bin_29_FD_132451 | JGI IMG/M metagenome (GOLD analysis project Ga0181520, IMG submission 132451) | Peatland microbial communities from MTU Mesocosm Facility, Houghton, MI, USA - PEATcosm2014_Bin02_30_metaG | ecosystem: Environmental > Terrestrial > Soil > Wetlands > Peat | place...
CATGGCTGGGAAGGCGACCGCGTGACCATCTTGCCCGGCAACCACGACCGGATCGGCTTCGACGGATCGGTTGCCTTTGAAGATCATTTCCCGCTTCCCGCGGCCCCGCGCGTGCGAGAGATCGCGCCGGGCGTGATCGTGGCCGGTGTCGATTCGACCCTGACTCCACCGGGCCGTTCCGTGTGGAGGGAAATCTGGGACGATGTTACCGTCAATCTCCAGGGCCACGTTTCCAAGTACGGCATCAATTCTCTGCGGCGGCGACTCGACGGCGTGAGCGATGAGACGGTCGTCGTTGGAACCCACCACCCGATCATTGACATGCGCCCGCCAGTCGAACGGTTGCGACAGGTCCTGCGCCCGCCATTTGCGCCGCCGGTCAACGCGGACGCGCTCGCGGCGGTGCTGAGGACGACGCACAACATCGTGCTGTGCGGTCACGACCATCCGTCGGCGCCGCGGTATGGAGAACTCGACGGATTGGAGGTGTTCCTGGGAACCGCTTCCGGGCTTGTCACGTCGTGGAAGGGGTTGAGCTACCGGATTTTCGAGGTCTCGCCGCGCGGCAAATACAGAATTCCGGACATTTTCGTGAACGTCGAGGGGGTGTGACCATGCCACCGTTCATCGAAATCGGCAATGTCGTGTACGCCGTCGTCGGCTGGGAACCGGACATGCCGGAGCGCGAGCGGTATGAACTCCGGCGGCTGTCGGCGGAGGAGGAGCGGCGTTACCGGCAATGTCGGCGGGAGTCCGACGTGGAGTTGTGGGCTAACATGCACGGTGAATGAGCACGGACGGGCAGAATGCCTTCCAGGGCTTCGGCCCTCTTTTTACATTCCGCCGCCCGAACAAAATCTCAACTGTATTTGGTTTCGAGGCGGCGATGAATCATGGGGCGAAAAAGGGAAAATTCTTTGTAAAAATTGCGAATTCCAGTTGTGCCGAAACGAAACACGTGAAAAACCTCATCCAGGTCTGCCGGGTCTGCTAATTCATCCAAGATCAGTGATAAGTGGGATATGCTCATAAACCACGTGCCAAGCATTACCGGATCAAGCTTACTGCCAAGCATCTTTCGCAATTCACTCACAGTATTTTCAAGCCTTTCTAGGAACTTGTTCAAATCCGCAATCCCCCTCTCGGTTGCTGTGTCGGCACCGGATAATAGCTGATATCTCTTCCCCAGCATTGAGTTGATGAGCTTGGCCGCAAAAAACCTATCGTGATAAGCTGCAAAGTCGTGAAGCGTTAGTGACACCCTGTTTACGAAGCGCGAACGCAATTCGATGCTAGAAAGTTCTCGATGCGTGTTCTTGTCCTTCAAGATGATCGCACCGGCCCGTCGTAGTTCCAATTCGACTCTCATGGCTTGCTGCTGACCATGTAGTAAAGTTTGAGCCAAATCTCGGTAAATCGCCGCATCGTATCCAGCCGACGCCGCTGGCGACAGGTCCTTGGCCTTGCACTCAAAGATGTAAATACCGCGCGGTGTTTCAACTAGCGCGTCAACTTCCGCAATGGGGGCGCGACGAGGCCCCATGATGCCATAGTGCACAGTGAAGCCCTTTTCGGACAACAAAGAACGCACTGCCTCTTCAAATGCGTGACCGTACTTTTCACTCCAATCGTTGGCATAGATTCGGCGAACGGCGTCGAAAACAACGTCATATAGGCCATTCGCCCCTATTGATGAATGGAAATAACTGTAAATATCAGATCCAAGGTGAACAAGCGGTCTTTTATGAACGTTTATTTTGTCAATGTCGAAAATGGATGCGACCTGAGCGTTCGGGTCCGGCGGGTCGTGAGAAGCAAGTTTCAGGTAGGCGTCGATTTCAGCTGGCGCTAATGGTTCCGCCGTGCGAGCCTCCTTCGCCCATCGAAGAACGTCGTCTCTGGCGAACGGGAGAGGAAGCCCGATGTTTCTGACCGCCCGGTTTCTTGTCTCGACGATGACTCGTTCGTGCAGTTGAACAAGTGCATCGACACTTATGCCAAGCAAAGCTTTCAGTTCGTCCTTTTTTTCGACCCAAGAAAACATTGTTCTCAACTGGAATAAGGCGTCGGACACCCTCGTTTGTCGGAAGTCAAAAATGTTGTCGTAACGGGCAGATTCTTGTAGAATTCGGCTTTCATCGCCGGGCGCGAAGAAAAGTCCTTCAAACGCTGAATAGGGCTGGATATCGAGGGCAGCCGCAAGATCGGTTGCCAGCGCAGTCAAGTTTGTCCACTTTTCTCGATCAGCGCGGTGCGGAGCGGCGCGGATATGTTTGAAGGCTAGGTTCAAAATAAAGCCAAAGGGAACCTGGGCATCCTTTTGTGTGGAAGCTCCCACCGCTCGCGCCAACAGAAATCGCTCCATTATTTCGTCGTATTGGCGGCGTTGACGGAGGTCCGAGATAATTTCCGCGATCACGGTCGGGCCAGATAGCGAGGCCACCATGCGCTCAACCTCCCGCGAAATTGCCAAAATAGCTTCATCGTCCAATGTAACGCGGCCATCTTGATGCTGGATTCCGAGCGATGGGAACCGTTCGCGAAGACGTTTCACGGCGGAAAAATGTTCGAATTCTCTAGGGTAGAGACGGCGATCCCGCGGATCGGGCCATTCGGTGGGCGAAATTGCATGGTAACTATGAACGAGAGCCAATACTGCGCGCCAATCGACGGATTCAGCGTCCCTTTCGGCTTGTCGATCAACAAAACCAAATAAGAGCTCCATGATTTGAAAATATTGATCATCACTACGGTCGAAGACCAGAATCTCCGCTAAGAACTCACTTATGACAATTCGAATCGAATCGCTGAGGCGTCCACTTTTGTCAGGCAAAAGCGCCTTCAATTTCGTTACGATGCTGTCCAAGACAACCTGTAGGCGGTAGTGCTGTCCGTCGCCTTCGATTGAAAAAAGCCGGTACAGATCAGGAAGAGTCGTCTCGCGCCGAACGTCGGAAATTGCGGCAGCGTAGTCGATAGCTTCCCTTACGAGTTGGCGCGTCAGCCCTGACGATGACATGTGACTTGCACCGCAATCGTTGCGGATGGAACGCTATTCGGGCTGGCGGATAAAGTCAAACCCCTGAACCGAAGACACATGCGATTACTGATGGTGACGGCCACGGGCCACCCGCCCGGCGCGTCTATGCGAACGGCGTCAGTCCACTTCGCTCCACCTCTTCACCTCGGCGAGCATCCCCAGCAGCAGCCGGATGGTCTTTTCATCTTCGCGCGCCACCAGCGCCAGCAGGTCGTGCAGCTGTTCCTTGCGCGGTTTGTCCGCCGGGAAGCAGGCTGCCATCAACTCCGCGGGCGTGACGGCCAAGCTCGTGGCCAGCTTGACCACCTTCGGCGAGGTGATGTTGGTCCGGGCGACGGGAACAACGGCACGATCAACGGCCCGACGTGGTACGAACGGTAGGCCAAATCATAGCAAAATAACTGGTAAGGGGCACGTCTCGGTCTGGCCCCTAATTTTTCGGCGGGGTTTGAGAGAAACCCCTGGTCTCTCGATTTTTTGTGCCCATAATTTTTTCCCTAGCCGCTGTCCAGACAGTCAGGACACGACCGGCCAATAGAGTCGCGGGAAGAATGAGCCCCCCCCAAATTTTTCATGCGGCTCTTGGCCAGTCACGTTTCCGGGGGACCCGATTTCCCACGGTCGATGACGCCTCCGCCGGCGGCGTGCTGCAAACCGGCGGCTGGCTGCATCAGATTTTTGCGGACGCGCTGAACGTCGCGACGGTCATCGCGCCGGATGGCGGGTTGCTGCCGGGCGTGGTCAACGCGAACAACATCAACGGGGCGATCCTCGGGCCGGGCCAGATTCAGCCACGGCCGATGCTGTCGCTAAGTACCTTGACCGCGCAAACGATATACAGCGCGGCCGAGCAGGAGCTCATTTGGAACACCGTCAACTTTCCTGCCGTTGGGAGCATCTTCACCGTCGTCAAGCCATCGCCAAGCACTCCCAACGGCCAAATCCAGGCTGGCGTGGCGTGCAAGGCGCGGGTTTCGGGGTTTATTTCATTCCAAGGGTTGACCTACACGGCGGGAGCATTTCAAGCCGGCGACAATATACAGGTCTATCTCAAGCAAGATAGCGGCGCCGAATGGGTATTGGGGCAATCGTTTGTTGACGCCAGCGGAACCTAGGCAATTCCGGTTTCGTTCGACACAACAATCAGTTTGGCATCCAACGAACAATTCGGAATTTGGCTACAATTGGCGGTCAACGGTTCTGGGGCTGAGGCTACCATCCAAAATGAGGCCTATGAGTCAGGTGCCGCAACCCCGATATATCTTTGCGTCGAGCAAGCGGACTACTAGCTCGGCATCTCGCACGCCTGTACGCACGACGCCATGATCGAACACTCCGCGCGGTTGTCGATAATGCAATTCGCGATGCAGCCGCCCAGCCCGAGCCCGTATTTTCCGCCCTCGCAATAATCTGGAAGATCGTTCGGGAAAATCAGGTCTCCGTTGTCGTCGCGAAAGGTAATCCCGCAGTCTGTGGCGATCCCGTATACCTCGCTGCACGTCCACCCGTCCTCCGTGTCGTCATCCGCGGCCGGGCTGGCGTCGTCATCCGCCGGCGAGTCGTCGTCAACCGGCACGTAGACGGTTTTGGTCTTCGTCGGCGAGGCGCAAGCGAAGGCCAGCGCCAAGGCGAGAATCAAGGCAATCGTCGGGGAAAATACGCGGTTCATGGTCTTTCTCCAAAGTGGTGCGATCGCGGCATACCAAAAACGCGCCCGGGCGTCAATTATAATTTCCGGGGGCCGCCGCCGCTCGAAGCCGGGACGATGTGTCCGAACTCCAACGAGCCATCGACGGCTACGCCCGCTTCCTGAACCTCACGCAGAAATACGCCGATGAATTCATTCGTCTTTCGCGGCCAAAACGGGAACAGAATGCAAGAAAAAGGGAATCTTCCGCCACGAGACGGCGGCGGTCCGACCAAACATAGAATTTAGATGCGTTTACCCTGGCGCCGTGGTCCGCCGCGCGATCGCCGCCCGGGTTCGCCCGATTGCACCATGCGTCGTGGGGCGCGTATCATTCCACACAAACCAACCTGCCGGACGCGGGACACAGAGGCGATGCCATGAAACGAACCAGGGAAAGCGTCTTGACTGCCGAACGTCGGCAACTCGCGATCGTCAAAAAAGCCCTCGGCGTCGCCTTAGAACTCGCCTATGACCTTCACCGCGACATTCCGTATGGCGACGAATGCAACGTTGACCGGTTGGCGCGGGAGGTAAAAGAACTCGTAACCGACGCCGGCGCCCGCGTCAGAGCGTTGAAATCACTTCAGGGTATGATTGACCCAGCGACGGGCGAGCCCTTTTATCCCGTCCTGGTTTGCGTGTACGAGGGAACGCTGGACGCCGACGCCCACCCAAAGATTTCCCGATCGCGCAAAAGGGCGCCACGCGACAGCAAAAAAAACTCCGGAACTGCTTGAAACACGCCGCGGGCCTGTGCTAGCCCCTTGTTCGCTGGTCGGGAGAGCTTCCGTCCGGCAGGTAAAACTTTTACGGGGGCGCGTCGGATCCATCACCGGCGCACCCCGTCTCTTTTTGCAACCCGGAAATCTCAGGAAGCGACGGTCGCACAAGGCCCGCGACCTATGCGCAAGAAGCATCACCGGCCGAAAAACAGAAAGACCGAACGCGCGACAAATCGCCACCGCCCAACGACTTTATTCAATTTCGCGCAAAAAACAAAAAATGCGTGACATCGCAATAACAACGTTGTAAGAAAATATTCATGGTTTCCGCAATATCAAACCCAGAACTCTTAATCCGTTGGTTCGGGGTTCAAATCCCCGGTGATCTACCAAAGAAAACCCCAGGAAAACACGTCTTTTCCTGGGGTTTTTTGTTGGTTTTGCCGGAAAGGGAACGACCTCAGGCTCAGGCCGAGCCGCTCCGCTCCCGCAAATACACTTCAAGATGACGGTTAATGTCGCCGACGCCGTCGTACATCATCGTGACGATCGGCATCGCGGTCTTTTTGCGGATATCCTGCAGGATCGCGCCGGAGATCGTCCCCGGCATGCAGCCGAACGGCGCGCAATTGACGACCAGCGCTGCGCCGGCCCGCGCGAATTCGATCGCCCGGCCGACGGTCAGGATCGCCTCGCCCTCGAAATTGATCGGCAAATAGTTCGCGCCGTGCGCGACAACGCGTTCGACCGGCGGCTCGCGGCGATCGTCGAGCAGCGGCGAGCACAAGTCGTAAAACTTTTGTTCGCTGCCGATCAGAAACCGGTTTTTCAGCAGGCTTTGCCCGCGGGCGAAGAAGCTCGCCAGGTTTTCCTTCGCCGACCAGCTTTGGTGATAGGCGGTGTACAAAAACCACTCGGACACCGGCGTCAGCCACGCCTCGCCGCCGTACGACTCGATATGTTCGATGACGCGGCCGTTCGTGAACGGATTGCAGCGCACGTAGATCTCGCCGACGATGCCGACCAGCGGCCGTTTCTCCCGCCGCACGGGCAACGCGGCGAACGCCCGCGCCGTTGCGCGAATGGTCTCCGCCAGGCCCCTGCCCGATTCGAGCGCGGTCTCGATGCGCTTCGACCACTGCTCGCCGAGGTCGTCGGCGGCGCCGCGGTCGCGTTCGTACGGGCGCACCTTGCAGAGCATTTTCACCAGCAGGTCGGCGGTCAGGAACGCGCGCCACAATTCGCGGCGCACCGGCTCTTCCATGCCCTGGTACGAATCGATCGACGAGGCGGTCATGATCGGCACGTCTTCGTAGCCTTGCTCGTCGAGGATCATCCGTTGCAGCAGCACGTATTGGCCGTAGCGGCACGGCCCCTCGGCGGTGGCCATGAAAAACGCGTGTTCCTTCGGGTCCGCGCCGATCTCGCGAAACTTCTTCAGCAGCCCGCCGATCGTGACGCCGGTCGGCAGGCACTCGCTGCCGCGCGTCACCCGCCGGCCGATTTCGTACGCCTCGCGGTCCTCCACCGGCAGCGGCTGCGCGTGGAAGCGGTAGCGGCGCATCGCCGCGGCGCCAAAGCGGTTCACCCACGGCTGCATCGGCGGAATCCAGAGCGTTCGCCGCTTGAATTCTTCGTCGGGCGTCCGCGGCCGGCGCACCGGCGGCGCGGGCCGGCGCGGCCGCGCGTTCGCGACCACGTCGAGAAAGGCTTCGATGCGCGTGACGTAGCCCGTGTCGCCCGCGTGTTCGTCGAGTTCCAGCAGCAGCAACGGCTTGTCGCCGACGATGCGCTCGGCGTACGAGAGCAGAAAACTGTCCGGCCCGCAGTTGAAGTTGGTCAGGTAGACGGGAAACAGGCGCTCGGTCGCCGCGACCTGCTTGAGCCCCGCCACGATCCGCTGGCCGTAATGCCAATAGATATTGCGATATTCCGCGCCGAGTTCGCGCGGGTCGAACGGCAAGAAGTCGAGCGGCACGACGGGAATGCCGTAATCGGAAATCTTGCGCGGCAAATCGAGATTCGCGCCCGGATCGCCGCAATTGTACGGCCGCCCGAAAATCACGATCGCCTTTTTCCCCGCCGCGGCCAGTTCCGCCAGCGCCGCCGCGCCGGCCGCGCGGCACGCCTCCGCGAACCGCTCCTGCGCCGCCAGCGCCGCCGCCAGCGCGTCTTTGATGTCCTTCGGCGAGGCCCCGAGCGGCTCGCCCAGGGTCTTTTCGAACGACCGCCGCAGATGCGCTTCGTCCCAGCGCAAATCGAAAATCGGCGACAGCAGGTGCAGCGCCGCGGGGTCGAGGCCGCGCGATTCGTACGTCGCCGTCGCCACCGCGGCGTGGCTCATCACGTGCGGGCAGAACAACGGGTTGGTCGTGAAGTCGTTCGGCTGGCAGGCGATCATTTGCGGAATCAGCCGGTGCGCGAGCCCCGGCATCGCCGCCAGCTTCAGGGCGTGCCCGAGGGCGATTTTCACCGGGAAGCAAAAATCGCCGGCCGCGGCGCGCGGGCCGGTCGTGCGAATCTCGTCGTCGGTCGGCCCCGTCACGGCGACGCGGAAACCGAGGCGGTTGAGCAGCGCCGTCCAGAACGGCAAGAACGAGAAGGCGGACAGCGACATCCCCAGGCCGATCCGCGGCGCGCCGGCGGGCGCGGTCTGCTGCGCGAGGACGTCCGCCAGCAGCCGGTCGCGCTGGCGAAACAGCGCGAAATCCCGCGATACGCGCGCCTGCGTCGCCGCCGGCTCGCGGCCGCACTGATAGCCCCACGATGGCCGGTCCGGCGAATGCTCGACGTTGGCGTAGGTGATCTGGCAGCGGTTGTGGCAATAGCCGCACGTGTCGAAGGAAAGCTCGACGCGCCGCTCGGCCAGATCGAAGCCGCGGAACGCCGACGGCCCCTGCCCCGCCCGGCGCCGCGCGGCCAGCAGCGCCACGCCGTACGCGCCCATCTGGTGGCACAACGGCGAGACGACGACCTCGACGCCGAGCAGTTGCTCGAACGCGGCGACGAGCCCCTTGTTCCGCGCCGTGGCCCCCTGAAAAAAGATTCTGTCCTTGCTGACGCGGCGGCAGCCGACGACCTTGGCCAGGTAGTTCTTGGCGACCGAGTACATCACCGACGCGATCGCCTCGTCGCGCGTGAAACCGTGGCCGAGAAGCTGCGTCACGTCTTCTTCCATGAAAACGGTGCAGCGGTCGGACGAATGCGGCGGCGCGAGCCCGAGCACGACGTCGCCGATCTCCGCGACCTTGTACCCGAGCTTGTTCGCCTGCTCCTCGACGAACGAGCCCGTGCCGGCCGCGCACACGTAATTCATGTTCGCCTCGCGGATCGCGCCGTCCCTGAGGCTCATGAACTTCGAATCCTGGCCGCCGATTTCGAAAATCGTCTCGACGCTGGGGTCGACGCTGCGCGCCCCCGCGACGTGCGCGGTGATCTCGTTGACGATGCAATCCGCGCCTACAATCTTGCCCGCGAAGCGCCGCCCCGAGCCGGTCGCGCCACAGCCCTGGACGTCGAGTGTCCAGCCGCGCTCCGCCGCGAGCGTCTGCACGGCGGCGAAAAGCCGCCGCACCGCGCCCAGCGGGTCGCCGCCGGTTTTGCGGTAGACGTCGAGCAGCACCTCGCCGCCCGGTTCGATCAACACGAGTTTGGTGCTCGTCGAGCCGATGTCGATGCCGAGAAAACAGCGCCCGTCGCGCGGGCCGGCTGGCTGGTGAATCCGCACCTCGGTGCCGGCCGCGTCTTCGTATTCGTGCGCGACGGCGAACGACGGATAACGGCTGCGCACCAGACGCAGCGGCGCCGCGCGGTCGTCGCGATTCGCGGCCGGCGGCCCTGCGGTCAAGGCGGCGGCCGCTTCGATTCCACGATCCGCAGTCGACAATCCGCCATCGGCCAGCATGGCCGCGCCGAACGCGGCGGCCAGATGCCCGTGCTCCCAGGTCAGGATCGGGTCGTGCCGTTGCTTCAGCCACTCGACGACTTGCGCATTTTGCGCGACGCCGCCGACCACCAGGGTCGGGCCGTCGAGCGGCCGGCCGCGCAACAGCGTTTGCAACATCGTGTCGACGCAGCCCTTGCAAAGCCCGGCCCACAGCGCGGCCTTCGCGTGGCCCTCTTGCTGGCGATGGATCAGATCGCTCTTGGCGAACACGGCGCACCGCGAGGCGATCGACGGCGGCGCGCGATCGAAGGCGAAATCGCCGATCGTCGCGTAATCGAGATCGAGCCGCCGCGCCTGCTCGTCGAGAAACGAGCCCGTGCCCGCGGCGCACAGGCTGTTGGTCGTGAAGCCGAGAAACCGCCCGTTGCGATCCAGGTGAATCAGCGTGCACGACCGGCCGCCGATGTCGAGAATGTTCGCCGCGTCGGGGAACCGCCGGCTCGCCGCGGCGGTCAGCGCCCGCACGACGTGAACGACGGCGACGCCCGGCGTCTGGGCGGCAACCGCGGCGCGCGACCCGGTGGCGCCGACCGCGCCACGCTGCGGATGCCGCGCGAGAAATTCGCGGACGATCGGCGCGGGGTCGCTCTGGTGCGCCCGGTACACGGCGTCCGTCACCTCGCCCGCCGCATTGACGGCGACGGCCTTGACGAACAACGCGCCGATGTCGACGCCGAGGCGCACCGCGTCGGTCATGCACACTCCCCGCGCCGTGTGGCGATCCCGTCCGGCATTTAATTTGCGGTTGTTTTAGCGCGCCGGCGCGAGAGGGTCAATCTGGCGGGCCATTGAAACACCGAGAAATGATTAGTCGTGCCGACCTCTGAGTCCTCTGCGTCCTCGGCGGTCTAAGCGTGTCTCATTCGGATGCGGCCAACGGCCGCGCTGCGCCACCGTGGTTTGCGTCTCAATTGCCGGTTGATTTTCACCCCCGATCTCTTATACGTTGCGTAGTTTCGCGGATCGGGCCGGCCGGACGCCGGTTCGTCGTTCATCTATTTCTCGTCGGCGCCCGCGGACCGGTCTCGGCAGGAGACCGGCGGGCGGCGGCAAGCGGGTGTGGAATGCGGGAAAAAACCAGTTTGACCGTACTCTTCGTCGTCTCGATGGCGACGCTGGGCATTGAAGTATTGCTGACGCGCGTCTTTTCGGTCGTGCTGCTGTCGAGCCACTCGTTTTTGGCGATTTCGCTGACGCTGCTCGGCTCCGGCGCGGGCGCCATCCTCGCCTACGTCAGCCCGAAGACGGCAGAAGAGCAGCAGGACCGCGTCAAGATTTACCTGCTGGCGATGTTGGCGCTGGCGGTGGCCGTGTCGTTCTTCACGCTGTTGCAGGTCGAGTTCATTCCACGCTGCCTCGAAGATCCGGACACGCACCAGATCAATTGCAACATGACCTTCAACAAGATCGAGACGCTGATCACGAGCCATCCCGAAGTGTTCAGCATGTGGAAGCTCTACGGCGTCGTCCCGATCGTCTTTCTGCCGTTCCTGATCGCCGGCTACATCCAGGCGTTCATCTTCCGCCACGCGCCGAAACGCTTTTCGCTCTATTACGGCGTCGACCTTCTGGCGGCCACCGCCGGCGCGGTGACCTTGCCGCTGCTGCTCTACCCCATCGGCTTGGCGGGCACGATCGCCACGGTCGTGCTGCTGATCGTGCTGCCGGCGATTTATTTGATCGCGACGCGTCTGCGCGAGTGGTCGGCGGCGGGCATCGCGGCGGCGCCGCTGTTGATCATGGCCGTGCTGATGGCGCTGGGCGGCTACAACGTCAAGCACCCGGCCGGCTTCTCGGAAGAGCGGGTCGAGCGGCAATATTGGACGCCGATGTCGCGCGTGTCGCTGATGCGCGAGAGCGAGCACCAGGAGATGTACGTCATCGACAACGCCTCGCGCACGTACTACGCGCAGGCGACGCCGGCCGGCGTCCGGCGGCTGCAGTTCGAGCTGTTCAACGGGCCGTTCGAGATGAAGGCGGGCGGCAAGGCGCTGGTGATCGCGTCGGGCGGCGGCCAGGAATTGGTGATGGCCGACCACGACGGCATCAAGGACATCGACGCGGTCGAGATCGCCGGGCCGATCGTGCGCGACATCGTCAACGAAAAGAAGAACGAGCCGGGCAACCCGTACCTGCTGCCGTCGGTGCACTGGTTCATCGCCGACGGCCGCTCGATCGTCAAACGCACGACGAAGATGTACGACGTGATCGAGATGATGGAGGTGAACTTCCATTCGCTCGCCGGCGTCGTGGCGCAGGCTTGGTCGCCGTATTTCATCTTCACGCAGGAAGCGTTCGCGGAATATCTCTCGAAGCTGAATCCCGAGGGCTACCTCTGTTACACGTATTTCAGCCGCAGCCATTCGCCGGTCGGCAGCGACAACAGTTGCCGCTTCCGCAGTTTCGTGGCCGGCATGCACAAGTCGGGCATCGAAAAACCGGAAGACCATTTCGTCAGCCTCGTGCAGAAGTACGGTTACGGCTGGCGGTCGATGGTGATGGCGAAAAAATCGCCGTTCACGATGGAAGAACTCGTGCGGCTGATGCAGACCTACGAGGCGAAAAAACAGCTCGAACCGGCGCGCCACCCGGAGCAGGCCGACACGACCGTGCTGCAATTCCCCGACCTGCAGCCCGCCGTCGACGCCGGGTTGATCACCGCCGAACAGCGCCAGGTCTGGCAGCCGAACGGCAAATTTTTCGAGCAGGTGCGCGAGATGTGCCGCACGGCGAAACCGCTGGAAGGCCTGCTGGCCAACATCATAACGCCGCCGTCGTTCAGCACGGGCACCAATGACGACCGGCCCTACATGTACGGCTCGGGCTTCCGCCGCATCAACTCGCCGCAGGAGCGGATGATCCGCAATCTTTACATCACGCTGCTCGTGATCATGACCGCGCTGGCGCTTATTTTTGTGCTGCTGCCGCTCATCGTGCGCGACGGCGACAGCGGGCAGCCCGTGCGCCTCGACGCGCGGTTGTTCCTCATTCTCGTCTGCACCGGCCTCGGGTTCATGTTCCTCGAGATGGCGGGCATCTACAAATATCAGCTTTACATGAAGCACCCGACGATCGCGCTGATCGTGATCCTCTCGGGGATGATTTTGGGCGCCGGCCTCGGCAGCCTGCACTCGGGCCGCATCGCCGGCGCGAAAAGCGAATCTGCCGTCGCCTTCTACGCATGCGCGTCGGCCGTCGGCGCCGCGCTGCTGCTCATCGTCGCGCCGATCGTGGGCCACGGTTTCATGTTATGGCTGCCGCTCGAAGGGTTGCTGCCGGTCGCCTTCGTCGCATTCGCGGCGCTGGGCTTCCTGCTCGGCCACGTCGTGCCGCTGTCGATCGCGACCTACGCCGCCGACCAGGAGCGGTTGCTGGCGTGGTGCTGGGCGATCACGGTCACCGGTTCGGTCTTCGGCACCGTGACGGCGTCGATCATCGCGCGCGACTTCGGCATGTTCCTCGTCGCGTCGCTCGGGATTTGTTGCTATTTGACCGTCGCGGCGACAGCCGCCTACGGCCGTTTGAAAGGCGGCGCGGCAGCCCGCGCAGCGGGCGCCGGCGGCGCGGCCGGGTAAGGCGCCGTTACCCACAGAATGTTGAATGGCGAATGGCGAATGCAGAATTGCGGACGCCGCCCGAAATTCGCCATGCAACATTCAACATTCCGGACGCGGCTGAGTGGCGACGCGCCGGCGCGTCGGCCTTTGGCTAGGAAAAGCGTTCCAGAAATTTCGCAAACAGCGGCGGGCAGAGTGCGTTCATCTTTCGCCGCAGCGCGACCTTCTCACCATCCGAGCGCGCGGCACGATGTTCCAGGATCAGCCGGTAAAACGAACGTCCGGGGGTATTCGGGGCCGACAGGCCGGCCGGCAGCGCGGAGAGGCCCGGCAAGACCGCGGCGGCCGGCAGCGGGAAAATCTTTTCCACGGTCCCGACGGCGAGCGCCCAATCCAGGAAGTCGCCGCAGATTTCGTAGTCCACCTCGGCCGCCGCGGGGAGATCGCGAACCGCGGGGTCCGCAAGGCGGGGCAAATCGATCGCGGCCGGATCGAGCAGGAACGCACGCAGATAACAATCCCGCGCCGCTTCCACGTCGTGTCCGACGAATAGCGCATCTCCCAGGTATGCGAGCAGCCGAGCGTCCTCCGGCGCGGCTCGCAATGAATCGCGCAGCGATTGCGCCGCGCGTTCCGGTTCGCCGGCGGCGAGCCAGTGCAGCCCGGCCGGCGTTCCGGCAATGTCGCAGCCGGCGCCATATCGTTGCTCGGCTTCCGCAGCCAGGCGTCGATGCCAGCCGGTGAGGTTGAAGTCGCGGAGATCATCCCCCAGCCGCAGCAACGCGGCGACCGGATCGCCCATCTCGGTTTTGAGCGCGACCAACCGTTGAAAAAGCGCGGCGACGGCCGCGAGAAGCTGGCGCGCCTCGGCGTCGTCCGGCCAATGCGCGAGATACGTTTCGAGTTGCAGCTTCGCTTCGGCCAGATCGAATTCGCGCAAAGCGCGGCGCGCGCGTTCCCGCCACATGGTCCGATCGTCAAAGAGGTCGAGCTGCCGCCCGTCGTTCTCCGGCATGGCGCTCATCCCAACGTTTTCATGCGTCGCTCTTGGCGTCTTCCGGCGCCGCGCCGCGGATGGCGGCGACGAGCGTCTCGGCCGGGCCGTCCTTCGGCAGATAGGTGACCGCGCCGGCCTCGACCATCGCCTTTTTCATGTCGCCGGCCGCATGCATCGACAGGCCGATGACGCGCGTCCGCGGCCGTTCGGACATGATCAGCCGCGTCGCGTCGATGCCGTTCATTTCCGGCATCGTGATGTCCATGACGACCACGTCGGGCGCCAGCCGCCGCGTCAAATCCACCGCCTGCCGGCCGTTTTCGGCCTCGCCCACCACGACGATGTCGGCCGATTCCCGCAGCAGCTTGACCACGCCCTGGCGCACGATGCGATGGTCGTCGGCGACCAACACGCGAATCGGCGATCCCGGGCGCCGCGCCGCCTCGGCGACGGCCGGCGCCCCGTCCGCCGCGGGCTCGGGCGCCGCCGCGGCCGGTTTGACGAAGCGCGGCGCAAAGAGGGTCACGCGGGCCCCGTGGCCCGGCACGCTGGCGATCTCAATCCGGCCGCCGATCCATTCGAGGCGTTCGCGAATGCTGAAGAGCCCGAAGCCGCCGGCGATTTTCTCTTTGTTCCCGGTCCGGTCGGCATCGAACCCCGCCCCGCGGTCGGCCACCGAGAGCTTGAGCCGGTCGCTGCCCCAGGCGCCGAGGTAGATTTTCGCCTGGTCGACGCCGGCGTGCTTCTTGACGTTGAACAGCAACTCCCGCGCCGCCTGGAAGAGCAACAAGCGCGCGTCCGTCGCCACTTCCACGTCGTCCTCGGCGTGCACCTCGACGTCGAGATGGTGGTTGGCCTTCATCCAGCGCGCCAGCCAATGCAGCGCGTCGGCCAGGCCGCCGTCGTACAGGATCGGCGGGGCCAACTCCGCCGTCAGCGACCGCGAGGCGTCGATCGACTGCCGCAGCAGCTTCTCGACCAATTCCAGGCCCTGGGCCGTTTGCGGATCTTTCGCCGAGAGTTTGACGCTGGCCACCGACAGCGTCGCGCCGGCCAGAAGTTGCTGCAGATGATCGTGCAGAATCTGCGCCAGCCGCCGCCGTTCGCGATCCTCGGCCTGCGTCAATTCCGCCGCCAGCGCGCGAAGCTGCTCGGCGCGTTGCTGGAGCGCGACGTTCAATTCGCCGAGCCGCTCCTCGTTCTTTTTGCGCAGCGAAATGTCGCGGTTGATTTCGAGGATGGCGGTGATTTCGCCGCGGTCGTTCTTCTTCGACGCCCACCGCGTGGCGATCGCCAGCGTGCGGCCGTCCTTGGTGGCATGGAGCAATTCGCCATTCCAGAAACCGTGCGCGGCGATGATTGCGTCGATTTCCGCCAGCGGCACGGGGAACTGGGTTTGCAGGAGTTCGTGGGAAATCCGGCCGCGCGCTTCCTCACGGGTCCAGCCGTAGGTCGCTTCGGCGCCGTGATTCCAAAAGACGATGCGGCCGCCCGGCTCGCGGACGAAAATCGCGTCGTGGGCGAGTTCCAGCAGTTCCGCCTGATCGCGCAGCAATTCGGTCGCGCGTTTCCGGTCGGTGACATCGAACAGCAAACTGAGGACGGCCGGTTTTCCCCGATAGACGATCGGCCGCGCGCGGCTTTCGACGTCGATCGCCCGGCCGTCGAGCCGTTGCACGCGGTGTTCGGCCCGCGCCTCGGGCACGCCCTCGGCCAGCCGCCGCCCTTGCGCGGCGGCCAGTTCGCGGTCGTCCGGATGAACGAAATCGAGCGGCGACCGGCCGAGCAAATCCTCGGCTGCGGCCGCGCCCAAGATTTTCACCGCGCCCGGACTGACATAGACGTAACGGCCGTCGGCGACGATGGCGATAAAATCGGGCGACGCCTCGACGAGCGTGCGATAGCGCTCTTCGCTCTCGCGCACGAGGCGTTCGGATTCCTGAAGTTGCGCTGTCCGTTCCGCGACGCGCTGCTCGAGCGTGCCGGCGATCTCGCGCAAGGCCTGCTGCGCGCGGTATTGGTCGGTGATGTCGATGTTGACGGCGACGGCGCCGATCGTCCGGCCGCCGACGACCACCGGCGCCGCGTTGCCGCGGATGAGCACATCCCGACCCGTGTCGGCCTGCGTCGCCCAGGTGTCGAGCTGGGCGGCTTCGCCGTTCAACGCGCGCGTGAACGGCAGATTTTCCGGTTCGACCGGGCCGCCGTCGAGCCGATAGCGGACGTGGAATTTCTCCCCGAGTTCGCCGATGCGCGCTTGCAAATCGCGAAGCGACGACGCTCCGAGCATGCGCAGCGCCAGATCGTTGCACCGCGAGATGCCGTTTTCGTTGCCGAAGTAAACGGCATGCGGCAAGGCGTCGATCAGCGCCTCGGTCTCGGCCGTGCGGCGTTCGTACGCCGCGAGCAGATCGGTGAGCCGATCCTCGGACCGCAGGCGAAGCCGCTCGTCGTCCAAGGCGTCCAGCGCGTACGAAATGTCCGCGCCCAACGCTTCGAGCAATTGGACCTGCTCCGCGTCGAAGGCCCCGGCTTCCGCCGCGTACAACGTCAGCGCTCCGACCGGCTGGTCGCGGCGGCGCAGCGGGATCGCCGCGGAGGCGCGGAAGCCGCGGCGCAGGGCGGCCTCGCGCCACGGCGCGGTCGACGGGTTGGCGGCGAAATCGTCGTTGATCACCGGGCGGTTTTCGCGAATGCAGGTTCCCGTCGGCCCCTGGCCGAGAACGCCGTCGATCTCGATTTCGATGTCATCGAGGTAATCGGAGGCCGGCCCGCAGCAGGCCGAAGGCGCGACGGCCCGATCGCGCACTTCGCCAATCCAAACGAGCGGGAACGCGCCATCGTCGGCGATGATGCGGCAGACGTCTTGAAACAGGGTCGGTTCGTCGCGCGTGCGGACGATCGTCTCGTTCACGCGGCTCAGCACGGAATAAAGGCGCGCGAGCCGCGCGAGCCTGTTTTCGGCCGGGTGGCGTTCGGCGGCGCCTTGCTCGATCAGCGCGGCATCGCACTGGCGCTCGGCTTCGAACTGCGCGGCGCCGGCCAGCAACTCGTCGTTTCGCTGTTGAAGCTTTTCGCCGGCGATGCGCAGTTCCGCCACCGCGGCGGCGACGTCCTGCGCCAGCCGGTCGGCCGCCCCGCGCGTCGCCGCCGGGTCGCCCACCCTGGCCACCAGCTTTTCCAGCCCGAGGCGCAGCCGTTCGGCCTGCTGATGGAAATTGCTGCTCCCGTTCGTCAGCGGTCTTTTTTCATTCGCCAACGCGATCGTTCCTCAAAAACTCGCCCGTTAATCTACCACCGATGCGATAGCGAATGCCTTGGTTTTTGTCAACACCGCGCTCGGCGCGCGGCTACGGCAACGACCGGCGGTTTTATTGACAGAATCAACCGGATCAGTTTCGCGCTGTGTCTTTCTTCTCGGAGATGTGATTACACCTGCTCATTGTTCACTGTTCACTGTTCACTGTTCACTTCTCATTCACCGTATTCGGCCTCGGTGTTGACATCCCAGATCGCGTCGCGCGGGCCGCCCGAGATCAGGTGCTCGACGGCGCACATCGCCGTAAGCATCGAGTGGTCTTGATTGTTGTAGCGGTGCATCCCGTTGCGGCCGATCAGGTACAGGTTGGGCAGCGCGTCGGTGAAGCGCCGGATTTCCGCCAGCCGCGTCTCCGGCCCGAAATACGCGGGGTACGCCCGCGGCGCACGAATAACGGTGGAATCGAGCACGTCTGCCGGATCGATCAGGCCGATCGCCGCCAGTTCGCGCACGGCCAGCGCGGCCATCTCGGCGTCGGCCAAGCTCCAGACGCGGTCGCCGGCGTCGCAGAAATATTCCGCGCCGAGCCACACCGTCGCCGGGTCGCGCACGAGATGCGGGCTCCAGTTGTTGAAGATTTGGACGCGGCCGAGCTGCACGCGGCCGTCCTGCACGTAAATCCAGTGGTCCGGAATCGTCGCCGCGCCGCCGTGGGCGAAGCCGTTGCGCAGGTGCAGCCGCGAGAGCAGCACGCCGACGGTGATGAAATCGCGATGCCGCAAACTCGCCGCGGCTTCGCGCACGGGCTCGGGCGCGTCGTCCAACCCGGCGATCAGGTCGGCGATGGGCATCGAACTGAAGAAATAATCGCCCGGCTCCAGCGTTTCCCGCCCGGCCTCGTCGCGCACCCGCGCCGCCGCAATGCGCCCGCCGTCGCGCGTCAGCCCAACGACCTGGCAGTGCCGGCGGATCTCCCCGCGGCTTTCGATCCGCCGCCCGACTTCCTCCCACATCTGGCCGGGCCCGAATTTCGGATACAGAAACCGGCCGATCAGCGTCGTCTCGACGCCCTCATGCGAGGTGGCCGCCGGCCGCCGCAACGCGTGCGCGAGGGCGCGGCGCAACGACAAGCCGCGCACGCGCTGCACGCCCCACGCGGCGGCGATCTCGCGGCAGGGGGCTCCCCAGACTTTTTCGGTGTAGCCCTGAAAAAACGTCCGATACAGCTCGCGGCCGAAGCGGTTGATGAAGAAATCTTCCAACGATTTCTCGGGCGCGATTCGGGCCGCCCGCGCCCGCAGATAGCTCAGCCCGATGCGCGCGGCGCGCGCCGGCCCGAGTTTGCGCAGCGTGTCGACGTTCAGGGTGACCGGATAATCGAAAAGCTGGCCCGAAAACAAGATGCGCGAAACGCGGTCGCGCCAGAGCATGGGGAAGTCGGCCGCCGGTCCGGCCGGCGCGTCGGGCCAGGGCAGCATTTGCCGCCACCAATTCATGACCCGCGCGGATTTGGAGAAGAAGCGATGGCCGCCGATGTCGATGCGGTTGCCCTTGTAGACGAGGGTCTTCGCCAAACCGCCAAGTTCGCCGGATTCCTCGAAGACGACGGGCCGAAGGTCGGTCTTTTCGAGCAGTTCCCACGCGGCGGCGAGACCCGCCGGACCGCCCCCGATAATGATCGCCGTTTTCGGCGCCAAGCCGCCTCCGCCGCGCGTTTTACGTCTCGCCCACTTTCTCACAAGGGAGCGGCAAAGGAAAACGCCGCGAGCCGCCGATCGCTCGGACGTCCGCGGCCGGCGCCGCGACCGGCATGCCGATGCGGGTTTTTGAACGGATCTTTTCTTGACAGGAGCAACAGGAATCCGCCGTATTCACATCGTGGTTTTGGCGGTTTGCTCCTTAATTTTCGCCGCGAACTCGGCCGGCCGCGCCAGCCAGCCGAACGCTTCGGTCGCCCCGCTCTTGCGGCGGAGCTTGATTTTCCCCAGGCCGAAAAGCCGGCCGCCGATTCCGGGCGCGACTTCGACGCCTTCGATTTCCGCCAGGGGAATTTGCAGCAGGCGATCGCCGAACAACCCCGATTTCAGCAGCACCTGACGATCGGTGACGACGAACTCCGACATGGCCTTTCGCCGGATATTCGCGATCCAGAACAGCACGGCGACGATGCCCAGGAAGATGGCCTCGGGCACATACCGTTTCCCGAGGAGGTAGGCGAACGCGGCGGCGACGGTCACCAGCGCGGGCCAGAGGAAGATCAGCCCGTGCAGATTCGCGCGGTAGGCGATCGTCTCGCCGGCCGGCAGCCCGACGACCGGCTCGACGTACACCGACAGCAGCTTGGTCAGCCGGATCAGCAGCATCGGTTTCGACAACAGGCCGGCGCCGCGCAGTTTCAATTCGCCGGAAAGCATTTTCTTGACCACGGCCCGGCCCGTCGCGTCCGTCACATCAGGCAGCCCTAACATCAACTTGGCGTTGCTCAAGTCGAGCACCGTGCCCGAGTCGGTCGAGATCGTGACGTCGGGCTTGCCGTTGACGCCGCCGTAAACGACCAGTTCGCCGCCGCGAAAATCCAGAGTCAGCGCCACCTCGGCGTCTTTCGCCTCGATGGCGACGGCGCCGCGCAACGCGTCGAAGTCGGCCTGCCGTTGCGGGTGCTGCGCGACGTTCTGCTGCATGAGGTCGACGAGCATGGCCGCCAGCCCGTTGTCCTCGGCGCTGGGGTCGATTTTGACATTCAGCATGCGTTCTTCCTACGGCCGCGCGTCGCCCGCCCAGGCCTTGCGCAACACCGGCAGAATCTCGGCCGCGTCGAGGACGGGTTTGCCGTTATAGACGATCGAGGCGTCGGAGATCGCCACCTGGGCGCACGCTTCCAGATCGGACTCGGGCACGCCGACGCCGGCCATCGTCGTGGGCAGGCCCAATTCGACGACGAGCGCCGCGATCGCATCGGCCGCGGCGAGCCCGGCTTCGGCGGCCGACATGCCGCGCGTGTCGACGCCCATCGCCTCGGCGATCATCGCGTGTTCCTCGGCGACGTCGGAATTGTTGTAGCGCATCACATACGGCATGACGACCGCGTTGGCCGTGCCGTGGTGTACGTGATGGCGGGCGCCGATCGTGTGGGCGATCGCGTGAATCATGCCCACCTGCGCGTTGCTGAACGCCGCGCCGGCGAGCGTCGAGGCGATGAGCATCTGGCCCCGGGCGGTCAGGTTGCGGCCGTCTTTCACGGCGACGGGCAGCCACTTGCGAATCAGCCGGATCGCGTGCAGGCCGAGCGCGTCGGACATGGGTTCGCGCTGCGCCGAGGTGACGGCTTCGACGCCGTGCGACATCGCGTCCATGCCGGTCGCCGCGGTCATCAGCGGCGGCAGATTCACGGTCAGCACGGGGTCGAGAATCGCGACGTCGGGAAGAATGTTGTAATCGCCGAACAGGAGCTTTTGTTTTTTGTCGTGGTCTTTAATCACGGCCACGTATGTGACTTCCGAGCCCGTGCCGGCGGTCGTCGGAATGCAGACGTGCGGCGCGACCTTGCGCGTCAGCACCTGGAAGCCCTGGTAATCCTCGAGCGCGCCGCCCTCGCGCAGCAAAATGGCGATGCCCTTGGCGGTGTCGATCGAACTGCCGCCGCCGACGCTGACCACGCCCTCCGCCCCGCGGCTCTTGGCGAACTCGTAGCCACTGTTCACGACGTGCACGCCGGAATCGGCGGGAATGTCGCTGAACACGCCGACGCACGCCGAGCCGAGCGCCTTCTCGATTTTTTTGATGATGTCCGTTTTCTGGTGCAGGAACGGATCGGCGACGATCACCGCCTTCGTGCAGCCCAGGTTGCGCAACTCGACGCCGGCGTCGCCGGCCGTGTTTGCGCCGAAAACCACCCGCGTCGGACTGAAATAGATGAACGAAAGGTCGTCGGAGTATGCCATTTTCCCACCCCGTTTCCGGCGACCGCGCGCGGCGCCGCGCCGCCCGCGATCATGATTTTTAAGCTGCCAAACGCGCGAGCCGCGTCACTCGTCGAGAAATTGGGTGTCGACCATGCCGCACGAATTCACCAACTCTTGCGACGCTTTCACGGCGCGCACGATGGTCGGCAGGTCGCCCTTCAACTTCAGCTTGCCCTGCATCATGCCCTTGATCGGGTCCAGTTCCTTCTTGATCACCTGTTTCCACCGCGAATATTCGCCCGTGATGCAGAACGGCGCCTTGGCCGCTTCCGCCGCGGTCACAATTTTCGCCTCGTGGCAGACGCCGCGGTCGAGGTCGAGCCAGATGGCAATGTCGTTGGGCAGCGCCGGCGGCAGCGCCTTGCAGACCAACGCCACCACGCCGTGCGTCCAGTCGGCGGCGCCGGTCTTGTATTCGGGGTTGTTGTTGATCGCGTCTTTGTAAACCTTGACCCACTCTTCGCTCGGGAAAGGCAAACCCATAATCAGCCTCCTTGGAAACGGTCAGTCGTTGAGAATGTAGTCGTACCAGAATTTCTTCGATCGATCGAGGGCCAGATCGACGTGAATGTGTTTCACCTGCGTGTATTCGAGCAGGCCGTGCGGGCCGAGTTCGCGGCCGACGCCCGATTGCTTGTAACCGCCGAACGGGGCCAGCGCGTTGAGCAGGTGGTAGTCGTTGATCCACACGGTGCCGGTGCGGATGCGCTTGGCGATTTCGATAGCCTTGGGAATGTCGCGCGTGAAGACCGCGCCGCCGAGGCCGTAGATGCTGTCGTTCGCCATGCGGATCGCGTCGTCCACGTCTTTGTACTTAATGACCGAAAGCACCGGTCCGAAAATCTCTTCGCGGGCGATGGTTGAGTCGTTGGCGACTTCGTCGAAGATCGTCGGCTGAATGAAATAGCCCTTCTTCATGTGGTCGGGCCGACCGCCGCCGCACACCAGCCGCGCGCCTTCTTTGTGGCCGGTCTCGATGTAGCCGAGCACGCGCTTGTACTGCGCCAGCGAAACCACCGGGCCCATCGAGGTTTCGTAATCGGCCGTGTCGCCGATCTTGATGTGCGTGACGCGCTCCTTGAGGCGCTCCATGAAGGCATCGTAGATCGACGCGGGCACGAAGCAGCGCGTGCCGGATTCGCACACCTGGCCCGAGTGGAAGAACGTGCCGAACAGCGCGCCGTCGACGGCGTTCACCAGGTCGGCGTCGTCGCAAATGATGGTCGGGCTTTTGCCGCCCAACTCCAGCGTGACCTTTTTAATGGTGTCCGCGGCGAGCTTCATGACGCGCTTGCCGGTTTCGGTCGAGCCCGTGAGCGCGACCTTGTCGACCATGGGGTTGGTGCAGAGTTCCTCGCCCACGACCGAGCCCGCGCCGATGACGATGTTGAGGACGCCCGGCGGCAGGCCGCACTCGGCCGCAGTTTTGGCGATTTCCAGGGCGGTCAGGGGCGTGTCGGACGCGGGCTTGAGGACCATGCAGTTGCCCATGATGAGCGCCGGCGCGATTTTCCAGACCGCCATCATGAACGGGAAATTCCACGGGATGATGCCCGCGCAAACGCCGATCGGCTCGCGATTGACGAAGTTCCAGGAGATCGCCGGCATGTCGATCCACGGCAGCGGCTCGTACGTCGGAATGCGTTCGCCGAGTTCGACCAGCGCTTTGAAATGTTCGATGCCGATTGGGATATCCATCATCGAGGTCTTGCGGATCGTCGCGCCGGCGTCGGCGGCCTCGATCTGCGCGAGTTCATCCTGCCGCGACCGCAACGCATCGACGATCTTCATCAGGATCTTGGCGCGCTCCTTGACCGGCATGCCGCTCCAGACGCGGGAATCGAACGTCTTGCGGGCGGCCGCGATCGCGCGTTTCGTGTCCGCCTTGGTCGCGACCGGCACTTGGGCGATCGCCTCCTCGGTCGCGGGGTTGATCGTCGGACGGGTCTCGCCCGTCTCCGCCGGCATGAATTTCCCGTCGATATACAGTTCGTAGGTTTGCATGGGCCGCTCCTTGAAGAACTCTCCCGAACTCGGTCGAATGTTTCGGAAGAGCGTTAAGTAATTCACAGCTACCGCGAACCGCCGCCGCCGTCAAGCGTGACGCGGCGCGGCTGCTGCCCTGAAGAGAATACGGATGCCCCCGTTCCGGGGCAACCGTCAATTCGTTTTGCTCTCCCGCGCCGAGGCCGGCGGGAGCTCGCGTTACGGTTTCGACAGCAGGGACTTCGCGCGATCCATGGTCTCCGTCCCCTTGCTCAACTCGGCCTGGGCAGCTTGAATCATCGTCGAACTGGCCGAATCTATGCCTTTTTGGTACAAGAAAGTGGCGCGCGTGTAATGCTTGGCCGCCTTGAGCAGCTCTTTGTGCGAGGGCCGGAATCGCGGAGGCGGGACGATTTTCTGCAACTCTGTTTCCACCGTCCGGATCGAAACCAGGTGAACCGCCGTGAGCAGTATCCATTGTCGATCGTGCAGCAGCGCCGGCGAGTTCGCGGCCGCCGTGCTTTGTTTGCCCAACCCGTCCAACGCGGATGCAAGCAGATCGAGCACGGGCGTCAACTTCGCATTGTAATCCTGGGCCGCCGTGTCTCCGTCCCCAAAAACCTCTCGCACACCGCCAAAACCGAGCAACGCGAACACGATGACAACAAGAATTGACCTTTTCATTCCGCTTTCCTTTCATTAGCGACAGTTCGTTGTCAAACCAATTCCCGCGCGCCGGCCGCGCCGGCATCCAAGGACTCATAGATGACAATGCTCGTTGTGCATTCTCAGTGTCCTGCTTTTGCCGGGCGGCGTCAAGGACATCACAATCGATGTTTGGCCCATTTCCCGCGGCTGTTGCGCCGTACGGGTCTGCCGAACAACTGCTCACTGTTCACTGTTCACTGTTCCATGCCCGTCCGCCATTGACGCCGCGCCGGCGACGTGGTGCAATCCGTTCGCCGCGGCCGGCCCGGCCGCGGCAATAGTGGATGAATCGCCAATAACTGGAAAGCGCATTTGCGGCGCGGGCGTTTGGAGGGGCGAACCATGCGAGTCACTTATCCTTTGTTGATTGTGTTCGTCGCGGCGTTGCTCGCCGGCGCTTTTGCCTGCGGCAGTTCGAGCAGCAGTCGCGCTCAGAACGTGAACAACGACGACGACGCGTCGCCGCCGGCGGACGACGACGACGACGTTTCGCCCGGCGCCGACGACGATTCGACGCCGGCGGACGACGACGACAACGATGACGACAATGCCAACGATGTTTTTGCCGTCGGCGACGGCGGAACGATTTTGCACTACGACGGTTCGTCGTGGTCGGTGATGAACAGCGTGACGTCGGCGAATTTGACCGGCGTCTGGGGCTCGTCGCATAGCGATGTTTTTGCGGTGGGGAGCAACGCCGTCGTGCATTACGACGGTTCCTCCTGGTCCAACGTGCTGAGCGCACCCGCTGCGTATTTCACGGGCGTCTGGGGAACCTCGCCGTCGAACGTGTACGTCGTCGGCGAAAACGTCGTTTGCCGCTACGACGGATCGTCGTGGTCGACCCAATGGACCGGCCCGCCGTCGCTTTTCCCGGGTGTGGGGGGCGTGTGGGGCGGTTCCGCCGGCGACGTTTTTGTCGTGGGCGGATGGATGTACACGGTCATCAACCCCTTTTACCCGGTCTATTACGCCGGCGATTTCGTATTGCACGGCGACGGTGTTTCGTGGGCGCCCGTCTACGGCGGCTTGTTTGCCTGGTTGGCCGGCGTTTGGGGGACCTCCCATTCCGACGTCTTCGCCGTCGGAACGGGCCTCGACGACCAAGATTACGCCGTCAGCGACGTGATCGTGCACTTCGACGGGTCGGCCTGGACGGCCTGGTTGGTGACGTTCACGAAGCCCGATGCAAACCCATATTTGCAGGGCGTTTGGGGCGCGTCATCGACCGACGTGTTCGCGGTGGGCAACAAGATCTTTCACTATGACGGAACCGGTTGGTCGCAAATGAACGACTTCAGCGGGCCCGGCTTGCTGGGTGTTTGGGGACGTTCGGGCGCGGACGTGATCGCGGTGGGCGACGGCGGCGCAATCTTCCACTACAATGGCGCTTCCTGGTCGGCCATGACGAGCATGGCGACGGTGGCCTTGTACGGCGTGTGGGGAACTTCTGCCGGCGATGACGACGATGACAACGACGATGACGATGACAACACGCCTTTCTGGTCGAGCACGACAAACGAGACGGCGACCGAATTGCTCGGCGTTTGGGGCAGTTCGGCCGCGGATGTGTTTGCGGTCGGAGCGGCCTATAGCGAAATCGCCGTTTCCGGCGTGATTTTGCACTACGACGGCGCTGCGTGGTCGACGATGGTGAGCGGGCTGGCGCAGATGCCGTTCAACGCGGTTTGGGGAAGCTCGAGCGCCGATGTGTTCGCCGTGGGATCGCCACCGGCCAATGGGAATATCAGCGGCGTTTGGCGCTACGACGGCGCCGCGTGGTCGCCGATGACGAGCGAGACGACGAACGGGGCGGAGTTGGGCGGCGTTTGGGGCAGCTCGGCCTCCGACGTGTTCGCCGTCGGCTGGGACCCTAACGGCGCCGCGTTCTATCTGCACTACGACGGCGCCTCGTGGTCGGCGACGGCAAAGCAGGCAGCCGTTGAGCCCTATGGCATTGGGGGTGTCTCCGCCTCCGACGTGTTCGTCGTCGGAATGGACTACGACCAAGACGCCGCGATCGAGCACTACGACGGCGCCTCGTGGTCGGAAATGACGATCGGGCTCCCGGAGAATTCGCGTCTGCTCGGCGCTTGGGGCAGTTCGGCCACCGACGTCTATACCGTCGGATGGGATAACCCCGACATCGGAGTGCTTGCACATTATGACGGCTCCGCGTGGACGCAGTTGTCGAGTTTCGGGGCCGCGAACCTGCAGGGCGTGTGGGGAAGCTCCGTCTCCGACGTGTTCGCCGTCGGCAGTTCCATTTTGCATTACGACGGCTCGTCTTGGTCGTCGATGTGGAGCGGGTCGTCGCAGATGTTGTACAGCGTCTGGGGAAGCTCCGGTTCCGATGTGTACGCCGTGGGGGCGACCTACGACGCCTTTGGAAATCCGAGCGTCGGCCTGATCCTGCATTACCGGGGATAATGTGAGTGGCGAATATTGAATACGGAGACCACGGAGCCGACCACAGATTTCTCAGCCCGGCCTTCGGCCGCAGCCAAACCGCTTGCATCAAGGCCCCGGGTTGAAATCCGGGGCTGCTTTCAGGCGTCCCCCGGAGGGACGCTATGAACGTAGTTCAGGATTTCAGAGACTGTCGATTTTCTCCCTAATCGACGATGACCGATGTGCCCGACGCCACGAATGTCGCGCCCCTTAAGACGTCATTC
>Ga0181520_10003696_pt1 | contig 26535 bp, 22 predicted proteins | sample PEATcosm2014_Bin_29_FD_132451 | JGI IMG/M metagenome (GOLD analysis project Ga0181520, IMG submission 132451) | Peatland microbial communities from MTU Mesocosm Facility, Houghton, MI, USA - PEATcosm2014_Bin02_30_metaG | ecosystem: Environmental > Terrestrial > Soil > Wetlands > Peat | place...
AGCGGAGCCAGTGCACGCTGGCTCAACCTGCCCTCCGAGCAGGCGCTCATCGGCCACGGCGTCAGCTCCTGCGCCACTTGCGACGGCTTCTTCGCCTCCGGCAAGGAGATCGCCGTCATCGGTGGCGGTGACTCGGCCATGGAAGAGGCGCTCTTCCTCACCCGCTTTGCCACCAAGGTCACCATCATCAATCGCAGCGAGCGGTTCCGCGCCAGCAACATCATGCTGGAGCGCGCCATCGCACATCCCAATATTCAGTTCCTGCCGAGCACGGTCGTCGAAGAGGTAATCGGCGTCGAAGACAAGGACGTTCGCGGCCTGAAGGTGCGCAATGTCAAGACCGACGAACGTATGGAGTTGCCCGTCTCCTTCATGTTCCTTGGCATCGGCCACATCCCCAACGCCAGGATGTTCCACGGCCAGCTCGATCTGGACCCGGACGGCTACATCCTCACTCACGGAAACGTGTTCCCCACCCACAACGGCCAGCCCGTGCCCGGCGTCTTCGCCTGCGGCGACATCCAGGACCGCCGCTACCGCCAGGCGATCACCGCGGCCGGAACCGGCTGCATGGCCGCGCTTGAAGTGGAGAAGTTCCTCGAAGAGCACGGGCGCTAAGCCGCACAGTCCTCCGGCGGGACCGGCGCAGCATCCACTGCGCCGGCTCCTCAGCCGTGCTCTTACCACCACGCAGCAAATCCCTTACTGCTGCGCGAACTTTTCCGCGAAGTTCCCAATCACCGGGACCTTGAACTTCACGCCGGAATAAGCCTTCACAATGCACAGGATGATGGTGATCAGCATCGTTAGACCCACAATCGGCAGCAGCACGAACCACCCGAGAATCGGAATGATGCCGCAGATAAACATCAGAACCACCCAGCACACCGCAAGGCAGATGCACTGAAAGGCATTAAAGCGCACGAACTCGCGCTTGTTGTACGGATCCATGATCAGAAACGCAATCGCGGGAATCACCGTGACATACGCCAGCGCGCCCGCAACATTGTCCGTAAGCCCGCCCGCAGCCGCAACCGGAGACGGCGCAGAGGGAACTGCTTGAGGATCTTCCATGGTGGACTCTCCTGACTCAAATGAGGTCATGCTGCAAATTCCACAGATCGTGACGGAAAGGGGCCCAGGGAGTGAGAGTTACTATACTCCCGGCCGGTGACGAACCGTCAAGCCGCGCGGAATGCAGAGAGTTCCTCCTGCTAGGATGGACACGGTACGGTATCGATGCAATCTCAGGTGGCAGCGCATCGATTTGAGTTTGCGGTGAAACCGTCGTCGCCGTCGGCAGGGGGCCATTTGTGAGAAGCGCTGGTTGGATGGCGGTTGGTCTCGCGATCCTCTTAGGGGGCTGCGGGACACCCAATCCATCCTGGATTCAGCAGATTACCAGCGTCACTCCCTCCACCTCGGGCACCCCAAATTCGGTCGCGACCTTGGGCAGCTTCGAATTCGTATCCGTCCAGGGCACCGGGCAGATCTTCACCTACAACATCTCTAGCGGATCCCAGACGCAGGTCGGAACGCCCTACGCAACCCCTTGCGCCGATCCCAGCGGCATGGCGATCGCCACCATCGCCGGCAGCAACGTCATGGCCGTCGCGTGCTACGACACCGGATCGCTGCTGACGCTGACCGTGAATGCGGATGGATCCCTGAGCGCGCTGGGATCGGTCGCGGGCCTGCCCACGCCGTTTCCCGGCATCGTGCTGGACGGAACCGACGTGCTGGTTCCGCTCTTCGGCGGGACCTCCGGAAACGGCGGCGTCGCCAAGGTCAATATCGCAACTCCGGCCAGCCCGGCCATCGAAGCCATGGTCACGCTGGCAAGTCCCGCTTCGGGCGGTGTTGCCAACGCGGAATACCTCGCGCTTGCCGGGGGGTATGTCTACGTGACGGCTGGCTCCGAGAGCAATCCGCTGGGCTCCTCCAGCACCGTCCAGGTAATAAACGAGGCGACCATGGCGTTGGTAGGCGCCCCGCTCGTCGTTCCCCACTCGCCCCAGCAGATCGCCGTCTCCGGCAATGTGGCCTATGTCACACTCTTTGATGCGACGGCGTTCGAGTCCATCGACATTTCCAACCCCGCGAGCCTGCAACCGCTCGGCACGCTCACCTTCTCCGCCGCAAATCAAAGCTGCCATCCCGTACCGGTTGCCGTCGAGGGCACCTACGCCTACGTCGGTTGCTATGCAGAAGGCTCGATTCAGCAGCTTTACATCGCCAATCCGGCCCAGATGAGCCTTGCCCAAAGTATCCCCGCGATTGCCGCCCCGCAGCGACTGCTGTTTGCCGGAAACTCGTTGTTGGTAACCAGCGGCGCCAGTGGCGGCCAGGTCTACGACATCGATTTTCGCAGTTTCTAGCAATCGATCCTGCCAACCAGCGGCTTGCCGTCTCCTGCATTTCCGGCGGAAAACACCCCATTGATCCAACCCCTCATTCCTGCGATACTTAAACGTGCCCCACACGCGCGGCCAATCCAAACAACTAAATATGCGGAGGTGGAGATGTCAGCGAAATACATCTTTGTAACGGGCGGAGTTGTGTCTTCACTCGGCAAGGGTCTGGCGGCAGCCTCCATCGGCTGCCTGCTGGAGGCGCGCGGCATCAAGGTCAACCTGATGAAGTTCGACCCCTACCTCAATGTCGACCCCGGCACCATGTCGCCGTTCCAGCACGGCGAGGTCTTCGTCACCGATGACGGCGCCGAGACCGACCTCGACCTCGGCCACTACGAGCGCTTTACCCACGCCCGCCTCTCGCGCGACAACAATCTCACCACCGGCCGCATCTACGAGCAGATCATCACCAAGGAACGGCGCGGGGACTACCTCGGCAAAACCGTCCAGGTCATCCCTCACGTCACCAACGAAATCAAGAACGCCATGCGCAAGGTCGCTGCCGACTGCGACGTCGCCATCGTCGAAATCGGCGGCACCGTCGGCGATATCGAGTCGCTGCCCTTCCTGGAAGCCATCCGCCAGATGCGCCAGGACCTGGGGCGCGACAACACCGTGTTCGTCCACGTCACGCTCATCCCATGGATCGCCGCCGCGCAGGAGCTGAAGACCAAGCCTACCCAGCACTCCGTCAAGGAGATGCTCTCCATCGGCATCCAGCCCGACATCCTGCTCTGCCGCTCCGATCGCGCCGTGCCCCGCGAGATGCGCAACAAGATCGCCCTCTTCTGCAATGTGCAGGAGAACGCCGTCATCGCCGCGCGCGACGTCGCCAGCATCTACGAAGTGCCGTTGACCTTTGCCACCGAGGGCGTCGACGCGCTCGCCCTCGACTTGCTCCGCATCGACGCAAAGGCGCCTGACATCGCCAAGTGGCAGGACATCGTGCATCGCGCCTACCACCCGCAGGACGACGTAGCTATCGCCATCGTCGGCAAATACGTCGAGTACGAAGACAGCTACAAATCGCTCAAGGAGGCGCTGGTCCACGGCGCGCTCGCCCACAATCTCAAGTTGCGCGTCACCTGGATTGAGGCCGAAGGGCTTGAGACCCGCGACCCCGCCGACGGCGACACTCCGGGCAAGCCCAACCGCGACTATGAGTCGCAACTCCGCGGCTTCGACGGCATCCTGGTTCCCGGCGGCTTCGGCAAGCGCGGCATCGAAGGCATGCTCAACGCCATCCGTTACGCCCGCGAGAACAATGTCCCTTACTTCGGCATCTGCCTCGGTATGCAGACCGCATGCATCGAATACGCGCGCAACGTCGCCGGCCTGACCGGTGCCAACTCCGGCGAGTTCGACCCCGCCACGCCGCACCGCATCATCTATAAACTGCGCGAGTTGACCGGAGTGGAGGAGATGGGCGGCACCATGCGGCTCGGAGCCTGGGCCTGCAAGCTCGAACCCGGCTCGCTCGCCGCCAAGGCCTACGGCACCACCGAAATCTCCGAGCGCCATCGCCATCGTTACGAGTTCAATCGCGAGTACGAGCCCATCCTCACCGGCGCCGGCCTGCGCCTCACCGGTACCACCCCCGACGCCACCTATGTGGAGATCGTCGAGATTCCCACCCACCCCTTCTTCCTCGCCTGCCAGTTCCACCCCGAATTCAAATCCAAGCCGCTCGAGCCGCACCCGCTCTTCCGCGACTTCATCGGCGCCAGCTACCAGAGCCGCATCCATGGACGAAAAAGCTCAGTACCGGCGGCCATCGCCAGCACTGAGCCCGTCGCACAGTAACCATTCAACCCATCCACCCGCGCGCCAGCGACCATACCGCTTGGTCGCCGCGCCTCCGCCGCGCGCTACGACTTGAACATCTCGGTCAGCTTGGTAATCCGCAGCAGCTCCTGCACCCGCGGCGTCAGATGCTCAAACTCCAGCGTGCAGTAACCCTGATGCAGCGCGGAGACTTTCAATCCCACCAGCGTTCCCAGCCCCAGGCTGTCGACGAAGTTCACATCCTCAAGGTCGAGAATGATCCGCCCGCCGTCGGCAATCAACGGTTTCACAACATCCTTCAACTCGCCGGAAGTCTGGTTCACAAGTCCCCCATGGCAGATTACCCTCGCCACTCGGCCCGTGGTTGCGTCTCCGGACTTCTCGACTTCGCAATGAAAACTATGCAGCCCTGTTGCCATGCAATCTCCTTCACTCGCTTGTGAGTGCCGCGTCAGACTACTACCCCAGACCAGGGCAAATCGTTAATTTTCGATGACTTCTATGCCGGCGCGTCGTCGAGGGCGAACCCCAGCCACTGAGCCCTCGCCCCCGCCTGCGACGCGCATGCGCTCAATGCGGCCCTTGCAATCTATTCAAGCTGCGGACGGATTGATCTCTTCAGGCTGCGGACGGGTTGAACATCTCGGTCAGTCTGGTCAGCTTCAACAGTTCCTGCACCCGCGGCGACAGATGCTCAAACTCCAGGCTGCAATCGTCTTTGTGAAGCGCGGAAACTTTGAGTCCAACCAGGGTCCCCAGCCCCAGGCTGTCGACGAAACTCACATCCTTGAAATCCAGAGTGATTTGCCCGCCATCCGAGATGAGCAGCTTCACGGCTTCCTTCAGATCACCCGACGTCTGATTCACCAGCGACCCATGGCAAATCACCTTCGTCACTCGGCCAGCCATGCCATCGCCGGGCTTTTCGACCACATAACGAAATGTGTGCATTTCGGTCGTCATCGGCTCTCCTTTCAGCGATAGTTCCTGCCGCGCCGGACACCAATCCGCGCGGTTGACTCGAACACAAAAGTCCCGTAACTGCTCACCCGTCCCTGCCGTTTGGCGGCGGTGGGATCCAGTTCCCCTGGCTGGCCCTGATGGTCTACTCTAGAGCATCGCCATCGAGGTGTCCATTCATGTCCACCGCCGTTCTTCCCCATCTCGACGCTCAACCCGCTGGCAGCCCCCGCTCGATTCCCCACTGGATCGCCGGCAGGGCCGTCCGCGGCAGCTCCGGACGAACCGGCAAAGTCTACGATCCGGCCACCGGCCAGGTGCAGGCGCTGGTGCCACTGGCCAATCGTGCCGAACTGGAGGCCGCCGTCGCCGCCGCTCAGGCGACATTCCCGGCATGGTCCGCCCAGCCGCCGCTGCGCCGCGCCCGCGTGCTCTTCCGCTTCCGCGAGCTCTTTGAGCAGCATATGGACGACTTCGCCCGCATCCTCACCTCCGAACACGGCAAAGTCCTCTCCGACGCCAAGGGCGAGGCCACGCGCGGCCTGGAAAACATCGAGTTCGCCACCGGCATCCCGCAGCTCCTCAAAGGCGAATTCACGGAGCAGGTGGGCTCCGGCATCGACAGTTGGTCCATGCGCCAACCGCTTGGCGTGGTCGCTGGCATCACACCCTTCAACTTCCCCGCCATGGTCCCGCTCTGGATGGCGCCGCTCGCCATAGCCTGCGGCAACACCTTCATCCTCAAGCCGTCCGAACGCGACCCCAGCGCGTCCCTCCTGATCGCCGAACTCCTGCAGCAGTCCGGCCTGCCCGATGGCGTCTTCAACGTCGTCCACGGCGATAAGGAGGCCGTCGACAACATCCTCGAGCATCCGGGGATTGCCGCCGTCAGCTTTGTCGGATCGACACCCATCGCCGAGTACGTCTATACCCAGGGAACTTCGCACGGAAAACGCGTGCAGGCGCTGGGCGGTGCGAAGAACCACATGATCGTCATGCCCGACGCCGACCTCGACCAGGCCGCCGACGCACTGGTGGGCGCGGCCTACGGCTCCGCCGGGGAGCGCTGCATGGCCATCTCCGTCGCGGTTGCCGTAGGCAATAAGACGGCTGACGATCTGATCGCCAAACTCAAGCCGCGCATCGCCGCGCTCTCAGTCGCGCCCGGCACCGAACCCAACGCCGAACTCGGCCCGCTGGTAACCGGCGCTCACCTCGACCGCGTCAAGAGCTACCTCGCTCTGGGCCAGACCGAGGGCGCAGAGCTGCTCGTCGATGGCCGCGACACCCGGCTCCCCGCGGGCGAAGGCTTCTTCCTCGGCGCCTGCCTCTTCGACCACGTCCAGCCCGGGATGAGGATTTACCAGGAAGAGATCTTCGGCCCCGTCCTCGGCATCGTCCGCGTAAACAACTTCCAGACCGCGCTCGAGCTCACCAACCAGCACGAGTATGGCAACGGTACCTCGATCTTTACCCGCGATGGCGATACCGCGCGCGCCTTCGCCAACTCGGTGCAGGCCGGCATGGTTGGCATCAACGTGCCCATCCCGGTGCCGATGGCATTTCACAGTTTTGGCGGCTGGAAGCGTTCGCTCTTCGGCGACCACGCTATCTATGGCCCCGAGGGCGTTCGCTTCTACACGCGGCTGAAGACCATCACCGCACGCTGGCCCACCGGCATTCGCGCCGGCGTCGACACCACCATGCCCACCCTGGGTTGATTATGCCTTCGCGGGAACTGCCGCCCGCAGCGCGACCACCTGGTCGAGAATCCGGTCGGCCACTCCGCGCTTGATCATCTCGGGAATATCCACCGCGTGTTCGCGCGTAACGAAGGTCGCGGCATTCAAGTCGGAGTCGAAACCGATGCCCGGCTGCGACACATCGTTCAGCACAATCGCGTCCGCGCCCTTGGCCAGCAGCTTTTCCCGCGCGCGCGCGACGCTCGAATCCATCTCCGCGGCGAAGGCAATCACCAGCCTGCCCGGACGATGCGCTGCAGCAACGCTGCGCAGAATGTCTTCGGTGGGTTCGAGGTCGAGATGCAGCGCGCTTTCGCGGCGCAACTTCTCTGCGGAGACGGCGGGCATGCGAAAGTCCGCTACAGCCGCCGCGCCAATCACCGCCGTGGCGCCAGGCAGGTGCTCCATCACCGCCGCGCGCATCTCTTCGGCGCTGGTCACCGGGACGAAGACGCATCCCGCCGGCGGCGTCAGCGCCGTGGGTGCAGAGACAAGGACCACCTCCGCACCCCGCTGTTTTGCCGCCTCCGCCAGCGCGTAACCCATCTTGCCGCTGGAGCGGTTGCCCAAATAGCGCACCGGATCAATCGCCTCGCGCGTGCCTCCCGCCGTGACAAGCATCGTCTCGCCCGCAAGATCCTGCTTGGCCGCCGGAGCAATTGCCGCAATCACCGCCTGCGCAATCGCTTCCACTTCAGCCAGCCGCCCGGAGCCGGTCATGCCGCACGCCAGGTACCCGCTGCCCGGCTCGACCACGATTACCCCACGCTCGCGCAGCAACTCCAGGTTCGCGCGCGTCGCCGGATGATTCCACATATTCACGTTCATCGCCGGAGCAACGATGACGGGCGCGGTGGTGGCCAGCAGCATCGTGGACAAAAAATCGTCCGCCAGGCCATGCGCCATCTTGGCCAGAACATGGGCCGTTGCCGGCGCAATCACCACCGCGTCGGCGGCCTGTGCCTCCGAGATATGCTCGATCTGGCCTTCGTCGTCCAGTCCGGTCGCGGCCTGCCCATCCTCGCTCCACATACCCGTAATCACTTTGTGGCCGGTCAGCGACGAGAACGTCAGCGGCTGGACAAACTCCTGGGCCGCCCGGGTCATCACCACCCGCACGTCGACGCCCTGCTGCTGCAGCGCACGCACCAGCTCCGCCGCCTTGTAAGCCGCAACTCCGCCGCATACGCCGACCGTAACCCGCAATGCCCTTCCGCCTTCCGCCGAATCACTCATCCTGACTCCATTATGCCGGGTAGCTGTAAGCATTCACCAGCTTCGACAGCTCCGCCCTGGTCGCCGCGTGCTTCGGATCGTCGGCGAGGTTGGTCAGCTCCATCGGGTCGGCATGCACGTCGAACAGCATCGCCCCGTTGGCCGCGTCCTTGCCAAACTCGGCGTAACGCCACTGCTCGGTGCGGATGGCCGTGCCGTGGATGGTCCGCCCGTCTTCGCTCCAGATGCTGTATGCCGGTTGGTTCCATGCCGTTCCCCGCGGATCGTTCAGCAATGGGACCAGGCTGGTGCCTTCCACTCCCTCCGGCACATCGAGGCCCGCCAACTCGCACATCGTGCGATAGAGGTCCAGCGACTGCACCATGCGGGTGCAACTGCGGCCGTTGCCTTTGGCGCCCGGCATGTCGATAAGGAGCGGAATGCGCGTGCCGCCCTCAAACAGCGAGCCGGCCTTCGACCACTTGCCTTTCTCGCCGAGCTGGTAGCCGTGGTCGGCGACGAAAACGATCACCGTGTTCTCGCGCAACTTCAGCCGTTCGAGCTCCGCCACCACCCGGCCCAGGTTCCAGTCCGCCCAGGAGATGGAAGCCAGGTACGCGCGAATCACCTGCTTCGCCTCCGACTCCGACGCGCCGCGGCCAATGAACAGGTCGGCGTTGTGCGGACGGATGGCCGCCTTGGGAAAGCCGGGGGGCACGGTGGGCCATGCGGCAAAGTCCGGCGGCAACTGGATCTTCTCAGGATCGTACAGATCGAAGAAACGCTGCGGCGCCTGCGGTGGGCTGTGCGGCTTGGAGAAGCCGCAACCGACGAAGAAGGGCTTGTCCGGATCGGCCGCAACCTGGTTGAGGAACTTGATGGCGAGGTCGGCCACCAGGTAGTCGCCCGCGCCCTCGCCGTTGCCTTCCAGCACCAGGATCTCGTCGGAGTGCTCCGCTTTGGCATTGTCGTTCGGCAGCGGTGGCAGGGTCCCGTCGGGCATGGGAATGCGCGCCGGCGGAATCTCCATCCTGGTGCCGAGGGTGGTGGGGTGCATGGATTCAACGTCGCCGTAAAAATCCGTCCACGCGTTGGGGTCGTCCAGGCCTGCGTGAAACAGCTTGCCGCTGCGCAGTGTCGTGTAGCCGTTCTCTTTGAAGTGTCGCGGCATCGTGATCGACTCGGGGTGCGCCTTCACCACGGCGGCGGAGTTGCCGAGAACTCCCGTCTCGCGCGGCAAATGCCCAGTGAAGAGCGACGAGCGCGAGGGATTGCATAACGGGAACTGGCAGTAATTGCGGTCGAAACGCACGCCGTGCGCCGCCAGCGCGTCGATGTTGGGACTATGCGCATTGAAGCGGCTCGCGTAGCAGGCCAGCTCCGGGCGCATGTCGTCGGACATGAAGAAGAGCACGTTGAGCGGGCGCTTGCGCTTTCCTGCGGTCGTGGATTTGCCCGCCGCGGGCTTCGGCTGCCCCGCATTCTGCGCTGCAGCGGGCAGCGCGGTCGCCAGCGCCGCTCCCGCAGCCTTGGTGAGGAAGCTGCGCCGGGTGGTTGTATCTTTTTCCTGCTTGCTCATTTGGGGTCCCTGAAGACTGCGTATCAAGTCTACGACGCCACGCCCGCCGCATGCAGAATGCAGCGCATCCTCCCCGCGTGGCAGCGGCCAGTTCTATTGCGGCGGAGCCGTGGTCACTCCCGGCGTTCCACCCTCGGTGCCGGGGACGGCGCTGTTCGGAGGATGCAGCCCGCGCGATCTGGGCGGCTGTAGCGAGCAGACATCGCTGCAGCTCTTGCCCACGCTGCCTACCGAGTCCACCTGGATCGACGCCGGCGTTGTCGCGGTGCGCGGCGTCAGAATGCCCGTCAGCTCCACCTCGTGGCCGGCCAGGGTCTCCACGTGAATCTTGCCCGCGAGCTTGGCACAGGCCGTCGGTGTGCTGATGACGAGGTTGGTAGCGGAGTCCGGCGCTTTCTGCACGCATCCGCTATAGGTCGCAGGCTTGGGCGCCGCCGCCTCGCTGCCCGCGCTCTGCGCAGGCGATTGCAGCCCCGCGACCCCGATCATTCCGGCGATTGCGAGCATCGCCAGACGGACCCGCGTGGCCCGGAATTGAGCGGCAATGGGATCGGCAATCCTGTTCATGGTCTCCTCCAACGTTGCATGATCAATTCTCACGATGGATTGGTCTGGTCCGGATCGTGGTGTCTCGGTGCTGCTTCTCCGGCCGGATGTGCGGCTGCGTGTGGATGGCCTGCCAAATGTCCCAAAAGGTGCTGGCTGCGGTGATGTCCGCTCGCCTCCAGGTAGCGAAAGACCATGAAAACACCCGCGCCCCACAAGGCCCACAGCGGCGTAAAGTAGCTCATGGTCGCGAGCGCAACAAAGCTCAACAGCACCACTCCGGCCAGCACCGCCAGGCTCCACAGCCCTGCCTGCTCGGTGGTCAGCCGCGGCTTGCCCGTTTCATCGTGCGCCCAATACAGGCAATAGACGATGAGCACATAGAGCACCAGAAGCCCCAGCGTCACCGCCGTCGGAATCTCCAGCAGGAAGCGGTGGTCCAGCAATGCCTGGACGTAATTCGCCTGCAAAAAGACGCCCGGCCTCTCTCCCGGCGGAAACGGCGCCAGGTCGGTCGGAAACGGCTTCATGTCGGTGTCGGAGAGGTCGCCGATCACCACGATCTTGCTGGCGAGGCTCAGGTTCCTTCCGTTCAGGTTGTCCAGCGGACGTACCCACGGCTTGCACAAAGCATCGCCGGGCTGCCCGTCGATCGGCGCTCGCGGCGCCGGCTCCGCGCTGCACATGGCGGTCAGAGCGGTGATGTTGGGCAGGTTGAGAAACGTGGTGTAGGGGTCAACCTGCTTCGCCAGCAGCATCCTCACCGTAGGATTCGATTCGATGTTCGGATTGACCACCTTCGCAGCCACCAGCGAGAGCGTGTCGCCGCTCGCGGCAGGCAACGGCTGCGCAGCCGAAGCTGCGCTCTTCGCCGCAGGCTGGGTCACGGACGAGCTCGCCCCAGTCGCCGCCGGGTCCGTGAACACCGGCCAGCGCAGCGGAATCTTCAGCACATCGGTGTCGAGCCGGATGAGGCCGTAAAGCACCTTCGACGTCTTGCTGAATTCCAGGCGTGGCGTGAGGGCCAGGCAGCCGCTCGCAGTCGAGCCCTCCGCTAACGCGTAGTCGGCCTGTCCGACCACCACCGGCACTTTGCTCGCGTCCATCGCCTTCAAGAACGCCGCGTTCTTGTCCTGCTCGGCGCAGGCGTTCGCGGAATAGTACTTGTCGATCACGATCACGTGCGCGCCCAAGGTGTTGAGGTCCGTCACCAGCCGGCCAAGAAACGCGCGTGACGCACACACGTTGGTCAGTAGGTCCGGAGGGTCGTGTGCGGGATCAATGTAGATGAGGGCCACGCTCGGTGATGGCGTATAGCGCAGCGCCCACTTCGCGATCGGCATATACATCTTCGCGGAGATGCTGCTCTGGCTGGTGTCCGACAGCGAGCAGGCGGTCGACGAGAAGAACGGCGAGTATCCCATGAAGTCGCCAATGTCCGACATCATCAGCGCAACCAGAATGCCAATCAGCGGAATTACCAGCCAGAACTGGCGTAGTCTGCGCATCACCCAGTGCTCCGCCGGATGCGCGTCGGGTTGCGCCGGCGCGGTCATTGCCCTCCGCCAGTCGCCGCGCCTGGCGCAGCCGCCAGCGCGAAGTCCGTATTGCTCTCGCTCCGGCTCATCACCGGATTCTGCTGCAGGTTGTATTGTTTGAACTCGGTCGCGACCGTCTGGCTCACGCGCTGCTGGGTTACGTCGAAGATGTGGCTCAGCGGCGCCGAACCGCCCTCCTGGCGCAGCGCCTGCACCAGGTAATAGGTGAAAAAGCCGTGCTTCAGCGTGTCGCTTTCGAGCGATTCCTGATCGGTCCCGCTGGCGGCGAACACCATCCGCCCCGACCCCTGCTTGATGTGGTTCAACATCTGCTGCGAGGGCGCGGCGTTCTTGATTCCCGGCGCGATCAGGGTGGCGTCCTTCGCCGCCGCGTTGCCGCTGTAGCAGGTGTCCAGAAAGATGGCCGCGCGCTGCGCCTTCACTCGCGTGGCAATCGCATTCGCAATCTCCACCATGGGCAGCGCCGTCGCATACAGGCTGTCCGGATCGATGCTCGCGCCAATCTCCGTGTCGTGCGTGATGATGTAGCTCACGCCCACGGTGTCCAGGTCGCGCGAAGAGCCGTGCGTTGCCACGTACACCACGACCACATCATCCGGCCCGGCGCTGCGGGCCAGCCAGTTCAACTGCATCTTGATGTTCTTGGTGGTGGCATCGTCATTCAACAGGCTGTGCACGTGGTCCGCGCTGAAGCCGCCGACCTTCGGATCCAGCAACGCATCCTCGAAGCTCTGCGCATCGCTCGCCGTGTACTTCAACGACTGGATGTTCGGGTCAATGAAGTTCCCAATGCCGATAACCAGCGCCCAACGCTGCCCCGGCGGTCCGGAGTTGGCTCCCGGCGCCGCGGCGGCCGGGCCATTCACCGCGCGCGTGCCGGCAGTCAGGACCGGCGTGGCCAGCACGAACGGGTTCAGCTGCTCCTGGCTCGCGTCCGAGGGGAATTTCTGCGCCTGCCGCATGGCGAAATCCGCCAGCGCGGCGTGGCCCAGCTTCCGCTCCACCAGCGAGCGGTAGTACCACGCGTCGCCCAGCTCCCCGCACAGCTCAGCTGCGCGCTTCAGCAGCTGGTCGGCGTCCTCCAGTTCATCCGTACTGGCGTCGGCGCGCATCTTCTCCAGCGCCTGCACCACCAGATCCACGCCCGCGCCGCATCTTCCCTGCGCGGCGGCGCGTGGCGCCAGGCTGAAACAGGCGAACGCAATCGCGATTGCCATCGCCGCCAGACGCCGGATCGCCGGTGAGATTCTCATGCCCATAGAAGATACCTGGTTGCCGCTGACCGGTGACAAGAAGCGCGAGCCGCCTACTGCCCGCGCGCCTTCTGCTTCATCGCCGTAATGATTTGACCGCTCACGTTCCCCTTCGCCAGATCGATCTGGCCCCTTGCGCTCAAATCGAAATTCACTGCACTTGCGCTCTTGATCGTGTCGAGAATGTTCGCCATGTCCAGTTTCGCCCCGACCATCGCAATCACGTCCGCATTGGTCAGCGCATCCGCCGGCGGCGGGGCATTCGCTTTGACAGCCGCGGCATTCGCGATCTGCGCGCTGGCCGCCATCTGGTCTCCGAGTGTCTTATAGTGCGCGAGCGCCGTATCGATGCGCGTCTGCGGCTGCAGGAAATTCTTTTCCGCCGGCCGCGCGTCGATCGCCTTGCCATAGTCGATCGATGCCTCCTGCAGGTATTTCCGCGCCTTGGTCACATCCTCCGCCTGGTAGCCAAGCGCCTCGTTCACCACGCCCAGATCGTACAGCCGGTAGGCGTCCTGGTCGGGCTGGCCAAACGGCTGCATCGTCTCCAGCTGTTCCAGCGCGCGCGACCACAGCTTCTGGTCCATCAACCGGTCAGCGTCGTCCAGTCCGGGACCGGTCGCCAGTTGCACCGGGACCTGCTCGGACGTGTTCACCAGATGCGAGGCAATGCCCATCGCCAGGCTCTGCACCAAAGAGTTTTTCAGCTCAATCAACGTCGGCGGCTTTTCCTGCTCGCCCGCTGGCTGCCCGTTCTGATTTCCCCCGAGAGGCAGCTTCGGAATCCGCGAGCCCAGTAGACCGGTAAGGGAATTCTGATTGCTCGCGTTCGCGGGCGGAGGCACCGGGAACTGCTGATCGTACTTCACCGTCACTGTGTTCGCCGCAATCGACCGGCTGCCGCGAATGTCCTGGGCATTGAAGTTTGCCGTAATCATTCCGGTGACGTGCGTCATCTGCTGCGCCGGCGCGGGCTTCTTGCCAAAGCTCAGTCCAGGCTGTGAGGTGATCTGCGACCCCGCCGTGTAGGTCGTCACCTGGCAGGTGATCACCGCGTCCGCATGCTCCGGCGGCGCCACCGACCGCAGCCGGGGGTCGTTGGCGACAATGTCGCTCTCAATCGTCGACTTCAGATCCACCAGCACATCGCCCGGGATGCCGGCCCCGGTCACATTGACCATAAACGTCGAGCCATCGATATGGCCCGTCGGAGGCAGTTTGCGGACGAGCACAATCTGTTTCTTCTGAAACGCGCCCCCGAAGCCCTGGGCATGCCCGATTGAACCGGAAGCTACAACTGCTCCCACTACGAGAACCAGCAGGATTCCAGGTCTCGACTTGCACATACGGCACCCTCGAAGAAAAGGAGTTGACTCCAAATCGTTGCGCTGCAGCTTGCCAACCGCGGGGCCCGGATGGTGACCATCTTACAGCCGTCGAACTCACTCTAACTAGCGCTCTTGCCGGATGTCCCGGCAACGTGGTGCGTCGCCGGAGCCGGCGCCCGTGCCCGCGCCTTCATCGCCGTAATCACCGGCCCGGTCACCTTGTTCTTCGAAAGGTCGACTTGTCCCTGCACGCTAAGGTCGAAGTTTACCGCCTTCGCGTGCTTGATCGTATCAATGATGTTCGCCTCGTCCAGCCCGGCCGACACCATCGCAATCACCTGCTCGTTGGTCATCGCGTTCGCCGCCGCTCCTTTTGCCGCTGCGCTGCTCGCGCCCGCCGCCGCGGCCGAAGCCTCCACCGGCGCCTTTTGCTCGCCCAGGATCTTGTAATGCGCCAGCGCCGTATCGATGCGGTTCTGCGGCTGCAGAAAGTACTTCTCCGTCGGTTTCGCGTCGATCGCCTTCCCGTAATCAATCGAAGCCTGCTGCAGGTCTTTGCGCGCGCTCTGCACGTCCTCGGCCGCGTAGCCCATCGCCTCGTTCACCACCCCCAGGTCATACAACCGGTACGCATCGTCTTCCGCCGAGGCGAACGGCTTCATAGTCTCCAGTTGCTCCAGCGCGCGCGACCACAGCTTCTCGTCCATCAGCTTGTCGGCCTCATCCAGCCCGCCGCCCTTGGCCAGATAGACGTCCACCTGCTCCGTCGTATTCACCAGGTGCGAGGCAATCTGCTGCGCCGCCTCCTGGATCAGCCGGTCGTGCAGCTCCGCGGCCGTCGGTGGCGTGTCGTCGTCCGTGCCCCCTTTGGCCAGGTGAGTCATGGTGTGGCTCATCGAGTGCAACACTCCCTGTTGCGCGCCGGCAGCCGAATACTCCTCGTCGAACTTCGCGGTCACGTTGTCCGCAGCCAGCGAATGGCCGCTGCGGTCCTTCGCTTGGAAGCTCACCGTCAGCACCCCGGTGTACCGGTACATTACCTGGTTCTGCATGCCGTTCTTTGCTCCCGGAGTCAGCACGGGCTGCGACGTCGCCTGCGGCTGCGGCTGGGCATAGTTGGTAATGCGGCACGAGATCACCGTGTCCGGATGTGCGTCATCCGTGCGCAGCCGCGCATCATCGCGGATCAGCAGGCTCTCCAGCGTCGACTTCAGGTCCGCCGGCAGGTCCTGTTGCAGTCCCGCCGCCGTCACCACCACGTTGAAGGTCGTGCCCTCGATGCGTCCGGTAGGCGGCAGCTTGCGCTGCAGCACAATCTTCTTGCGATTCACGATCAGATTGCCAAAATTCTGTGCGTGCATCGCTGTTGCCGCGCCCAGCATGGCCAACCCCATCAACATGCCAACGAGAAACTTCTGGCCCATCCTGCACATAGCCATCTCCAACCCATGCGCCCGCCGCCCGATCGACGGGGTCGCCCACTGCCTTTGGCTTCTCTTTCGCCGGCGAATCGGCCCCTCGGCTCCCCGCTCCCGAATGCCCGCGCGGACATCGCCATCATACCGGTGATCTCTCCCTACGCGTTCGGCTTGCCGTCCTTCTTCGTGGGAGCCGGCGACGAAGCAGGCGGAGACCAGGGCGCTGCTGACGGCGTGCTCTGCGTAGACGAAGCTGCTGGCACCGCCGAGGCCGCCAGCGGCTTGAGCCCAATCGAAGCCGATAGATAGGTTATGTCCGGTGTCAGCGCCGCCGCCAGATCGTAAACCGAAGTTGTGGTCGGCGCGCCCTTGACCACCAGGTAGCCCTGCCGCATCTCCAGCTTGTCGAGATACGGAGTCAGTGCCGCCGAGAAAGCATTCGGCACCAGGATATAGTCGCCCGGAACCAGGTTCAGCCCCGCCGAGGTCTGGGCCGCCGCCCGCGCCAGTTGCGTGGCGTACGCCGCCTTCGGCATGCTGTTCAGCAGGAAGGTCGTCCGCTGCTCCATGGCGCCGTAAAGGCTGCAGAATCCCTGTAGTGCGGTGACGCTGATCGAAGGCAAGCCCAGCACCGGAGAAAACCGCCCCACCTCGGTCGTCAAGGTCTTGAGGATGGTAAAAAACGCGGAGTCCTTGTGCGTCATCGACAGGTTAACCGCCAACTGACCCGAACCGCCAGGCAGCACCATCTGGCTCATCTTCTGCGTGCTGCTGGAAGGGTCGAAGCTGAGGTCCTCGAGCGGCGGCAGCTTGCCCGACTTGTCCGGAAACAGCCCGGCCAGCGACATCCACGCCATCGTGTCCAGGTAGTTCGGCATCAGCGACTGGTTCTGCACCATGTCGATGCGCAGTTGGGCCGACTGCAACTGGTCGAAGGTCTGCCGGTCATCCCCGGCCATGCGAATCCCATTGACCGCAAAGCTCGCGGTGATGTCGCCGTTGTGGTCCAGCAACTCACTCGAGTCGATCGTCGTGGCCAGCCGCAGCAACGAGTCCTTGGTCTTGGGGTCGGTGTAGTACTGGTAGTAATCCACCAGCCGCCCCGGAGCAGCCGCCGAACTATCGCTTGCATCCGCGGTGGATTTCTTGAACAGGCCACGCGTACGCTGTCCGGAGGGGGAGCCCGCCGGTCCGCCCGCAACCGCGCCAAACGCGTCCCAGAAGCTCTGTGCGTCATGCGGCCCCTGGGCTGGCGCCAACCCCGCCGTATCGCTCGCGGACGCAGCCGCCGCCATCAGTTTCTCGGCAAATGCCGGTTGTGAAGCGCTGGATTCGAACAGGCCGATCAGCCCGCCGGACAGTACACTCTGCTGCAGAAATCCGCGTCGAGTTGCGCTCATGGTCCACATCCGTTCCGTTTCAGAGTCGTCACGTACCTATGGATGAGAGGCTATGACTATACCCGAATTCAGCCCGGATTTGGTAGCGCCGGGCGCCGGTATTCCTCAGATCAAAGAGGGCCCACTTTACTTCCACCGCTACCGCAACGCGGTCCGCTCCCGCGTCTGCATCACAGAGACGAACCGACTGTAAAAAAGTCGCAGCCGCCACCGGCCCACATTCGCACCCAGCCAGGATCGCTCCGGGAAGCGCGTTTCAATTCCATGAAAATGTTTCGCTCCGCACCCAACGTGCACGCCAGCCCGGCTTTATGATCCAATAACATCAGACCTTGGCCACCGAAATCACTTCCCGCGGAAACAATGTTCTGGGCCAGCCCCTCGCCACCTGTGGCTGCGCTCCCATGACCGGCTTCTATCGCACCGGCTGCTGCGAAACCGGCCCGGACGACCTCGGCGTCCATACCATCTGCTGCGTCGTCGACCGCGCCTTTCTCGACGCATCGAAGGCCCTGGGCAACGACCTCACCACCCCCATGCCCGAACATGGCTTTGCCGGCCTCAAGCCGGGCGACCGCTGGTGCGTCTGTGCCGCCCGCTGGCTGCAGGTGCAGCGAGCCGGTGCCGCCTGCGCCATCGTCCTCGAAGCCACGCACGAGGCAACGTTGAAGATCGTCCCCTTCGAGCTGCTGATCCAGTACGCGGTCATTCCCGACCAGTTGCACTAGGATGCCGCGTATCTAGCGCACCAGCCACGCCGACGCCGCCACCAGCACTCCCACCACCCCCAGCGACAAGCCGCCAAAAAAGAAGCTGCGCCGCCGGGTAAATAGCGTGATCGACGACAGCACCACCGAGATCTGCAGCAACGCCTCGCCCAGGTCGAACCGCACCGCCCTCGACTCGGCGACCTTCACCTCGGCCTCATACTCATCCGCGGTATTTTGTTCCTCCTTCAGATCTTCCGACCATTTCGCAATATGCGCGTTGTACTCGGCCAGCAAATCCGCCGTTCCCTTCGGATCCACGGTCGATTGCAGCCGCAGCACATCCACCGTCACCATCAGGTTCTCCTGCCGTATCTTCTTCGCCTCGTATAGGTTCCACTCGTCGCCGGCCTTCGACTGGATCAGTACCGCCTCGGTATGGCTGCGGTGCCCCAGTACCGTTACCATCGCCACCAGCACCGCAAGGATCGAAATCGCCAGCGAAATGCTGGTCAGCGACTCCTCCCCGCCCTCTGTCATCTGCTTGGAAAACTCCTGCATCTCCGTCGGTTCCATGCCTCACATTCTAGCCAGTCTGGCAGCCGTCTGGCAGCTCGCACCGGTGGTTTTTCAGGTGTGACGAATGCCCTTGCTGGACTCCCCGCGGCGGCGTACAGTTTCGAGGCGTAGAGGCAACCATGAACACTCATGTTCCTTTGCGCTCCATCCTTCTCGCCACCAATCTCACCGACGTCGATTGGCTCTTCCCCTTTACCTGCTCGCTGGCCGAGGAAAGCGGCGCACGGGTTACCGTGCTCCACGTGATCTCCACCCTCAACGGCTTTACCATCGACCTCGCGGGCATCCCCTTCTATCGCCCCGACGAAGCCATTGCCGCCGCCAAAGCGCAAATCCAGGCTGCCTGCTGCCGCCCCTGCGCCGCCCGGGTCCATAGCGAGGTCGTGGCCATCGACGGCACGCCCAGCGAAGGAATTCTTGCCACGGCCAAGGATGTGCAGGCCGATCTGATTGTGATGGGCACCCGAAGTTATCGCGGGCTCGACAAATGGCTGCACGGATCGGTCGCCGAAGCGGTCCTGCGGTCTTCGCCCATTCCCGTAGTCACCGTCGGGCCTCACGCGCGGCGATTTGCCGCTGCGGGCCGGCCCATCAAGTCCATCCTCTTCGCCACCAGCTTGAAAGCCCACGCCACCGATGTCGTGAACCTGGGCTTGATCCTCAAATGGACGGAGCGCCTCGGCGGCCATCTCACCCTGCTCCACGTTGCGCCCGACGAACACAAGCACAAACTCGCGCAGGAACAAAACCACAGGGCGCGCCTGGAAGAGCTTCACCTGTTGCTGCCCGAGGATGCGTTGCACAGTGACCTGGTGGAATCGCAGGTTCGCACCGGCCGTGCCAGCCACGAAATCCTCGCCGCCTCTACCCACACCGACCTCATCACGCTGGGGGCCGTGCGCAGTCCGGTCCTCGGTCGATTGGCGCCCGAAGGCACCCTCTACCAGGTTCTCGCGGAAGCCCACTGCCCGGTCGCCAGCCTGCATTCGGAACACGCCAAAGCGAGGCACGTCTAGCGTCGCTGCGCTGTCGCGCGCCCCCTGCGACGGCTATACTTCGTCCTTCCACCCCGGCAGGTCCTGCGATCCCGTAATCAGCCGTGCGCCATCCTGCAGCGTCAGATAGGTCCAGGCCCACTGGCGAAACACCCCCAGCCGGTTGCGGAACCCGATCAGGAAATAAATATGCACCATCAGCCAGGCCAGCCACGCCATAAAGCCGCTCCAGTGCGCCTTGAACGGCCATACGATCTTGGCGACAGCAGCTTTGCGCCCGATGGTCGCCATATCCCCCTTGTCGAAGTAGCGAAAGCCCTTCACCGCCTTGCCCTCTGACCCCGCCGCTTGTCCCGTCAGCATTCCGATCCGCCGCGCCGCGTACGCACCCATCTGCATGGCCGGTTGCGCCACCCCCGGCAGCAGGCGTCCGTCCTGCTCGACGTGTGCCAGATCGCCGCAGATGAAGATCTCGGGGTGGCCCTTCGGATTCAGGTATTGGTCCACCAGCACGCAGCCCTTCTTGTCGGTCTCGAAGCCAAGCAGCTTGCCCAACGGTGAGGCCTGCACCCCCGCCGCCCACAGCGTCACCACCGCATCGATCCGTTCGTTCCCGATCATCACGTAACCAGGTTGCACATCGCTGACGATGGCCCCCGTCCGCACCTCAACCCCAAGCTCCTCCAGTTGCCTGCGCGCCTTGCGCTGCAAGTCCTCCGGATACATGGAAAGGATGTTCGATGACCCTTCGAGAATCAATACTTTAGCCTGGTCCGTTTCGATGTGGCGGAAGTTGTTGCGCATGTAGAGCCGCGCAATGTCGGAGATCGCCCCAGCCAGCTCCACCCCCGTCGGGCCGCCTCCAACAATGACAAACTTCAGCGGCGGATGAGTGCCGTGCTCCAGCATCTGTCGCTCCGCCAGCTCGAACGCCAGCAGCACACGCCGGCGTATCTCGGTGGCATCCTCCACCGTCTTCAGCCCCGGCGCCCACCCCGCCCATTCCTCGTGTCCGAAATACGAATGCGTCGATCCCGTCGCAACGATCAGGTAGTCGTATTCCAGCACCGCGCCCGTCCTCAGCTGCACGCGGTGCTCGTTCAGATTGAAGCCGACGACCTCGTCCATCAGAACTTCGATGTTGGGGTGGTCGCGCAGGATCGATCGGATCGGCTGCGCAATGTCCGCCGGCGACAGCACCGCCAGCGCGACCTGGTAAAGCAGCGGCTGAAAAGTGTGATAATTCTTGCGGTCGACGACAGTCACGTCTACCGGCAGATTCGCGAGCGCCATGGCCGCGTTGATCCCGGCAAACCCTCCGCCCAGCACCACCACACGCCACCGCACCCGCCCTGCCCCGTCCGGTTGCGCATCCGTGTCCGCCATGTCGCACACCTCTCTTCGATCAGAGACAGCAACCACCTGACTCTTCAGATGCTCCACCGTCCCGCTTGGCACCATAGAATGCGCCCGCGGGTCCGCAACACCGCTGAGGACCCCACCCCATCGTTCAGTCTCTTCCGTTCCGAAGCGGGAACGTGGCCGCCGAATATCGGACAGAGATTGAATGAATCGACCGTCTGCGCCGATACACTCAACATCGACGAATCACGAAACTGACCGGATCAGTTACGGCTTGTAAGCCTTCCCGGTGTCGACAAAAATACAGATCCAACTTCAGGGGCCCCATATGACTGCTCGCATCTGCCACGCCGGGTTGACGGTGTGCCTGCTCTTCTCTCTGATCTGCCTTCTGGAACGCCGCGCATACGCCTACGTCGATCCCGGATCCGGTCTGCTGGCCTTCCAGACTCTCAGTGCATTCCTGACCGGAATCTTCTTTTACTTTCGCCAACGACTTCGCAGGGCAATTGGCAGCCTGCGCACGCACCATAACAGCGAGCGGCCCTCACTCTGAGCTGTCCGTGGGAGGACTCGCATGAAGTTGCTACTGCATCCGGCAATCGCTGCCGTCGGTCTGTCGGTGCTGTTCTTTCTCGGGTTCATCGAACCTCTGGTCAACCCGAATCACCACTGGATTTATCAGGACAACAGCGCGCCTGCCTCCGTATTTGTTCCCGTCCTGCTCAACGTCGGCATTGTCTGGATTGTGCTCACTTTGCTACTGTGGGCTGCGGAGAAGCCGGGCCGGTTGCGCGTCTTCGTGTGGTCAGGACTATTTGTCGCGATCCCCTTGATGCTGGTTGAAGACGGGATTCAACTCGAGCTATGCTCCATTCCACATTGGCTTGGCCGGACACTCATCTTCACGGCATGCCTCTGGATGGGCGCGTTCACGGCCGTCTGGCGGCCCTCCTTCCTCCACGCGTTCGAGAGCGCCCAGCACTTCGCGCACACCGTCCTCGCCTTTGCCAGCTTGGGAGCGATCCTCCTGATCGGACAGTCCGGGTGGTGTTTCTGGCAGGCCCGCGGCCTGCTGACGCCGCGCCCCCTGCGCTCGTCAGATCCGCAGATGTCCCTGAAGGCGTCGCCCATGTCCCGGGTCATCTGGATCATCCTCGATGAACTCTCTTATCAGCAGGTCTACGAGCGCCGCTTCCCAGGCCTCGAACTCCCCGCCTTCGACCGGCTCGCCAGCCAATCCACCCTCTTCACCCAGGTTCGCCCAGCCGCCGAATACACGGAGTTCGCCGTCCCGTCCCTGCTCACCGGTCTGCGGGCGGACCATATCCGGGCCGGCGCCGACGGCAGCCTGCTCACTCTGCATACCCCGCTCACCCATAGTTGGCAGCCCTTCCACCCCGAGAACACGGTATTTCAGGACGCATTGGATGAAGGTTACACCACCGCGATCGCCGGCTGGTACATCCCCTACTGCAGAATCCTCGCGCCGGTACTCAACCGCTGCCGATGGACCTACAGTGAGGACTACGACCGGTGGATGCTTGCTGGGGCTTCGATCCGCGCCAACACCCTCGCTCCATGGCTTCGCTTCGCGTCGCGGTTCGTGCCCAACGATTACCGGGATGATCGGTTCCCGATCCACCCGGCTAGGTTGCACATCGCCGATTACCAGCAACTCGCCGCGGACTCCGACCAGATGCTCAACGACGACGGCGCTCGCTTCCTGCTGATCCACATGCCCGCCCCCCATCCTGGCGGAATCTATGACCGCCGCACCGGACAATTCACCACCCACGGCGCCTCGTATATCGATAATCTCGCCCTCGCCGACCGCTACCTCGCCCATGTCCGCCAGTTGCTCAGCCAACGCGGGGAGTGGGATTCCTCCACCATCATCGTGATGGGCGACCATTCCTGGCGAACCCGGCTGGTCTGGAGGGCGTCGCCCATCTGGACCAACGAAGATGAGGCCGCCAGCCATGACGGCCTGTTCGATGATCGCCCCGCCTACATCGTCAAACTGCCCCGCCAGTCCTCTCCCGCGCGCGTCGACACCCCATTCGACGCGGTGAACACCCGTATGCTCCTCAAAGCCATCCTCAGCGGCGAAATCCAGTCCCCAGCCCAGCTTGCCGCGCTTGCCGCCAGCCTGCGGCGTCCTCCGCTAGACATGACCCAAGCGTCGTCCCCGCGTTGACCGATGAACCTCCTGAGGAACGGTTTCATATCGCAAAAATATCCTGTTGCCAGATCGTAAGTCTCTGCTACTATGAGACATTCCGAGGCGCGGTCAATCTCCGCAGCCCCTCCCCTAGGCCATGTATTCCCCTGCGGTGTTCAGCTTGCGCCGTACGCTCTTGGGCCAGTGTTGTTCTGGGTGTTCGCAGCGTTGTTGAAATCCTCAACCGAATGAGACTGAAGTCCGGCGCAAGCCGGAAATGGAAAGGAATATCCTCCAATGAAATCCTGCTATTCTCTGGCTGTCCTCGCGGTTCTCGCTCTCCTCGTCTCCTCCCCCAACCTAGTCTCAGCGCAGTCAGTCGCCCCGGCTGCGTTCCAGGTCTCTCCGGCCGCAACGCCCCTCTATGCGCAACTCGACCGGCCATTCAGCTCGTCCAGCAGCGCTAACGCATTCTTCTACAACGCTCCTTCGGCGCAAGCCGCCGCACCCGCTAAGACTGCTGCTGCATCCGATGGCAGCACCCGCCCGTTCTCCAGTCTCGGCGTGGGCGTCACGATCGGTTTCGGAGGGGTCGGCTTCGATGTTGCCACGCCGCTGGTGCCGGGACGGCTCAATGTTCGCGGCGGAGCCGGTTTCTTCTCCTACACCTATAACGGGACCGTCAGCAACGAGCCCATCTCCGCCTCCCTCAAGCTCAATAACGCGAAGGTGATGCTGGATTGGTTCCCCTTCAAGGGCAGCTTCCGCCTGAGCGCCGGTACCACCGTCTACAATGACACCGGCCTGAACGGCACCGTGACCGTAACCTCCGGAACCTCACTCAAGATCGGCAATGACTACTACCTCAGCGACCCGTCCAGCCCGTTGACCGGCAACTTAGGCCTCGGCCTCGGCGGCAAAGCTGTACCGCGCTTCACCTTGGGCTGGGGAAATATGGTGGCGAAAAACCATCGCATCCGGTTCGAAACAGAATTCGGCGTTGAGATCATCGGGACACCCACGGTGTCATGGAGCTACGGCGGCGAAGCCTGCCAAACCGCCAGCAGCAGCAGCACCACCTGCAGCAGTGAAAGCGGCTATCAGCAGATCAACACAATCTCCGGGGTCTCGACGGACATCGCTACCCAGGTCGCCAGCCTGCAAAGCGATGTCAACAGCGTGAAGGTCCTCCCCGTCTTGCAATTCGGACTCAGCGTCAAGCTCGGCAAGAAGTAGTTGCAAGTGGGACGCGGTAAATAGAAGCACTACGCCCGCATCTCCCTTCGAGGTGCGGGCGTAGTTTTGTGCCTGCCACATAATTCCAATGCCGCGGCCGCCGCGCTTCCTCAAACCCGGTCTGCGCGGGTCACTTCGGTGCGATACGCGACCAATCCGCTCAACCTGCGCGGCGGCGCCACGTTCTTCTCCTACGCCCTCAACCACGACAGCGATCCGCTTCAACCCGATTCATTCCGACCCATTCCCGCTCCCCGCACTCCAGTTCCGGAATGCGGGGAGTTCTCCATTGCGCGCGCCATTGCCCATTCTCCCGATCCCGCAAAACACTCCGGATAAACCGCTATGTACACCAATCGTTCACATCCGATTGATCGGGCCGTAACGCAGAACACTGTATCTCTGAAGCATGCGGAAAAATATTTTCTCATCCACCCCCCTGCTCATAGCGGCGTTTGTGCTGTTCTCCCTCTGCATTCAGTTGCATGCTCAATATGAGAACGGCGGCCTGGTCGGCATCATTCGCGACGCCAGCGGTGCGCCTATCCCAAGCGCGACCGTCAAGATCACCAACAACGACACTGCCATCGTCTCCGAAACCAAGACCACCGCCTCAGGCGACTACGACGTTCCCTCCCTGCGCATCGGCGTCTACACCATCAGCGCCAGCGCCCCCGGCTTCTCCGACGCCGTGGCCAGGAACATCACCGTATCGGTCGGCAACGTGCAGCACATCGACCTGACCCTCAAGGTCGGCTCGGCGGAAACCACGGTTGAAGTCTCCGACGTCGCGTTGCAGATGGAGACTGAAACCAGCGAGCGCGGCCAGAATATTACCCACTACCAGAGCGAGGCTTTTCCGCTGGCCACGCGCAACTACTCCGATTTGCTGGCGCTGATCCCCGGTTCGCGCCAGGCGCCGACCTCGTACTTCATCAGCTCCAGCAACTCGCTGGTGCGCGCCGGTTCGTTCAATACCAATGGCCTGCGCAGCATGTTCAACAACTTCCTGCTCGACGGTATCGATAACAATGCCTACGGCGAAAGCAACCAGGGCTTCGACAACCAGATCATCGCCGTCCCCCCCGACTCCGTCGCGCAGTTCCAGGTGGTCACCAACAACGAGAGCGCCGAATACGGCCGCGCTTCCGGCGCTACCATCAACGTGGCTTCGCTTAGCGGCACCAACCGCATCCACGCAACGGTCTACGAATTCCTGCGTAACACCGACCTGAACGCTCCCGGCTTCTTCAAACCCACCCTCGTCGGCAGCTCGGGTTTGGCCGTGCCCTTCCAGAAGCCGACCTTCAACCGCAACCAGTTTGGCTTCAACCTGGGCGGTCCGATCGTCCACGACAAGCTCTTCTTCTTCCTCGATTACGAGGGCTTCCGCCAGGTCTTCAAGAACCTCACCGTATTGACGCTGCCGACCCAGAATGAGCTAAGCGGCATTCTTACGGTCCCGGTCCGCAACGTCCTCACCGGCACCGACTATCCCGCGGGCACGGCCATCCCTTCCGGCGCCATCAATCCGCTGGCCTCGCAGATCATTACCTACTTCAAACAGATTCCCGGACTGCCCACGGCGGGCCTCGCCGGCAGCGGACTGGCGCAGGACGACTATTCCGTGCTGGTTCCCTTCCACGATGCCTCCGACAAGGGAGACCTGCGCTTCGACTGGCAGATCACTCCCTCGCGCTCGGCCTTCCTCCGCGTCAGCGATCGCAAAGAGGACGCGATCAACTTCGCCTCGATCCCCGTCCCTCTCGACGGCCAGACCAACGGACACATCCGCCTGCTCGACCAGCAGATCGCAGTCGGCTTCACTCAGCTGTTCGGTGCCGACAAGGTGCTCGAAGCCCGGCTGGGCCTGGACCGCACTAAGGCTGGTAAGTACAACCTCTCCATCGGAAACACCGCGTTCAACAACATTCCCGGCCTGCCCACCACCAACGCGGTCGTCGCCGGCGGCCTTCCCTCCATCGGCATCACCAACTTCTCCGGATTCGGACGCCAGAGCACCAACCCGCAGTGGCAGGACCCGGCCCTCATGGACCCAAAGGTTAACTTCGCCTGGGTGAAGGGAGCCCACACCCTGAAGTTCGGTTACGAGTACGAGCACCTCTGGATGGCCGTAAACGACAACAATCCGCTGTATGGGTCCTTTACTTTCGGTGGCGGATACAGCCTTTGCGACGCTGCACTGGATGCGGCGAACTGCTCCTTGACCTCCACCGCGGCCGCGGCTCCCACCTCGGCCAAGCCGGACACCTACTGGGCCGACTTCCTGTTC
>Ga0181520_10003698_pt1 | contig 26532 bp, 27 predicted proteins | sample PEATcosm2014_Bin_29_FD_132451 | JGI IMG/M metagenome (GOLD analysis project Ga0181520, IMG submission 132451) | Peatland microbial communities from MTU Mesocosm Facility, Houghton, MI, USA - PEATcosm2014_Bin02_30_metaG | ecosystem: Environmental > Terrestrial > Soil > Wetlands > Peat | place...
AAAAAGAGGCTCCCGGCCTGAAAGCGCACATATCCGGTCAGGCAAATAACACGAATTATGGAGAGGTGCTTATGTGGCAAAAACTCGGGGCGCAGAGGATAATACTGGCAAGGGAGCTTTCCTTTGAGGAGATCCGGGAGATAAGGGAAAAATGTCCCGGCATCGAGCTTGAGATATTCGTCCACGGTGCCATATGCATGTCCTATTCAGGCAGGTGCATGATGTCGAACTACCTCACCGGCAGGGATCCGAACAGGGGCGACTGCAGCCAGCCATGCAGGTGGAGCTATTCCCTTGTCGAGGAAAAAAGGCCCGGGGAGTACATGGACGTCATCGAGGACGAAAGAGGGACATATATATTCAACTCAAAGGACCTGTGTTCCATAAGGGAGCTTAACAGGTTCATCGAAATAGGCATTGACAGTTTTAAGATAGAGGGCAGGATGAAGAGTTCATATTACGCGGCAATAACGGCTTTTGCATACAGTAAAGCCGTTGAAAATTATATTAAAAATCCTGGAAGTTATGAGTTTGACGCCTCCCTTTACGGCGAGCTGGAGAACATATCACACCGGGAATACACGAACGGATTTTATTTTCCCGGGGAGGGGTCTTTCAACCAGAACTACAAGACGTCTAATTATTCGTCACAAAAAAAATATGCCGGGTTTATCAGGGAAGTAAAAGGCAAACAAGTTCTGGTCGAGGTAAAGGCGACACTTAAACTGGGAGACGTTGTGGAAATTTTTTCTCCGGATGGCATAGCGGGCACAATGTCTATAAAAGGCATAACCGATGCGGACAATATAGAGTGGACCCATACGAAGAATTTTGAAGATTATTTGCTGACTGTCGAAACAACGGCCGAACTTTTGCCCCTTTCCATAATAAGGGAATAAATAAAGTTATCCACATTATTTCCACAGTTATCAACATTTTAATATCATAATAAATGCCTTATTTTATTGATGTTAATTATAATGTATTTCTAATTGGCATTTTTAATTCACAAAGATAAACGGTGTTAGATATGTATAACTTTTGATGATATTCCATTTTCTCCTATATCCAGTAGGACCAGAGAATTAAATTTTGAGCCGGCAGTGGCGCTACCGGGATTTAAAAAACGTATTGAATTGTAATTTTCGTCGGCATAAATATGCGTGTGACCATAACATATCATATCCGGCTTAAAAGGAAGAAAAGTTTTGTAGAGTCTTTGTTTGATGTCAAAAGGAGAGCCGCTTCCGTGGCTTATGCACAGTATGAATTTATCGTTTATTGACAAGACTTCCTCCGGATCCAGGCCCATATCTCCGGGATCCATGTTGCCTTTTACCGCGACCAGCGGGGCAATAGAGGATAATTCGTCAAGGCAGCCTTTGTCGGTAATATCACCGCAGTGGATTATGAGGTCGACGCCTGCGAAAGCTCTGCCAACCGCGGAAGGGAGCGCTGCGGCTCGCGAGGGCACGTGGGTGTCGGATATCAGGCCGATGGACCTTATGTTATTTAGTATCCGCATCTTTTTTTGCCAGGTCGGCAAGTATTTTTGCCAGGTCCTCTGTCTTGAATTTATCGAGGGCCGCTTCAATCTTGTCCCTTTTTGGGTTCGACGGATTTACCTCGCCGGGCCTGTCCAGGCCGGCGGCTTTGACGTATTTTGCCTGCAGATCGCCGAGGAGCCTGAAAACAAGCTTTGTTTCCCCGGGGGTCAGGTTGTTCTTTGTCTTGTCCTTAATGGATTTGAGCATGTTTATCGTCTGCCTGGCGTGCGGAAGGTTAAGGCTTTTTTTTCCTCCGCTGAAACGCGAAGCCTCACCGAGCGAAATAAGGGCGTTCTGGTTGAGCATTAAAACAAGGTTTATCAGGTCGATATTGTCTTCCTGTTTATCCGCCATAGAGCCTCCTTACGATGATATTGTTATAATCCGTTAAAAAACTTTGAACTTTTTTAGTTTCTCCACAAATAGCTTACAGTGGTCGTTGAAATCCCAGTACTTTCCCCCGTATGTCGTCGTGCCGTTCAATATGGACGCCCTGAAATCTTCGGCCGTCGTCCCCTTGAAAAGTGTGTACGCATCGCCGATACCTTCAAGCGAATGGGAATCGGAACCGCCGGTCGCGGGAAGTTTCCAGTAACTGTCGTTGAGTTTTTTTGCCTTGGGGTCGGTTACCCTGCCGGCTATCGCAGGGTTGATAAGCTCGACAGCGTCGAAATAAACATCGTCGCCCTTATGTTCCATTACCTGCCTGAAGGCGCGCTCCCCGACGCTTGTAGTAAGATATGAAAGCGGATGCGGAACTATGCAAATCCCGCCCTGGCCGTGGATCGCCTTTATGGTATCGATGAGGCCGGTGTAACGGCGTATCCGTTGTTTCATAAAAAGTCCGATCAGGTGGCCCTTTAACGTGGAAACCTCCTCGCCGGCGATGACCTGGATGGCGTAATTTTTCTTTTTTGCGTATTCCTGCGCGGCTATTCCGCCCTTTATCTGGTCATGGTCGGTTATGGCGATTACCTTCAGGTCTGTGCTGTTTTCCGCGTAGTCCACTATTTCTTCGGGAGTGCACACCGCGTCGCCCACGGAAGTGTGAAGGTGATAATCGGCCTTTGAGAATCCGGCCGGGATTTTCGTTTCTTTGTCCGCTGTTTTTGTCATTTTTTCCTCATTTTATGTTATTTGAAATCTCGTCGGGCCACATTTTCCTGAACATGTACCATTGCTCCGGGTTTGCCATTATTATCGATTCCGCGGACCTGATTATAGCCTGAGTCACGGTCTTAATATCTTCTTCCTTGTTGCCGGAAAGCGCATAATTTATTATATCACCCGGAGCGCCATAAAAGGAATTATTATCGCGCATCGCGCATCCCACGATTATCGACGCGCCGCTTTTTATGGCGAAACGGGCGGCGGCGGTGCCAACATACGCCTTCCTGCCGAAAAAGTCAACCTCAACCCCGGATTTGTCGCTCCTTGGAAGGGGCCTGTCAACGAGTACGTTCAATATCCCGCCCTTGTTAAGGCACGTATAGGCGTCCTTAAGGTTTTTGTTCGGTAAAACTATTTTTATGCCGTAACGATTCCTTGAATCCTGGATGAATTTTGAATATCCGCCGCCCAGGTCGTCGGCCATGGCCCAGACCTCGCGGGTGTCCTTGTAATATCCGGATACTATCATGCCGGCCACGTCCCAGTTGGAAAAGTGCAGGGTGCAAACTATGAGCCCCTTGCCCGGGGCGAGCGCCCTGTCCACCTTGTCCATGTCATGCAGGGGGGGCAGAGCCGACATCTTTACAAGCTTGTGGATGTAAAGGAACTCGACGTTGAACATGCCGTAGTTTATGAAATTTTCCTCCGCGACTTTTTTTATTTCGTCCGCCGCGGGCTTTCTTCCGAGCTTTTTTTCCAGAACAATGGAATAATTCGCGTAAACGTTCTCCCGTTTTTCCTTCCAGAGCATAAAAACCGTCTTCGTTATGAAGCCCGAGAGTTTATATAACGGGCCAATTGGCAGGGACGATATTATCGCCTGGGCCGCCTTTAATATCCAGTACATCATGCTCCGCGCTCCTTTTTCCAGATGTTTTTGTAATAACCGATGTTCCTGCGTGCAATCATCGACCATGTGAATTTCCGCGCCTTCATTAATCCGTTTTTTCCGAGCTTTTGCCTTAAGCCCTTGTTCGTTATCAACGCTTCGAGTTTTTTGCCGAGGTCCTCGTGGTTTTTTGTCTCGGCCAGCAGGCCGTTCTTGCCGCTGTCGACCACGTCGCGGTAGCCGCTTATGTTGAAAGCAACTACGGGTTTTGAGGCCGCCATAGCCTCGAGCAGAACTATGCCGAACGATTCGCCGAAAAGCGCCGGCGAGCAGAATATATCCGCGGTAGCAAAATAACGCGGCAATATTTCCGTGGAAACAAAACCCTCAAAATGGACCCCGCGCACCCTGTGCTTGATTATATATTTTCTCAAACCGGTCAAAAGAGGGCCCTTTCCGACCACTATGAGCCTTATGGCCGGGTATTTTTTTTTCAGGTTCTGGTAGGCCTTTATAAGGTAGATAAGCCCCTTCCTTTTTTCTATCCTGCCCGTAAAGAGTATATTGAGCTTGCCGTCGGAGAATTTTTCAAGCGGCTTGTTTTTCGGCGAGAAACGCACGGTATCGACGCCGTTGGGTATTATCTCTATGTCATGGCCGTGGAAATATTTGTTTATGGAGCCCCGGGCCGAGGGGGAAACGGCTATCCTTCCGTGGAGCCTTTTCCAGAGCGGCCTTAAAAACGAACTGCCGAGCCTGTACCAGGAGTTCGAATCGAAATTTGCATGGAAGGTGGCTATATTGACCGAACCGGAATTATTTATCACCGCATGGGATAAGAACGGGACAAAGGGTTCCTGCAGGTGTATTATGTCGAAATTTTCCCTGTTGAGGGCCTCGATGACGCGCCCCACGTTCCTGATCATTATTATCTGGCCGGTGGAGCCGTTGACGGTAAAAGGGACGCTCCTTCCGAAGCGCATTATTTCATGTTCATCACTGCTCTGACCTTTTTTTGTGCCGCCGGTGAGCACGCGCACCTTATACCCGAGTTTTTTGTATTCTTCCTTAAGGTGAAAAACATATTCCTGGACGCCGCCGAAAAGGGGATAATAATACGGGGTGACTATGGCGATCTTTTTGAACGATGTTTTTTTTGCCACTAAAAAAACTCCTTAACCTGCGGTTTTATTTTTTCAAGCCGTCCTGTGCCGTAAATACCTGTTGGAGCATGCACCACTGGGCAGGGTCGACATGCACCATTTTTTCCATCGATGCCACAACCTGTTTTGTCAGCGTTTCGCAGTTTTCATCGTTCCTGGGTGCATTTTCCAGGTTTAGAACCTCGGGCACCAGCATTATGCAGTATTCGTCCATGTCGTTGCGCGCGCAAATACCGGTGAATATCGGCGCGCCGGACATAAGGGAAAGCTTTGCCGGGCCGCTGGGTATGTATGCTTTTTCCCCGAGAAAATCCATTTTATACCCGAGTTTGTCGAGGTCCCTGTCTCCAAGGAGTATCAAAACCTCTCCGGATTTTATTATCCTTATCATTGATTTTATGTCGGAAGCGTCGATCACTTTCATGCCGAACCGTTTGCGCGTTTCCGAGAACCATCTGTACATGACCGGCGAAAGCTTCTCGACTACCACGTTCACTTTTCCCGGAAGCAGGCTGGCCGCGTAGGCACCTGCCACGTCCCAGTTGCCGCAGTGCATGGAAATTATTATGCACCCGCGTTTTTGGTCCAGAAAATTGTTGATCGCCGGTATGGTTGTCGATCTGAAATACTCGTCGCCGGTTTTTTCAACATGGGTCAAGAGCTCTTTGCGGTCCCTGAAAAGATCGAAATAATATTTCGCATAGACTACAAAGGCTTTTTTCACCATTTTTTCGTCGAAATTTTTCCCAGCCGCCCGTTTCAGGTTGTACCTGAGGGTTTCCCTGCGCCGTGTATTTGTCATGTATGACAGGGAACCGAACAGGCTAAAAACAAAATATCCCGCTTTACGCGGGATATTTTGTATTATAAACTCTGCAAGTTTTAAGAGTATGTACAACTTAATTTCCTTTGATGAAATCCTCGACCATTTTCTTCGCCGTTGAATCCGAATACTGTTTCGGCGGGGTCTTCATGAAGTAAGCCGAGGGGCCTTCCAGCATTCCGCCGATCTTCCTGTCCAGGGCGATCTTCGCGCAACGGACCGCGTCGATGATGACGCCGGCGCTGTTCGGGGAGTCCCAGACTTCAAGCTTAAGCTCAAGGTTGAGGGGAACTTCGCCAAAATTGGAGCCCTCTATCCTGATATAGCACCATTTTCTGTCCTTGAGCCATGGTATATAATCGCTGGGTCCGACGTGAACGTCTTCCCCCGCGTTTATGACATTCTGCATCTGGCTCAACACCGAATTGGTCTTTGAGATCTTTTTTGAGTAAAGGCGCTCGCGTTCGAGCATGTTCATAAAGTCCATGTTGCCGCCGAAATTTATCTGGTATGTCCTGTATATCTTGCATCCCCTGTCGCCGAAAAGTTTTGTGAGCACCCTGTGGACGATCGTCGCGCCGACCTGAGATTTTATGTCGTCGCCGATTATCGGCACTCCGGCCTGCTTGAATTTTTCCGCCCATGCCGGCGTCGAGGCGATGAATACCGGGATCGCGTTGATGAAAGCGACCTTTGCCTTCAGGGCCTCCAGAGCATAGAACTGAACCGCGTTCTCGGAGCCCACCGGAAGGTAGGACACAAGAACGTCGGCTTTCGTCCTTTTAAGAACGGCTGCCACGTCGACCGGCTTTAATTTGGATTCCTTGATGACAGTCTTGTAATATTTGCCGAGTCCGTCAAGGGTTTTTCCCCGCATGACCTTAATCCCGGTCTTTTTTACCTTAGCAAATTCGATGGTGTTGTTGGGAAAGGATTCAAGAGCATCCTTTACGTCCTTGCCGACTTTGTTAGCGTCGACGTCAAATGCAGCCACAAGTTCAATGTCCTTTATCCGGTACCCGCCGAGGTTTGCGTGCATTAATCCCTGGATCTGCGCGTCATCGCTGACATTTTTGTAGTACTCGAGCCCCTGTATGAGGGACCATGCGCAGTTTCCGACTCCGGCGATCGCCAACTTGATTTTCTTTTCCATTTTCCAAAATCCTCCTTATAAATATTCCTATTTTTTTATATCCAGTTTCTGAGCTTCTTTAAATACAAGCCACATGCGCTGGATGACCGTGATGAATGAAACAACGCTTATCACGGCAAGCATGTACACGACCAAATTCGATAACAAACCAATAATAAGGGCGACAAGGCGTTCCGGCCTGGTAAAGAGCCCGACTTCGCAGTCGATCCTCAAGCCGCCGGCCCTTGCCCTTATGTAACTGATGCAAAACGAAAGGAACATCGTCGAATAACTCAATATGATGCCGTAAAAATTATTTGTCCCGGTATAATATATCAAAAGTCCGAGATACAAAACTCCCTCGGCGAACCTGTCAACGGTTGAATCCAGAAAACCGCCGAATTTTGTTTTTTTATCGGTCATTCTCGCCAGGGCGCCGTCCAGCATGTCGAAAAGCGTCGAAAAGACGATAATGAACGCCGCCACGATAAATTTCCCCTTTATCAGGAAATAAAGAGAAGGAAGCAGCAGTATAAAGCCCAACCAAGTCAAAAAGTTGGGTGTCACGCCTGTTTTATTTAAAAGAGCGATAATAGGAACAAGTATTTTTTGTAAAAAACCCTTCAAACCATCCCGAACTTCTTTATATCCCATTTTATAAAAAAAAAGCTCCTATAAATAATTTCATTATTTTTGTGGATTTTCAATAACCCGATTGTTATACCACTTTACCCTATTGCTTGTCAATATTAAATTAAATTTTGGATAATTTATTGTCCGGGGGGTTCTTTTGCCAAAAACCGACCAAAACAAAATAATGGTCGGATAAAACCGCAAATATCTTCGGGAATCGGAGAGCTTTTCTCTTTATACTTGCGTTTTTGGAGCTTTATCAATACTATATAAGCTGTGATAGGGCGTAAATAAACGAAAGGCCGGAAAAATGGGAAAAGCAGAGGTTGTATTCTGGGCAATATTCATATTTTTTGCGGCAGCGCAGTTTTTGTCGCTATATATATGGAAACTGCCCGGGAATAATCCCTTCAGGGAGTGGATAAAGCCCGGATTTGACGCGCTTCTTATAGCCATTGTCCTGCGCCTGTTCATTGTTCAGGCTTACAGCATACCGAGCCAGTCCATGGAAAACACCCTGTTGATCGGGGATCAGCTGCTGGAAACAAAGTTTTCCTACTCGATTTCACTTCCATGGCGCGACAGCGCATATATAAGGACAGCCTCCCCTAAAATGGGTGATGTAATAATCTTCAAATACCCCGAGGATCCCAGGATATTGTTCGTAAAAAGGTGCCTTGGGGTTCCCGGCGACATAATAAGGATAAAGGACAAGGTCCTTTACGTTAACGGCGCAAAGATAAACGAACCTTATGCCTATTACAAAGACCCCATAATATACGGACAGGACGAATGGGTCAGGGACAATTACGGGCCTGTAACCGTGCCAAAAGACTCCTTTTTTGTCCTGGGGGACAACAGGGACTCCTCGCTTGATTCGCGTTTCTGGGGTTTTGTCCCGTTCAGCTTCATAAAAGGGAGGGCATGGATGGTTTATTGGCCCCCGAAGAGATGGAAGATAATACAGTAAACTAAAAAGTTAAGAGGCAAAACCAATAAGTGCAAGAGTAAAGTTGAAAACTAAGATAAAACGCTTTGTTTTAGTTATCAGGTTAATAAGTTGCACTTATTGGTTTTGAATATTAAATTTTAACTTAAACCAAGGAGTTTCTATGCCGGGGCTTTACATACATCTCCCTTTCTGCATTAAGAAATGCCCATACTGCGATTTTGCATCTTTTGACGATATCGCTTACCTGGCCGACGATTATATTGAGGCGGTTATAAGCGAGTTGGGCGCTGAGGCCGGGAAAGTCAAGGGTCCCTTTGAAACGCTTTTTATAGGAGGCGGGACCCCGACCATGCTCAATGAAAAACAGCTGGACAGGCTGTTTTCGGCGGTATATGCAATTTGTCCAAGGAAAAACTTCAGGGAAATAACCGTGGAGGCCAATCCCGAGACCGTGACTGAAAAGAAAGCGAAGATATTAAGGGCTAATGCAACCAGGGTTTCCATGGGATGCCAGAGTTTTGACGATGGCGAGCTTAAAAAACTGTGCAGGATACACGACAGGAAAGCCATTGACAGGGCATTTTCCATATTAATAGGAGAAGGCATCGGTAACATCAACATCGACCTTATATACGGCCTTGAGGGGCAATCCGCGGAAAGCGCCATTTATTCCGTGCGCGAAGCTATAAAACTTAATCCGGCCCATATTTCTTTTTATATGATGACGCTGTACGGCCACACTGTTTTCGGCGAAATGTCCGAAAAAGGGGAGCTTTCCCTGCCGGAGGACGCCGAGATAGAGAAGATGTACATGGAAGGCTGCGCAGCCCTTGAAAGCTCTGGCTATATTCAGTACGAGATATCCAATTTTTCCAAAAAAAACATGGAATGCCTCCATAATTTGAATTACTGGAGGCAGGGGGAATATCTCGGCGTCGGGTCTGCGGCGGCTTCATACATCGACTCCATCAGGAAGGTGAACACGCTTTCGCCCGGGGCTTATATAAAAAAGATAAGGTCCGGGACAGGTCCGGTGGAAACTTCCGAGGAAATAACGCCGGAGCTGCTGCTTAAGGAGCACATAATGCTGCGTTTAAGGACGGTGAAGGGGATCGATTACGCTTTGTTTAAAAAGGTTTTTAACTTTGATTTTGAAGCAAAGTATAGTAATATTATTGAAAACCTGTCCGGGCAGGGACTTGCCGCGGCGGGTCCGGGATATTTTTCCCTTACGCGAAAAGGTTTTTTGCTCTCAAATGAAATAATAGGAAATTTTTTTTAAAACCGGAAGGAGGACGCATGGACGCCATGGAACAGGTGATTGAACTGGCAAAAAAGGCCAAGGCAGCCTCATATGTCCTTATGAACACTTCCGCCGAATTAAAGAACAGCGGCTTAAAAGCCGTCGCCGCGTCCCTTGACAAAAACAGGGAGGCGATAATAGCCGGCAACAAAAAGGACATTATGGAGGGGCAAAGCAACGGCCTCACAAAAGCATTTCTCGACAGGCTCGCCCTGGATGATTCCCGTATAGACGCAATGATAAAATCATTGAACGACGTTATAGCGCTTCCGGACCCGGTGGGAGAGATCACCTCCAGGGTTAAAAGGCCAAACGGCATGGAAGTGATAAAAATGAGGATGCCGCTTGGCGTCATCGGCATAATATTTGAATCCCGTCCCAACGTAAGCGTGGAGGCTTCCTCGCTCACCCTTAAATCCGGCAATAGCGTGATACTCCGAGGCGGATCCGACGCCATTAATTCCAACAGGTGCCTTGGCGCCATCATCAGGGACGCCCTGAAATCAACCGGCCTGCCCGAGGATGCCGTCTGCGTTGTGCAAACCACGGACAGGGAAGCGGTCGGGCGGATGCTAAAACTGAAGGAATACATAGACGTGATAATACCGCGCGGCGGAAAGGGGCTTGTGGATTTTGTCTCGGAGAACTCAAGCATCCCGGTCATATATCATGACGCCGGCATATGCCACACGTACGTCGATGAAAAAGCCGACCTCGGTATGGCCGTCAAAGTGGCCCTTAACGCTAAAGTGCAGAGGCCCTCTACGTGCAACGCCATGGAGACCCTGCTGGTGCACTCCGCCATAGCGGAAAAATTCCTTCCGGCTATGGAAAAAGAACTTATGAACGCGAAAGTGGAGATCAGGGCGGACGAGGCATCGATGAAATATCTGAAGTCGGCAAAACGCGTTGTCGACCGGGATTATTACACCGAATACAACGACCTGATACTGAACATAAAGACGGTCGGCTCAATATCAGAGGCCATAAGCCACATAAACAAATACGGTTCGCGCCATTCGGACGCCATAATGACCATGGACGCGGCCGCCGCGGCTCGCTTCGAAAAAGAGGTGGATTCGGCCGCGGTGTTCGTGAACGCCTCGACCAGGCTGCACGACGGGTTTGAATTCGGGCTCGGCGCGGAAATGGGCATCTCGAACCAGAAACTGCACGTCAGGGGCCCGATGGCGCTAAAAGAGCTAACTTCGGAAAAATACGTCGTAAGGGGAAGCGGGCAGGTCCGTGGCTGAACAAAATCCAGGCACGCAGAACATAGGCCTTTTCGGCGGGACCTTCAATCCTCCGCACGTGGGGCACCTTGCGCTTGCCAAGGAAGCGCAGAAAGAATTCTCGCTGGACAGGATATTCTTCATCCCGGCTTTTATGCCGCCGCACAAGGAACCGCGAAACGTCATAGACGCGGAGCACAGGCTTGCCATGGTAAAACTGCTGATAAACGGCGACAGCGGCCTCATACTTTCGGACTACGAGATAAAAAAAAGGTCGGTTTCCTATTCCATCGAGACGATACGCCATTTCAAGGAAGAATTTCCAGCATCGAAGATTCACTTCCTGATAGGCTCGGACGCTTTTTACCACATAGACACATGGAAGGAAAGCCAGGAGCTTTTGAGGCTTATTGATTTTATAATTTTTCCCAGAGCCGGCAACACAAAGGAAATGATAACAAAGAAATACGGCAACCTTTCCAACGTGGTTTACTGGGCACATACGAGCCTGGTCCACATATCCTCTACCGACATCCGCTACAGGCTGCGCAGCGGGGAGGATTGCACTGTGGAGCTCGGCGCCAGGGTAGGGGAATATATAAAGGAAAACAAGCTGTATATATGAAATCCCGCCCTGTCAGCAATGCAGTAACCGCACTTTTTTTAATCCTTTATTTTTCCTCGTTCTTAAACGCACTTTCCATAGTCTCAATCGGCGACAATTCCCCGGTCCTTAAATACTCGAAATTCGAGATAACAATGAGCCTCGATACCACGTACACAAACCCTTTCGATCCAGCGCAGATAGACATAACCGCAAATTTCACCTCCCCGACCGGAGTAACGCACAGCGTGGAAGGGTTTTATTTCCAGGATTATATCCGCGGAGGGGATTTCAATACGCAGTCGCTTATCGTGAACGGCCCGCCATGCTGGAAAGCAAGGTTCGCCCCGGATGAAACAGGGACGTGGTCTTATTATGTGGCGGCCGTGGACGCGCAGGGCACGACTTCGACGCAGTCCGCAAATTTTACCGTAAATCCTTCGCCATCCGACGGGTTTGTCAGGGTGTCGGGGAACGACCCGGATTATTTCGCTTTTGATTCAAAAAAATCTTTTTTTCCGGTCGGCGAGAACATGGGATGGGCGGGCGCCGGGCGCACTTACCAGTACGACGCGTGGTTAAGTTCGCTGTCTTCGCAGGGGGGGAATTTTATCCGTATTTGGCAGGCGCCGTGGGATATGGAAATCGAATGGGCCGACTCTTACAGCGCCGGAACGACGCTGCCCGGGAATTACATGACAAGGATGCAGCAGGCATGGGAGCTTGATTACGTCCTCAATGAATGCGCGCAGAAGAATATTTACGTAATGCTAATGCTCATCAATCACGGGAATTTTTCCACAATAACGGACGCGGACTGGTCGTCAAACCCGTATAACTCGGCGGCAAATCCCTACGGCGGGTTTATGGCCACGCCAGACCTGTTGTGGACGGACATCAATGCGCAAAAATTTCTGCAGCGTAACTGGCGCTATATGATATCCCGCTACGGCCATTATACATCGCTGATGGCTTGGGAAATATTGAACGAAATGGAATGGATAGACTTATATTCCTCGGACGTTTCCAAGTCGGCCGCCTTCCACCAGGTAATGGGCGATTATTTAAAATCAACCGACCCTTACAGGCACCTGGTGACGACAAGCTACGCAAACGCCCTTGCATGGCCATCCGACGTATGGAACGCCGGCATGCAGATAGTGCAGCAGCATAATTACGGGGGCGTGGACATGGCTGGGCTTTCCGCCTCGCTTACGGCGGCGTTAAAGGCGCAAAATCCCGGAAAACCTTTTTATATAGGCGAGATGGGAATATCGTCAGGTACTTCGGAAAACAGCGTTGACCCAACTGGAATATTCATACACAACACAAACTGGGGATCTTTTACAGCAAAGGCCGCCGGCGGCGGGTTCCCCTGGTGGTGGGATGTATATGTGCATCCGTTGAACCTTTATTATAGGTGGAAAGGGATATCCTCCTTTGTGGCTGGCGAGGATCTTGACATGCACGGGTATAAACCGGTGACTTTTACCGTTTCCTGTTCCGTTATGGCTGACGCCGTTATTTCACCCGCGCTGACGCAGTGGGGCATGAAAAGCCCGCAGAACAATTTTACGGCCAACAACGACGGCACAATAACTCCGGACCCGACGACCCTTTCGGGTTACCTTTACAGCTACACCGGCAAGCCGCAGTACTGGAATCCTCCGATATTTAACGTGAACATGCCGCGGCCCGGAAAATTCGGGGTGAGCACGGGGAGCGTTTCCACGTGGGGCCCTAATACGCTTTCAATAACCCTGGACGGCGGTACACCGGTAAATTTTACTTCCGTCACCACCAACTCATATTACGAAATAGCCGTACCCGCGGGAAGCCATTCCATATATGTCGACTCGACGGGACAGGATTGGTTCCAGGTGTTCTCATATACCCTTACAGGATATGTCGGAGCCTTAAGATGCGCGGCTTTATCCGGGACCGATAGGGTGTTGGGCAACGTCCAGTCGCGCTATTTTAATTATGCTTCCACAAGCAACCCGGTTATAAACAACGGCGTGATGACCGTAACAGGGCTGAACAAAAACGGAACGTGGATGTGCGATTTCTGGGACACCGTCCTTGGAACGCCTTTTGCCAGCGCGACCGCCGTGGTAAGCTCGGGTTCGGCTTCAATAAACCTGCCGGCTATTTCAAAGGACGCGGCCTTCAAGCTTTATTACACCGGCGGGGCTGCCACGGCAACTCCCGCGGTAACAGCAGCGATAACACAGACACCTACACCGGTGGCTACGCTGAACACAAACGGCGACGGCAGTTATTATAATTTCGAGGACGGCACATCAATGGGATGGAACGTTGATGTTGGAGTGATGTCAAATACAACGGTTGACGCATACGCGGGGCTCCATTCAATCGCTGTAAATGTTAACGAAGCAGCCTCAGCCCAGTCGTCGTTTTTTATTTCCAACAGGGTGCTTTTGCAGGGAACAAACAGCATAACGGCCCATGTTTATTTCCCGACGGCGGCCTCTAATATTTCGGCAAAAATATACATCCAGGACAGCGCGTGGACATGGTTTGACGGCGGCAACAACCAGATAACCCCGGGAGCATGGAACACAATCACGTGGAACATATCAAGCGTTCCGTTTGTAAATGCGTGCAATGATGTGGGGATAATGTTCACATACGGTTCTGCCTTCAATGGCACCTACCAGGTGGACGCAATTGATTTCAAACAGACGATCCCCGGGGCAACGCCTGCCGCCACCGCAATCACGCCTCCGGCGCAGAATTTTTACATTTATCCGTCGCTTATAAAAAAAGGGGACGCATCCCTGTGCTTCGGCAACCTGCCGGGTAACAATAAAATAATGATATTCAACCTTAACGGAGAGCTCATTAAAAACATCGACGCCGGCCCGACACCGGGCAAATACTGCTGGAACGTGCCGGCAAACATGGCGTCAGGGTTATATGTTTATATAATAACAGTAGACAAGAATGTCTTTGCACGCGGTAAATTCGCGGTGGCAAGGTAACTATTACGGCCTCTCAATATATCTTTAATAGTTCGTGGGATATTAATTTGATATAATTATAGGGAATAAAATTTAATTAATGCAGGGGGATTACCTATGGTATTGGATAAGGAATCGAAAGAGATCGTCAATCCCGCGAAGACCGCGTTGCTGGTTTGGGACGTGCAAAACAGGCGGGTCAGCAATATTTTTGCCTTATGAACACTTACAATAGATTGTTCGGCTCCGGGCCCGTTGGACTGGCGATTAGCATAGCCCTCCTTTTTCCGGCACGTTATTTTAAAAACGCATTCAATATTCCGGATATTTTTATTGGGCAGAAGCTGTTGCGCTGGACGATTTTTATTGCGCTTTCTGTCGCGGCCATTATGATCTTTATCGCAAGCAACAAGGCGCTGGGCATAAAGACAAGGGGAAAAACCCTAATAACTACGGGTATTTTTAAATATTTTCGCCATCCTTTATACGCGGCTTTTCTCACATTTTTTGATTTTGGTCTGGCAATCCTGCTTAATAACTGGGTATTAATTGCCTGGGCTATGCTCCTGCACCCGATATGGCACATTGTTGTATCCGGCGAGGAGAGCATGATGAAAGAGGCTTTCCCCGGGGAATATGAAGCATACTGCAGGCACACAGGAAGATTTTTTCCAAGGATTGAAATGATAAAGAACCGGGAAAATTATCAAAAATAGCGTAAACCTTTTGCAGGCTTTATTCGTCTAATTTTAATAGGGAACATAAATTGATTCAAATAATTTAGTTAATGCCATGTGCGTATGTTTAAGGCCGGGTTTCCGGTAAAACAACAAAGGAGAAAGTGGAATGAAAAAAGCACTGTTTTTTGTAGCGGCTTTTGCTCTTGCTCTTGTTTTTGCATCATGCAGGGTGGTTGTTGTGGAAGGGCATGAACATCCGGCATATCTTCACGCTTTATCGGACCTCAGGACGGCAAGGGCCTATATCGACAAGATGACGGATTCCGACACCATTGCCCAGGAAGAAATTGATGCGACAGCCTCGATCGACAAGGCGATAGGTGAGATCAAAAAAGCCGCCATCGAGGACGGCAAGAACGTTAACGCACGCGCTTCAGTTGACGCAAACCTCGACAGGCAGGGGCGATTCCAGAAAGCCATCGAATTGCTCAAGTCGGCAAGAAGGGACGTAAACAAGGAAGAAGACAATGCCGGCGCGGAAAGTTTGAAAAAGCGCGCCTTGAACCATATAAACAGCGCAATAAACATACTGGCGCAGCATTTCAGGGTGCTTTATCCCACGATAAAACTGGATATTGAACTGTAAATATCCCGGATGAAGGCAATCGGCTTTAAGTTTCATAAAAAAACAAAAGGAGAAAAGAATGAAAAAGATCATCATCGCAGTGGCAGTACTCGCAGTAATGCTTTCCGGCATCTCGTTGTTCGCGGCAAACGTAGGCATGAAACACCCCAACCTGCATGCGGCGCAGCTTCTTATTGAAAAAGCCGTGGCAAAAGTTTCCAAGGCGCAGGTAGCCAACGAATTCGACATGGACGGCCACGCCGCAAAGGCGAAGGACCTCCTGGACCAGGCATACACGGAGATAAAGCTCGCGGCTGAAGCGGCCAACCAGAACGCAAAATAAAAGGCGGTTTAAATAGAAAACCCCGGGCCATCCCCGGGGTTTTTTATTTGTTAAATATCATCAGGTTATTATGCGGGCCGGCAGGATATTGGTTTGACTTGAAGATGAATATATCTTATCATATACATTATGGATTAATGCGGGTTAAACATTCATCATTACAGGAAGGAGGCTCAATGAAAACTTTCCGATTGAAAGCGGCAATTATGCTTCTCCTGTTCCTGCTTGCCCCTGTCATTGCATCTGCTGATGATACCATCTGGAACAGGCTGTTTTTTGAGGATTTCGTTTCCATTTATGACATCACCGTGCAGAACCCGGTTGAATCATCCCTTGTGGCCGCCGGGTTTGCCGGCTCCACATATCTAATAATGAAAAACGACGCATGGCTGGCCTCCTTTATTACAAAAAACAGGAGCAAAACAGCGGACAATTTTTACGATGTTTTCAACGACGCGGGTGACGGGATATATGTGCTTGCGGGCGACGCTATCCTTTTCGCTCTCGGCGGTGAAAAGGAAAGAATGGCGGCGCAGAGGATAGTGGAAGGGATGGCTGTTTCAGGGACGATCGCCTACGCCGGCAAGGTTGTATTCGGAAGGGAAAGGCCCGGCGCCGGCAACGGTCCTTACAAGTTCTCTTTTTTCAATTTCGGAGACAATTCATACCCGTCGGGGCACACAACGGTCGCTTTCATGTGGGCAACAATAATAGCGGATACATACGCCTCCGACAGTTACGGCATATCATATCTGGCTTATCCCGTCGCGGCGCTTTGCGGCGCGGCCAGGATATATAAGAGCATGCACTGGCCCAGCGACGTTCTGGCAGGCGCGCTTATCGGCGTTGTTACAGGTAAGGCGGTCTGCCTTTCCGACGTCGAGAATAGTTTTTCATACGACCCTTCCGTCAACGGGATAAAATACGCGGTAAAATTTTAAAAATGGTGATACGGTGAAAAAAATGATATTTTTTGCCGCACTTGCGTTTCTGCTGCTTTTTTCATTTTGCGCCGCCGGGGAGCAAAAAAATGGCGACGATGACGAGGTAACAACGATATATGACAGGCCGACGACACTGGTTTACCCGTCGTTCTGGCACACACCATTCGGCATACACAAGGGGACCCCTTTTTACCTTAAGATGTTCCTCGGAGGCAGGACTTATTTCGACAACCCGCAGGACCTTGCTTGCACCAAACTGCTTGTGGAATACGGGGCCATAAACAAGGACAAGGATGACTGGCAGCTGACGGTTTACGGCGTCAATTCCGGAAGGGGCGAGATAATATACAATTCATCAATGCATTCGCTGTCCACCTTCGGCAGCCGCGGCTCCAAAGACGGCGAACTTCTTGACCCCGTCGGCATTGCCTGCAACGAATACGGCGACGTTTACGTGGCCGACACAGGGAACGACAGGATCGCGAGGTTCTTTAACAACGGAAAAAAGGTGAAGTTCATAAGGAACATAGGAAGCACGGGTTCGGAGCCGGGGAAATTGAACAAGCCTTCATACATTGCCCTTGATTCTTCCGGAAAGATATACGTATCCGACACAGGCAACAACAGGATAGAGATATTCTCAAGGTCGGGCGGCTATCTTTCAATGATAGGCCAGGACAGGGGGGTTTTTAATCCCCGGGGAATTTGTGTGTGCGACGACACAGAGAGGTATACAGGATTCAAGGAAAATTTCATCTACCTCATAGACGGCAACAACGACAGGCTCCAGAAATTCGACATGTCCGGGAACCTGGCGCAGTCAATAAGGGTCAACGAGGTCCTGGGCAGGAACGTTTTTTTGACGACCCTCGAGCAGGATTATTACGGGAATATTTACATCGTGGACAACCTTAACTCGATGATATACAAGTTCACGCCGGACCTTAGGTTCATAACGGAGTTCGGCGGGTTCGGCACGAACGATTACCAGTTCGAGAAACCCACGGGCATCGCGATATACAAGCATTACGGACAGATATTCGTATCGGACAGGGAATCGGCGCAGTATTTTTGGCTGGGCAGCGACGCATCTGATTTCAATGTTTCACAGCTGAAAAACGACGCGGCGTGCAGGCTCCAGTTCGATTTCAAGCTGACCGAAAAAAGTTTCATCACCATACAGGTGGTTGACGCCGGAGGCAATACCGTGGAGGTGTGCCGCCAGATCGGGGCGGAGATGGGGAAAAATTCCGTGGACTGGGACGTTCCGGAAAAGTTCAGGGCAATAATAAAGCCGGGGGGCGCCTACAGCGTGCTTCTCCGGATAATGGCAACCTATTCATCATATCCGCACATTGAGAAGGTTGTAAAAACCGCGATCACGCTTGAGTGACCGGGAAAACCGGCAAAGCCAACTTGTTAGCATAAACAAACTTTGTTTATGCAAGGAAATGATGCAGTATAAAAAGCTTTAAAAATATAGGAAAAAGCAGCACTATTCCGCATGAAGAAACTTTTTGTGACCGTATACCAAACATCGTAAAAAACATCTGAATAATATATAAAAATCTTGACTTTTTAAATGATAATATATATACTTTATTATAGTGAAAGGTCTGTTAAGCATCTTTTTAACGTTTAATACGTCTAAAACAGTGCTTGACAGACTACTTTTTTATTTCTGGGCAAATACGCAAGCCCGCTTTTTAAGCGGGATATTTTATAAAAGAAAGACGGGTGATTTTTAAATGACGGAAATTCTCATCAAAGAGAACGAGTCACTGGATGAGGCAATGAAGCGCTTCAAGAAAAAGGTCCAGGACGCGGGAATTTTGCAGGAAATGAAAAAGAGGGAATTTTATGAACCGCCTTCGGTAAAAAGGAAACAGAAGATGTGGGCGGCGAGCAAGAAGAGAAAAAAAATCAAAAGAAGGCCGTAAAATGACATTAATCGAAAAGATCAACAGCGATCTCAAAGAGGCCATGAAGGCAAAGGACCAGGTAAAGATGGACTGCCTGCGCCAGATCAAGACCGAGGTAATGAAAAAAGAGGTTGCCGGAAGGAAAACTTTGTCCGACGACGAGGTGCTCGGCGTCATATCCTCTCTGACAAAATCGCACGTTGATTCAATCGAGAGCTTTAAAAAGGGCGGCAGGGAAGACCTTGTCCCGAAGGAAGAGCAGGAGCTTGCAATCCTGAAAGCTTTCCTTCCGGAACAGCTGTCCGATGAAGAGCTTAAAAAAATAGTCGGGGAGGCGGTACAAACTGCCGCCGCCTCGACTGCAAAAGACACGGGCAAGGTCATGGCGCTCGTCATGCCAAAGGTAAAGGGAAAGGCCGACGGCTCCAGGGTTAACGCTATCCTGAGGGAAATTTTAAAATAACAGGGGAAGACCTTACGCCATTCAAATTCAAAAGGCTGGAACGCGATTTTTTCATAAGGGGCACGGTCAATGCCGCAAGGCGGCTTCTTGGAAAATACCTGGTGAGGAATTATAAGGGTGAAATTTTGGCGGCCAGGATAGTCGAAACCGAAGCTTACACGGGGAGCCGCGATCCGGGAAGCCACGCTTACTCAAACAGGACCCCGAGGAACGAAGTCATGTTCGAAGCCCCGGGCCGCGCGTATGTTTACTTCTGTTACGGAAATCATTTCCTTTTAAATATTGTCACTGAAAAAGAAGGCACTGCCGGGGCTGTCCTCATAAGGGCGGCAGAGCCGGTGTCGGGCATAAAGACAATGATGAAACTGCGGCGGACCGGCGAAATAAAAAAACTTACAAACGGGCCGGGGAAATTGACAGCGGCTTTGGCCGTCGATAAAAAATTCAACAGGGCCGACATGGTCGGCGGCATGGAATTATATGTTGCGTCCTCAGGCGAGAAAAAATTCAGGGTAACAAAAGGGCCCAGGATAGGGATCAAAAAAGGGCTCGACCTTTACCGGAGATTTTGCGTCAAAGGCAGCGGATTCTTGTCCGCAAAATGACAAAAGCCAAACGGAGGTATTATGAAGATTAGGGACCTTTATAAGGCGGCTTATGAGATAGGGATGCAGATGGACCCCAGAGGAGCGGCGGCAGCAAAGGAATATATTGCCACGCAGAAAAAAAAATATGAAAAACTTTCCGACAGGGAAAAAAAATACTTCGACGAGGAAAACCTGGCAAATCCCTATTGTGACACAAGGATAAACCACGATTCGGGACGCGAAATAAAAACTGTGATTGTCGGCATAGACATGGAAGCACCCGAGATACTTCTCACCGACAGGCTCAACGAAAAAGGCGGTAAGATAGACGCGATCATAGCCCACCACCCAAACGGCCTGGCTTCGTCTGGTTTTACGGACGTGATGGGCATGCAGGCCGATATTTTCAACATGTTCGGGGTCACCATTTCCACGGCCGAGGCCTTGCTCGGAAAAAGGATGAAAGAAGTCGGCGAGCGCTTCATGCCGGCGAACCATTTCAGGGCATCCGACGCGGCAAGGCTTCTTGATATTTCCATGATGAATATGCATACGCCGACCGACAACTGCGTCGCGACTTTCCTGCAAAAGAGGTTCGACGGGGAAAAGCCAAAAAGGGTCGGAGACGTGATGGATATGCTCTATGAGGAGCCGGAATACGCGGCCGCGGCGAAGCGTAGTTCTCCGCCGGTCATACTTGTAGGCGACAAACAGCGCAGGGTAAACAGGATATTCGTCGACATGACGGGCGGCACCGAAGGCCCTTCGGATATTTATAAGAAGCTCGTCGACAAGGGCGTCGATACGGTCGTTGGAATGCATTTTTCCGGGGACCACAAAAAGGCCATTGAAGAGGCGCAGATGAACGCCGTTATCGCGGGACACATATCCTCGGACTCGCTCGGTATAAACATCATGCTGGACGCCATGATGAAGAAGATGGGAAATTTCAGGGTCGTTGAAGCGTCGGGTTTCACCCGGTTTTCAAGGACAAAGGCAAAAAAATAAGGATGAAAATAATAGTGGACGCGGACGCGCAGCCGGCAAAGGAAGCAATCCTTTCGGCCGCGAAAAAGCATTCCATCAGGACGGTTTTTGTGATGTCTAACGCCCATTACTCGGAGAAAAACGAAGAAGCCGACGAAGTTATACTTGTGGACAACAGGAAACAGGAAGCGGACATTAAAATAATGAACATAGCCGCAAAAGGCGACATAGCCGTGACAGGCGACACCGGACTGGGGCTGTTCCTGGCGGCAAAAGGGCTTGCGGTAATAAGCCCGCGCGGAAGGCTCTTAAGCGAGGATGATCTTGTCGTAAAGAACGGCATAGCCGCCATCGAAAAAAAAAGTTTGCGGGCGAAAAAAGGAAAAATAAAGCTCCGCGGCCCGTCAAAATATACGGCGGAAGACAGGACAAGGCTGGAAGCGGCAATTGAAAAAGTCATTTTAAACGGCGGGGCGCCGAAATGATATCCCCGGATAAGATAGAGCAGGTAAAGGGCGCAAGCGACATTGTCGAGGTCATCGGCGGATACGTGACCCTTAAAAAAGCAGGGGCCAATTACAAGGCCAACTGCCCTTTTCACCAGGAAAAGACGCCTTCTTTTGTGGTGAGCCCCGAGAAGCAGATATACCGGTGCTTCGGTTGCGGCGAAGGCGGGAACGTTTTTACCTTCCTTCAGCGCCTCGAGAATTTTTCTTTCGTGGAGTCGGTGAAGTTCCTGGCCAAACGCTCCGGCATAGAGATCGACGAAGAAAGGTCCAACGTAAATTACAGCGAAAAAGAAAAACTGATATCGGCCAACAAAGAGGCACTTGAATATTACAGGGAGACGTTCTTACACAGCGAAAAGGCGAAAAAATACGCGGCGGAGCGCCTTATAGACGCGGCAACCGCCGAGGATTTTAAGATAGGGTACTCGCCGTCCGAAGGCGGTCTCGCCGCGAGGCTTAAGTCAAAGGGATTTTCAGAGGACGAGATGCTCAAGTCGTGGCTTGCCGCGAAGGGCAATTACGGCCTGTATGATGTTTTCCGCGACAGGCTGATGTTCCCGATATTGAATACCTACGGAGAAGTGATCGGGTTCGGGGGAAGGGTATTTGACGACTCCAACCCGAAATACATAAACTCCAGGGAAACGGCGGTATACATAAAGGGCAGGAACCTTTATAACCTGAACAACGCCAGAAAGTACGCCACGGGCGGGGACATAATAATCGTCGAAGGATATATGGATTGTATAACGGTCTACGCGGCCGGGATAAAGAACACCGTCGCAACGCTCGGCACCGCAATGACCATCGACCAGGCAAAGCTGTTAAAAAGATACGCGGACCGGGCAATAATAATGTACGACATGGACGACGCCGGAAGACAGGGCTCCATAAGGGCCGGCGACAACCTTTTCACCGAGGGGCTCGACGCCCTGGTGGTGAGTTTTGACGGGGTAAAGGATCCCGATGATTACATAAAAAAGAACGGGGCCGCCGCGCTGACAGAAAGGATAAAGGCCGCGACGCCGTTTCTGGAATACCGCATAGAATGGATGAAGAAGCAGGGAGACATCAAGAGTCCTTATTACAAGGAAAAGGTAATAAAGGAGCTTGCTTCACTTGTGGAAAAAGCAGCTTCCGGAGTCGTATTGGAGAGCGCGGTAAAGCTCATCGCGGACAAACTGCAGGTTTCCCGAGATGTAGCGGCCAGGTATTTCCGTGGATCTTCTTCGGCCGTAAAGCCGGACGAGCCTGGCCACAGCTTTGAAGATTCACTCGCCCTTAAGAACAAAGGGGCGGACATGGCAGAGAAGATAATAATAGAGACGGCGCTGCGCTACCTTGGCACAGAGGACCAGGACGTGGTGCTAAGGCACATAGCCGAGCACAGGGAAAATCTTGGGCTTAAATACGAGGATTTTAAGAACTCCATTTACAGCCAGCTGATGGAAAAGATAAAGTCGTATTTCAGGGCCGGAGAAAAGGACATCCTGGCGAAGGTGGAAATGGATTATGTCGACAACGCCGAGATTTCCTCGGTATTGTCCGGGCTGCTGGTGGAAAAGCAGGAAATAAAGAACAAGAAGGGGCACGTTGCGGACGCGATCCAGATAGTCTCCGACTGTTTTTTAAGAATACTAAAGGAAAAGGCCGCGGAAAAAATGGAAGAAATAAAAGGGCGGATCACTGAAGCTGAAACGTCAAAAGATATGGATAAGCTGACCGCGCTTTTGAAGGAAAAGGAAAGTCTTCAGAAAATATTAAAGCAAAGAGGTGGCGATATTGAGCAAGAATCTTAAGAGCCTTCCTGAAGTACAGGAGCTCATTAAAAAAGGCAAGGAAAAGGGGTTTTTAACATACGAGGAACTTAACGATTCCCTTCCCCAGGATTTTACGTCGGTGGAGGACATCGACGACATGCTGAATATCATGGATGAAATGGACATCGAGATCCGTGAAGAGGGCAAGATAGACAAGATACTTTCCGGAAAGAATGCGGAAAAAGCCTCGGAAGAGGTGGATTTCCTTGACGCCGAGGGTTTCTCTTCCGATCCCGTTCAGATGTACCTTCATGAAATGGGCAAGGTGCCGCTTTTGGAGCGCAGGGAGGACGAGGTCAGGATAGCGAAAAAGATCGAAACCGCCGAGATAAACATGAAAAATTCAATATTCGACACCAAAGTCGGGTTTGACGAACTGGAAAAGCTCAATGACGATTTGAAAAGCGGGACGGTCAGGATAATCGACATAATCAAGACAAAGCTCGAGGGGGACATACCGCCGTCGGTCGAGGAGAGGCTTAAAGTGCGATTTGACAGGTACATGCGTTCCGCCGAAAAATCCGAGAAAGAGATGGAAAAAGCGCGGGTGCGCCTGGCAAAGAAATCGATAAAACCCAAAGCGAAGGAAGCATATCTGAAAGTGCTGGACAGGCACAGGAAGAAAAAACGCGACTATCTGCACATGCTCAAGCTCAACAACGAGCAGATAAACCTTATCGCCAAGAAGATAATCAACATGGTGGCCAAGATAAACAAGGATGAAAAGGAACTGCTGGCCATCGAAAAGCGCTTTATGATGAAGGGCGACGAGATAAAACAGCTGGTAAAGAACAGGCGCGAGCTCAAGGCCGTAATGAAAAAGCGCAAGATAAAAAAAGAGGAGTTAAAAGCCTCGGTTGAAAAGATAAACGAGATATGCACCCTCATACACAGGGAAGAGATAGAGATAGGCATGAATTACGAGGACCTGAAGGGCCTGGCGCACATGATAAGAAAAAATATGTTCGAGGCCAGGAAAACCAGGAAGGAACTTGTGGTGGCAAACTTAAGGCTCGTGGTTTCCATCGCAAAAAAATATATCAACAAGGGGCTTTCGTTCCTGGACCTCATACAGGAAGGCAACATAGGATTGATGAGGGCCGTCGAAAGGTTCGAATATAAAAGGGGCTATAAATTTTCGACTTACGCCACGTGGTGGATAAGGCAGGCAATAACCAGGGCCATAGCCGACCAGGCGAGGACCATAAGGATACCGGTACATATGATCGAGACCATCAACAAGCTCAACAAAGTGGCGAGGATATTCGTCCAGCAATTCGGCAGGGAGCCCAAGCCCGAGGAAATAGCCAAGAAGATGGCAATGTCCGCGGACAAGGTTCGCTCGGTGCTGAAAATTTCGCAGCATCCAATCTCGCTCGAAACGCCCATCGGCGAGGAAAAAGACTCGCATCTCGGGGATTTTATAGAGGATAAGGACGCGGTTTCGCCGGCATCCGCGGCCGTCAACGTACTTTTGAAAGAGCAGATAGAAAAAGTGCTCCATACTTTGAAAGAGAGGGAAGCAGAGGTATTAAGGCTGCGTTTCGGCATCGGGGACGGCGTGCCCCACACGCTCGAGGAAGTCGGTAAAATATTCAAGGTGACAAGGGAACGCGTCAGGCAGATAGAGGCCAAGGCGCTAAGGAAATTAAGGCATCCGGCAAGGGCGAAGAACCTGAAAGGGTTCCTCGACTAAAGGGGATCAATGGAAAAAACCTTAAACATCGCAGTTATCAAAACTGACGGCATAGGGGACGCGGTTCTTGCGTCCCCGTTTTTTTTGGGCCTGCGCAAACATTTCAGGGACGCGCGAATCACCGCATATCTATCTCCGGCCGGAGCACAGATGCTAGACGGTCTCGGTTGTTTTGACGAGGTTAAAGTTTTTGACGCGCAATGGCTTAAATACGACAGGAAACATTTTTATACAAGATGGAGTTCGGCTCTGTCGCTTTTATCCATGATACGCAATGGCAGGTATGACATGGTAATAGGAATGCGCTGGCAGGACAGGCTCACATCGCTCATTACATCCCTGTCAGGCGCCAAGGAACGTTACGGCTACGACACCGGTTCCATGGGTTTTTACATAAATCATGTGGTGAAATATCCGCCGATGGCCTCCCATGTGACGGAAAAGAACATGCTGCTTCTACGCGAAATAACAGGCGAAAAATATCCGTCCAGGCCGCAGTTAAAATCCGACGCTGTATCCGAGAACAACATCAGGGACCTTATCGGCAAGGGGAAGATAAGCAAATACATAGTGTTGCACCCGGTCTCCGGCCATCCCTCAAAGGACTGGGGAATAGAAAGATACAACGCGCTGGGCGAATATTTATCGAGGGGGATAAAGATAATGGTCATAGGGTCGAAAAGCGACGCCGGCATCATGGACATAAGGGGCAGGCACATTGTGAATCTCGCCGGCATGCTCACCATCAAGGAAATGAAAGCATTGATAAAAAATTCCTCCCTTGTGATAGGCAACGACTCTGCGGGCGTGCATATAGCTTCGGCATTCGGGGTAAAGTCTCTAACCATATTCTCCGGGTCGGCCAGGTACCAGGAGTGGGGCGCTTACGGCGACAGGTCGTTCATAATAGACCGCCACGTGCGCTGCAGCCCGTGCGGCCTGTTAAAATGCGATAAAAAAATGGAATGCCTGGACGTTCCCGTTGATTTTGTGGCAAGGACCGCGCTGGATATTATGGAAGGAAAACAGAAGCAGAAGCTGATAAAATACAGGACCAAAAGCGAAGCAGGAGATGAAAAGCTTGCTTAAGTCGTGCGTGGTTCTTGTAGGGGCGGCCCCATGTGGCCGCCCGACTATTGCTCTTATATGTCAGGCGTAAATTTTTTCTACAATCGGGAAGTTTTGGTCGCTGCATGATGGTTTTACCCTTGTTTGATTTACACAGTAGTTTTTGCTGGACAAACGGGCTTTAAAAAAGCCCCGCATGCCGTTTCTTGCCCTGGTGATTTACAGAATATTTTAATTTCTAAAAGGAGTAATTAAAATGCATAAAGGTTTCTGGTACTGCTATGACGACGTGCCCGCCGGAGGCGATTCAGCAGTGGAACTTAAGACAAATTTTCTTGAAAAAGCGGCCATCAAAGGCAGGGTCACTTCAAAATATGAGTATTCCTTCGTCGGCATGGGATATTATTTGAGCCCCTCAAACGTGAGGGCATCTTTTGACCTGGGGAAGAATAACGGCCTGAAGTTTATATGCAAAGGCAGCGGGAAACCTTTCAGGGTAAAAATAGTATCGACACA
>Ga0181520_10003699_pt1 | contig 26529 bp, 17 predicted proteins | sample PEATcosm2014_Bin_29_FD_132451 | JGI IMG/M metagenome (GOLD analysis project Ga0181520, IMG submission 132451) | Peatland microbial communities from MTU Mesocosm Facility, Houghton, MI, USA - PEATcosm2014_Bin02_30_metaG | ecosystem: Environmental > Terrestrial > Soil > Wetlands > Peat | place...
CGCCTCATCGGCCCTTCGCTGGCCGGTATGTTGATCGCTGTCTCTAGCGAGGGCTGGTGTTTTCTTGTCGACGGCATCAGTTACATTGCTGTCATCATCTCGCTGCTCATGATGCGTATTCATGCGCCCGTCGTCCAGAGCCAAGCCACGTCAATGTTCGCCGAGTTGAAGGCCGGTTGGACATACGTCTCGGAGTTCCTGCCTATCCGCACTATCCTGCTGCTCTTTGCCCTGGTCAGCCTCATGGGCATGCCTTTCGTCGTGCTGATGCCCATCTTCGCCAAGGTAGTGTTGCACGGCGGAGCGCATACTCTTGGTTTTCTGATGGCCGCCATGGGTATGGGCGCGCTGGTCTCCGCGCTCTCTCTGGCAGCGCGCAGAAATGTTCGCGGGCTGGTGCGGATGATCCCCATTGCCGCAGCCGTCTTCGGCTTGGGGTTGATCGGCTTCGGGCTATCGCATTGGTTCTGGCTTTCGATGGTGATGGTCTTCATCGCGGGCATGGGCATGATGCAGGGCATGGCCGCCAGCAACACCGTCATTCAGACCATCGTCACCGACGACAAGCGCGGCCGCGTGATGAGCTACTATACGATGGCCTTCATGGGCATGGCGCCCTTCGGCAGCCTGCTGGCCGGAACTATGGCGCACAATTTTAGCGCGCCCTTGACAGTAATGATGAACGGCGCGGTTGTTCTGCTGGGCGCAGCCTGGTTCGCGACACGGTTGCCGGCGCTGCGCCGCCAAATTCGCCCCATCTACCGCGAGATGGGCATCATTCCGGCAGAAAGCTTGCAACTGGCGGAGGAGGAAATTCGGCAATGAGCGTTGAACAACTGTATCTCCGAATCTAGCCGCCCTGTCCCGCAATCGCATCGACCCGTGCCAGCTCTTCAGCGGTAAAGCTCAGATTGGCCAGCGCGGCCACATTCTGCTCGATCTGCTCCACGCGGCTGGCTCCGATCAGTGCCGAAGTCATGCGTCCATCGCGCAGCACCCAGGCCAGCGCCATCTGCGCCAGCGACTGCCCGCGCCGCGCCGCCAACTCATTGAGCGCGCAAATCCTCGCCAGCATGCCCTCGTCGATGTCGCTCGTCTTCAAAAACTTCTCTTTGGTCGCGCGCGAATCCGCCGGAATTCCCTTCAGATAGCGGTCAGTCAAAAGCCCCTGCGCCAGCGGACAGAAGGCAATGGCGCCCACGCCCTCCTTGCCCAGTACGTCCAACAGGCCTTGCTCCGGCGCGCGCTGGAAGATCGAATACTTCATCTGATGAATCAGGCAGGGCGTGCCCAGCTCGCGCAGAATCTTAACAGCGGCAGCGGTCTGGCTGGCGTTGTAATTCGACACTCCTGCATAGAGCGCCTTGCCCGAGCGCACCGCCTGATCCAGCGCGCCCATCGTCTCCTCCACAGGCGTCTCGGGATCGGGGCGATGCGAATAAAAAATGTCCACGTACTCCAGCCCCATGCGCCGGAGGCTCTGATCCAAACTGGCCAGCAGATACTTGCGCGATCCCCAGTCACCGTAAGGCCCCGGCCACATATCGTAGCCAGCCTTGGTACTGATGATCATCTCGTCGCGATGCGCCGCAAAATCCAGGCGCAAAATCTCGCCGAAGTTCGTCTCCGCGCTGCCGTAGGGCGGGCCATAGTTGTTGGCCAGATCAAAATGCGTAATGCCCAGATCGAAGGCCCGCCGCGCCATCGCTCGCCCATTCTCAAATTCATCCACGCCGCCAAAGTTGTGCCACAGGCCCAGGGAAATGGCCGGCAGCAGCACACCGCTCTTGCCGCAGCGGCGATATTGCATGGTGTCATAGCGATGTTCGTTGGCGATGTACATAAGATTCCCCTGGTTGGGAAGCGTTGTTGAATGACCACTGTCAATGTCCGAAGAACGAAACGAGCAAACCACTCAATAAGAAAAACCCAATAAAAGGGAGAATTGCGCCTGGTATGCTAATGGCAATTACAGTACCTCTTGCACGTTTAAAATCAGACTCGGCCGTCTGGATGCTCCCGAATTTTACCCACCAGCGAACCACCATCACCGGAACTGCAAAAAGGAGGAATAGTAAGCCCCAATAACCGAGATAACCCACGATAGGAGCAAAGCTCAGAGCGAAAAAGACCAGTATCACGCCGGCCATAATCTTCAGAGAACTGGCGTCACTGCACGCCTGATTCACCTCGGCCATCGCCTCCGCTGCTATCTTAGCCGTGCCTGCGTCGATGGGCGCGGAACAAAAACGGCATTGCTGCGCCGAGGCGTCAATCGTCTCGTTGCACTTTGGGCATTGAAATACCATCGCTTGACTGGTGTTGCTAATACTTTCAAACATCTGGCTTTCCTTTCAAAACTCAATTTCTAGCCGCTCTGCCAGGGCATTCAACTATAATTCTCAGAAAAAGAATACACTTTACCCCCCACAACCCTTGTATAGTACTGCTGGGAATGAGTTTGTATTCCAGGTTCAAGCTGCTCTTTCCTGTTGCATCCTGGCCAAAACCGCTATAAGATGCGTCAATTGACACATATGCCCTTTTTTAGCTCCAGTTCGCCTACTCCCGCGCCCGCGGCCCCCCTCCCGCGGTTGCGCCTGACCAATCTGGGCAAGCTGTGCGTAGCCATTCAGGCCGCCTCCCCGGCGGAGTTGATCGAGCGCGCCGAGGCTGCCCTGGCGGATTCGAAATTCCTTGAATTCCGCCTGGATTCGCTGCCCAAACCGGCCTCCACCCTGCCCAAAGTGAAGGAATTTCTTGCCGCGCACCGCGATACAACGGTCATTGCCACCTGCCGGCGCAAGCATTTTGGCGGCCATTTTACGGGCTCGTTGAAGGCCGAGTTGGAGATCCTTTTGGATGCCGCCAAGGCTGGCTGCCAGATCGTCGATCTGGAGGTCGAGTCGGCAGAGGAGGCCGCTCCCAGGCAGTTGGACCAGTTGCGCGACGGCTTGCGGGCCACGGGCACGGCGCTGCTGATCAGCTTTCACGACTTCTCGCGTACCAAGAATCTTGACCAGGCCGCACTGCGCATCGAGGTCTTCCAGCCGGATTTCGTTAAAGTGGTTTCGACGGCCCGCTCGCTGGCCGACAACCTGGCCGTCCTCAAACTCATCGACGACCACTCCCGCTCCGCTCAGGTGGTTGGCATCGCCATGGGAGAAGAAGGGCTGGTGAGCCGCGTACTGGGCCTTCGGGCCGGCGCACCCTTCACCTTTGCCGCCTTCTCCGATGGACCCACCGCAGACAAACCGGCCTCCAGCTCGAAACTGGAAACCGCCCCCGGCCAGTTGACCGCCCGCACCTTGCGCGACCTCTATCGCGTCGAGCAGTTAGACCAGGCCACGCGCATCTTCGGCGTGGCAGGCGACCCCATTGCCCACTCGCTCTCGCCGCTGATGCAAAACGCCGCCTTCCGCCGCGAAAACGTAAACGCCATTATGCTCCCGCTCTTGACCCACAAGGTCGCCGACCTGCTCACCCTGGCGCGCGAACTGCCGCTGGCTGGAGCCGCCGTCACCATGCCCCTGAAGCAGGAGGTCCTGCCCCATCTGGCCAACCCCGTGGCTGCAAATTCTGTCCCGCTCACCCATCGCATCGGCGCTTGCAATACGCTGCGCACCGGCGTTGACGGCAAGCTCTACGGCTTCAACACCGACGTCGATGGCGTGGTCCGCCCTCTGGAAAAACGTCTAAAGCTGCAAGGGGCGCGCATCGTGGTCATCGGCGCGGGCGGTGCGGCCCGTGCCGCCGTCTTCGGCCTCGTCGAACAGGGCGCTGAAGTTTTCGTGGTCAACATTATCCACGATGACGCCGTGAAGCTCGCCAAGCAAGCCAAGGCCAAGGTCCTCAAGCGCGATCAATTCGCCAAGAGCACCTTCGACGTGCTCATCAACGCCACCCCCTGCGGCATGGCCGGCAACAAGGTGCCGATGCCGATTGCCGAGAACGAACTGAACGCCTCGCTGGTCTTCGACATGGTCTACAACCCGCTGGAAACGCCGCTGCTGAAATTAGCTAAAGAGCGCGGCATCCCGACCATCAGCGGCATGGAGATGTTCGTCCAGCAAGGTGCCCGCCAGTTCGAAATCTGGACCGGCAAACCCGCCCCCGAAGCCGAGATGATGCGGGTGGTGGAGCTGGAGTTGCGCCGACGCGGGTAAAATTCGCGCTTTTTCCATATCCCAAAATTATGACCAGTGGCCCCCGGCTGATTCAGCGGTAAACTGGAAATAGATTGTGGGAGAACGTCGCATGAAGCCGTCCGAAGCATTGCCAAAGCATCGAGAGACGATCCGACAGCTTGTGCTCGAAGCAGGGATGGCGAACCCGCGCGTCTTCGGGAGCGTGGTGCGGGGCGAGGATCGGGAGGATAGCGACCTGGACATTCTGGTCGATCCTGCGCCGAGGGCCAGTTTGCTCGCCATGGAGAAACTCCAGGCCCAATTAGAGAAGGTCACCGGTGTCAAGATTGATCTCCGCACGCCAGAAGAGATCAATCAACGCTTCCGCGGAAAGGTTCTTACCGAGGCCGCAGCGCTGTGAACAAAGATGATCTCTCCGTCAAAGACTTCCTCCAGCACATTCTGGAGGCCGTTGATCGTGTCCTTCGTTACACCAAAGGCATGGGCCGCAAGGAGTTCTCTGCCGATACTTTGGTCCAAGACGCCGTGATTCGCAACGTGGAGATCATCGGAGAAGCCGCCAACAACCTGTTGGAAGTCGCTCCTGACATTGATGCAAGATATCCGTCGATTCCCTTTGTCCAAATTCGTGGAATGAGAAACCGCGTCGCGCACGGCTATTTCTCCGTGAGTCTCTCGATGATCTGGGATACCGTTCAAGTGGACATTCCGGAACTGCGGCAACAAATTGTGACTGTGCTTGGGGAACTGCAAGCGGAGGAGTAACGTGGAGGAGCAAGAGCCGCAACAAACGAAAAACCAAGCTCTGCCGGAGTTTCTTTACCACTACACAACGCAAGAAGGTCTTCTCGGAATACTGAGAGACAAGTGTATTTGGGCCACCGATATTCGGTATCTCAACGATACGAGCGAAGGACAGATTTTTACCAAACTATTTCTGGACGAATTGAATCAGCGCCCCACGACAGAACCCGAGGGACCTCCGTCGCAACTCATGATGTTAGGACAACTCATGGGGCTTTCAGTCGATCATCCGGAAAGCCAGATCCAATGCACCGACAAAGAAGTCCTCATCTGGGGGGAAACAGCCTTTTCTTGGATAAGAGCCCAAGACGCATTTGTGGCCTCGTTCTCTGAACACGGAGACCTCCTCAGTCAGTGGCGGGCCTATTCAGGCGAGAATGGTGGTTACGGCATCGGCTTTACGCGTTCATATCTAAAGTCGATAGGCGTGCATTTCCTTGAGAGTCGAAAAGAGAGTTTCTATGGTGATGCAAATCCCCTCGTAGAATGCCGATACTGCGATAAACCAGAAGAGAAATCCCTGAAGCGTAAAATTGGACAAATTGTTAATTCATACATTACTGAAGCAAATCGGGCGAAATGGCAAACAGTTCCCGAAATCAAGGAAGGATTCGCAAAACTCGGCGCTGTTGCAAAAAAACACTTCTTTCCGCTCGGTAAGCGGCGTGCGATTACGAAAGATCAGGCGTTCCGCGAAGAAGCCGAATGGAGGCTGGTTTTTCAACTTGAAAGAACCGGCACGACTAATTCAGAACCAGAGTTCAGGCTGGGGCGCTCGATGCCTATCCCATATTTCAAGGTTGATCTTAGTTGGGAAAATCAAGCACTTGAAATCCCTGAGATAATCGTCGGTCCGTGTCCTCATCCGTTCGAAGCTGCGAAATCTGTCGAGAGGCTATTGAGGAAAGAAGGTGTCCATAAATTCGAAGTTAAGAATTCCAAAATCCCCTACCGCAACTGGTAATACCGCGAACCCCATGCGAGCGAATAGCGAGCAGTTGGCCCCACCGCAGGTGGCTCACCACGCGCTTTCAATTTGCCGGCTTATCCAACGGCTCAAACAAACGCCTTCGATGGCCGCGTGCAGCGCCGCCTTGTGGTGCAGTTCCGGCTCAGTGCACACCAGAATCTTTCCGTTGAAGGAATGGAGCGCGGCGAATCATTCTAATTATGAAATACATGGGGCGAGTTTCCCCGCCCCATATAGTAATTATTTTTCATGAATACTGTGAGCGGTTTCCCCGCCCCATATAGTAATACTACTGCTGATCAGGTTCATCCACGGGCTGCGCATCGACGTCAGCGACAAGCGGCAGCGTGGTGTCAGGGAAGGCCGGGTTGGCTAATACATATCCGGAATCAGGCAAGTACTCGATATATACTCCGTCGCCCATACCCCAAGCGCTGGGCCAGAAGATGCCTGGGCCAAAGCCCCATTGAAATCCACCCCACCAGAAGGGCGATGCGTAGGGCGTTCCAATCCATAATCCGGGGGTGCTGAATACGATGGCATGGGCAGCTCCGAAATGCGCCCCGTAGTACCGGTCGTTAAAGCGGCCATTCCGGAAAGCTGCGTGGGCGGCCCTGAAGTCGCGGTGGCGTTGGCTGTTGCGGGCGTGCCGCGCCTTATTTTCATGCCGAACGGCATTGGTATGGGCTTTCGCCGCGTTTCTGTCTGCGTTGCGCTTGTTGCGATCAGCATTTTGCTGATTATGTTGCGCAGTGTGATCGGTGTGCGTCGCTGCATGATTTTGGTGAGAATCATGAGATTGGCGGGGCTGCGCGTTCTGGCGCGGAGTTGATGGATGAGGGGTGGAATGCGTCGCCGGCGGATGATAAGAAGGCGTGTTGTGCGTTGCCGGCGGGTGATAAGAAGGAGTGGAGTGCGTCGCAGGCGGATGATAAGCAGGCGCCGGGTGATATTGGGCTACGCCAATGGCAACAAAAGAAACCATGAAGGCCATCAACATCAATAACTTTTTCATATTTTCTCCTCGCCATAAATATTCGCATGTTTTTGAGGGTTTGCACCAGTAACAGTAGTACTGGTTACAAGTAACCACAGCCGGTCACTCGCAAAGCTTCCCGAACTCAATTATGAGTGTCCCACAATATGATATTTTTTGCGTTCCACGCGCTCCTCAGCCGCTTTACCCCAGGAGTCGCCACAATCTCGACGGTGCGCCTAGCCGTCCCTTGCAAACCAAGCTCCACATTTCGCTTATGCTGCATCCTATCGGCGACGCTTCTTCCCCGTCTTGGCGGTTTTAGATTTTGGCTGGGATTCGGCCAGATGGCTGAAGGGAACCGACGCCTGATCGTTGCCGATGCGCACCGCGCGCGTGTCGATCATCTCATAGGTAATCGTCCGCGGCGAAACCGGGCGGGTGATGCCGGTGGCCGGATCAGTGGTCATGTCGGGGCCATTGGCAATCTGGAAACTGAAAGTCGGTGCGCTGCCGTCCGAGCCCGGCGTAACATGCACTGGCAGATAGCCCTGAATGGGATGCAGCCGGAAGCCCGTCTCGTAACGATGATGGCGCATGCTCCAGGTAAAGACGCGCACCTGGTCAAAATCGAAGGGCAACCCCGCTTTGTTCGGCGAAAGCACGGTCACATACTGCGGAACCTCGTGGTCCGGCGTTGCTGCCGCTTTATCCACGACCTTGTTGAACACGTATGCGCCCACGTAGCGCTGGCCCTCGGCATACGTGGCAATCTCGTCGGGAACATCCACATCCATGCGGCTGGATAGCATCCATCCGGTGCGGCCCTGATCGTCACGAACCAGCCACCAGTCCTCCATGATTGGTTCGGCATCGGGCTGGCCGGGAAGGTGCGCCGCGCCAGGGACAGCCGATTTTGCCGCCGGTTTGGAACCGGGGTGTTGGCTGGAATTTTTTGTCCCTTGACCTGGCTTTGGCGTCGTCGCGCTCTGAACCGGCACAGAGCCGGGCACAACCTTGGCAATCGAGGCGCGCGCCAGAAGCTGAACCTTTGACTTTTCCCCCAGAAGATAAAAACGCTGCGCCTCCCGGCCGGGCGTCAGATGAAGATATATCTCGTCGCGCACTACGCCGCTGGCCACCACCGGGTCTTGCCGATGTTGAACACCGAGCTGGTCAAATGCCTGGAAGGTTTTGTTGTCAATCACCGCCCGATCTTCAATCCAGCCGATCTCGTTCTTTTCCGTCTGCACCTTGAGAAAGCGGCGGTTCTGTTCCAGCACTTCCAGTCGCTGGCCGTTGGTCACCTCGGCCACGCGGTTAGAGACGGCGGCCACGCGATCATGCAGATACATCTGCCGCGCGGAAACATAAACAGTATCGTGATGTATGTGGTGGAAGCGGCTGCATCCCGAAGAAAATGCAAGAAAACACGCGAGCATCAGCGCGACGGCGGGAGCCTTCAAGCACCGCGCGCGTGAGACGAATGTGTTGGAAGATTGCGTGAGCACTGCCTGTGGCTATCAACTAGAGGATAGCACTTCTTGAAACAGGGGCTCAGGAACTGGATATGCACTTCATATATCGATCATAAGAATCTAGGTATTAAAATTGGGATGCAATAGGGATGCATAGCATTACATGGCTAACTATTTTATTTTCAATGCATTGGGGGAATCTTAAGTTTGCATATAATTATATGTTCGCGTATTACAATTTTTCCTGAATCTGCAAATTACTAGGTGTTACCCCTTCGATGGAGAGCGGCATCACGGATTACCTGTGGGCAATCGTTCAATTGCTACAATAGGACCCCGAGGGTATAATCACGGATACAAGAAAATCCAAATGTCAGTGGATCACTTGTGTCGCTGATGTATCGCGTTTGGCTACGCTCTCCAAATGAATAGTATTGGAGGTGTGCCATGGCAATAGCGTGTCTTGAATTTCCATCCATCGAAACAGTCGTTATTGAGGAAGATCAAATGGCTGTACCGAAACCAAAGATTGATTGGAAGGGCTGGCTTGCTCTTGTTATCACCGCACTTTGCGCCATAGGAGGTGCGGCTTGGGGCATTGCGCACGAATTTTCGCAACTTGATAAACACATCGCCCGAGTTGAAACGGCAGTGCGCATTATTGGTGCTAAACAGGGTGGCGATACAAAAACGCTCATGGATGAAGCACTTACTGTTGCCATAAATGATTCTCGCACTGGTAGGATTGATGGAGCGAAATCAGTTCTTGCCGTTGCAAATCGTTTGGTTGAGCAGCAAAGTGAAGCGCATATACCTGCTACCCAAGAAACGTTTGATAATGCATTGATTCAATATCACGAGTTAAAACAGATTCCGCCGTTGAGGAATTCTGCACATGAAGGAATGATACAGTTGGCCGATTATCGCAGTGCGATTACTACTCCACCGCAAATTATTCCTCACGTTTATTTAGGTGAAATGTCGTTTGAGAATGGCCACGTATCCTTGAAGGATTCCTTAATCATTGGAAATAATGCCATCAGAATAGGCCATTATGGCGCAGATCTGGATGGATTAGTAATGCATAATGTAGTTTTCATGGATGTGGATATTTATTATCATGGCGGATTTATCGTTATGGATAATGTTAAGTTCTTAAATTGCAGGTTCCATGTTACAGATTCTATTCATGGTGATGAACTACTCGAAGCCGCCATCGAGGCACAGACACAACTCAGAATTGGCTGATTTCTTAGCAACACACTATCAGTACATTACTCAGGCCCCGGCCTTTAACGCCGCCCTTGCCGTCTGAATCAAACCCGGCAACACCGCGCCAAACTCGCCTTTTCCCGGCTCGCCAAAGGCAAAATAAATTTGGCGATAATACTTGTACAAGCTCTCATAAACTTTCTGCGCCGCGGGCTCCGGTTCGTAAACCTTGTGCGCCGGACAGATTTTCTTTTGCGCCTCGCCGATGGTCTTGAATACTCCCGCCGCCAAAAACGCGAAGACCGCCGAGCCGATTCCCGTCACCTTGCTCGCCGGCACCAGCACCGGCCTTCCCAGCACATTCGCGTAGACCTGATTGAGCACCGCATTGCTCTGCGGAATGCCGCCGCCGTTGATGACCCGCAGCGTGGGCGCGCCATATTCGCTCATCCGGTCGAGGATCACGCGCGTGTGAAATGCCGTTCCCTCGATGGCCGCAAAGAGCTCGTCCTGCGCTGTGTGTTGCAGGTTCCATCCCAGCGTAATTCCGCCCAGATTCGGATTCACCAGCACCGTGCGGTCGCCGTTATCCCAGGTCATACGCAGCAGCCCGGTCTGCCCGGCGCTGTATGCCTCCAGGCCCATGCTCAGTTCGGCAACAGTGGTGCTGGCGCGGCCCGCGATGGCGCTGAAGATGTCTCCCGTGGCCGAAAGTCCCGCCTCGACTCCCGTGTACTCCGGATGCACGCTGCCCCGCACCACGCCGCAAACTCCGGGAATCAACTGCGCCGCTTTCACGTACGCGATGATGCACGTGGAGGTACCCACCACGTTCACTACATCGCCCTCTCTCGCGCCCGCTCCGATAGCGTCCCAATGCGCGTCGAAGGCTCCCACGGGAATGGGAATGCCCGCGCGCAGTCCAAGTTTTTCCGCCCACTGCGGCGTCAGCTTCCCGGCAATCTTGTCCGAGGTCGCGTACTCTCCCTCCAATTTCGCGCGCACTCCGGCCAGCAGCGGATCGACACCCACCAGAAATTTTTCCGGAGGCAGTCCGCCCAGGGCGGCGTTCCACATCCACTTGTGGCCCATTGCGCAAATGCTGCGCTTCACCTTTGCCGGGCTGGTAATTCCGCACAGCGTCGCGACCACCATATCGCAATGCTCAAAGGCGCTGGCAAAATTCTTGCGCTTTTCCGGATTATGGCGCAGCCAGTGAAGCAGCTTCGCCCACCCCCACTCCGACGAGTAGACGCCCCCGCACCATTGAATGGCTTCCAGCTTTTCGCGATGCGCCGCCTCCGTAATTTCGGCGGCTTCGTTTTTTGCGCGATGATCGCACCACAGATAGTAGTCGTCCAGCGGGCTCATGTCGGCGGCCACGGGAATCACGCTCGATCCCGTAGTGTCCAGCGCGATAGCCTCAACTTTGTCGCCGCTGATTCCGGCCTCCTTCAGCGCCTGCCGCGTGGCGGCGGCCAGCGCCGTCATGTGGTCGCTGTGCGATTGCGTGGCATACTCCGGGTCCTCGCGCTTGCGATGCAGAGGATACTCGCTGACAGCCGAACTAATCAGCCCGCGCTCGCTATCGACCAGTGAAACGCGCACGCTCAACGTGCCAAAATCAACTCCCGCGACAATGCTCATCCTTCTCTTCCGTTTCCGCCGCGGCGCAGGCCGTCAGCTTTTATTCAAAAATTCATCTACTCTATTCCACAGCAGTTCCAAAACTCATCACGATAGAGCAGGATTTATTGTGTCTTCGCCTGCCCGTAATAGGCATGGCTGCCGTGCTTGCGCAGAAAATGCTTGTCGTGCAACACCTTCATCAGCGGCTTGGTTTTGCCGTTGATCGATAGCGTGTGGCAGACCATGCGCGCCACATATTCCAAAATCGCCGAGTTGTGCGCTGCCTCCGTCGCGCTAGCCCCCCAACTGAATGGCCCGTGCCCAGCCACCAGCACCGCCGGAATCGAGTCAGGGTCAATCTTCGTAAACCGGCTGCAGATCGCCGCCCCTGTCTCCCGCTCGTAATCGCCGGCAATCGCCGCCTCGCTCAACCGCGTGGTCACAGGCACCGGCCCATGGAAATAATCCGCATGAGTTGTCCCGAAGCAGGGAATCTCCATCTCCGCCTGCGCCCACGCGGTGGCGTACTCGGAGTGCGTATGCGCCACGCCGCCAATATTTTTAAAATGCTTGTACAACTCAAGATGCGTGGCCAGATCCGAAGATGGGCGCAACGCTCCCTCCACAATCTTGCCCTCGAGATCGGTGACCACCATCATCTCCGCCGTCAGCTTTTCATAAGCCACGCCGCTGGGCTTGATGGCCACCAGCCCCTGCCCGCGGTCGATTCCGCTCACATTTCCAAAGGTATAGAGCACCAGCCCCTGGCGGACCAGTTCCAGATTTGCCTCCAATACTTCTTCACGCAGCTTCTGCAACAGCATTTTCGCGGCCCCTTAGGTTAGATAAAGCGATCCTCTACTTGAATATCACATCCGCATAGGGGACTGCGATCCAAGGTTCCGGTTCCGACTACATCGCGTATGCCTCTCTCCGCCTCTGGCGCCGCGACTATGCCGATGGAGGTAGCCGGGGAGGTGGAACTGACCTGTGAGTCCAACTGGCCCGTAGTGGTGGCGTCGAAGGTGTATGCACCAAAGTATTGGCTGCCGGACGAACCCACTTCAAAGACGTAGGAACCAGTCGAATCTAAAGCCATACCAGCCGGTTGAGCCCCTGTCAAAACCGTGCTGCCCGTCGTCAGCGTATAACCCGAGGAACTACTCCCCGTAACCGCGAATCCGGTGATGTTGCCTACCCCGTTAGCCACATATACATAACTGGGGGTAGCAACAGGAAGGATGAAGTTGGGCGCCGATCCACCGCTGGCGATGGGCGAGCCGGAGGCTTGGGTGAGTGTGCATGATGTGCCGCTGCATCCGGCGAGCGAACTATAGTCGAAGGCGCGCAGTCCGCCAGTTGTGCCGCCGGAACCAGCCAGAGTCTCGCCGATATAGAACAGGCGAGGTGTACTGCTGGGATCCACGGCCACCGAAAGTGCCGAACCGCCAGTATTTGCTACCCCAATCAACTTCGTCGCTGCATTGACTGTACTCGGTAAGGGGTTGCTCGCGTTAAATGGGACTATGATCGTACCGCCAGTTTCAAGGGCGATGAATATATAGTTGTTATCCGGCGATATAACCATTTGACCCTGTGGCAAGGTCGCGCCTGTGACCGTAAAAGAAGCCGTTGCCACAGTGGCCCCGGTGAAAGTGCCGTTAGTGGAATTGATAGGGACGGCATTCAGCGTCACCTCGCCGCCGCCAAGGATAGGGACAGCTTCCAACAACCACGAATCGGTCGAGTCAATCTGGAGGGCATAGGCTAGATCCCCAGTGACCTTTACACCTGTCCCCAATGCGCCGCTGTTGATGGGGTACGCATATACGCCGTCGCTTGAGCTTACACACAGGAATTTGCCGTTGGGAGCAATGGCGACAGCGTAGGCGATGCCGTTCACGGTAATGGGACTGCCGATGGCATTCAACTTTCCCGAGCTGATATAGTAGCCGGCAATCGTGTTGTTGCTGGTGCTGCTGTTCAGAATATAAAAGTTACCACTGGTGCCCGCCGTGGAGCCGCAGCTGCCTGAACCCACCACGACACAAGCAGTGGTGGTCTCCGTAGTACTACCCGAAGTGCCGTAAACCGTAACCACATACGGTCCGGTGGCCGGCGAGGATGAATTGGTCGCGGTCAGCGTGGACTGTACTGCCGCGCTGCTGATCGTAACCGAAGTCGGAGAAAGACTACATGTTGGATAGTTGGCACTGGAGACGCCCGTTGGCGCGCTGGTTACCGCGCAAGTCAGCGCCACCGTCCCGGTAAACGAATTCGCTGGCGTAACGGTAATGGTCGAGCTTCCGGTGCTGGAAGCGGTAGTGTTCAAGGTGATGCTGGCGCTGTTGGTAAGGGTGAAGCTGCTGCCGCCGCTCGGCGCCTGCCAGAAATCTCCGCAACCAGCCATTAGCGTCGCCGCCGCCAATAATCCCGCCCAACGTCCCATCTTCATCGCCGCTCCTCGTACACAGTATTCAGGCTACACCCTAAACTCAGCCCAACATCATTCTAGACGCAATCCAGCCGAACTTCGCTTGCCGCGGCCGTCCCTATCCCTTCAAATCTGCCGGATACCCCTCCCTCAACTGATAGATTTATAAAAAGGAAGGCCCATGTTCCACACCACCGAAGATCTCCGCATCCAATGGACCAAAGTCGTCCTGCCCCCGGTCTTTCTTGAAGAAGAACGCCCCGTTTCGGAAGCCGCCTCGGACACCATCTTCAACACCCGCAACGAAATCGCCGACCTCCTCAATGGCCGCGATTCGCGCCTGCTCGTCCTCGCCGGTCCCTGCTCCATTCACGATCCCAAGGCCGCCCGCGAGTACGCCGCCCTGCTCAAATCCGCCATCGAGGAGTTCTCCGACGATCTGCGCATCGTCATGCGCGTCTATTTTGAAAAGCCCCGCACCACCATCGGATGGAAGGGTCTCATCAACGATCCACATCTCGATCAATCCTTCAAGATCAACGACGGTCTCCGCCTCGCCCGCCATCTGCTCCTCGACCTGGCCGAGATGGGCGTGCCCACCGGAACCGAATTCCTCGACGTAATATCGCCCCAGTACATCGCCGGCCTCGTCAGTTGGGGAGCCATCGGAGCGCGAACCACCGAGAGCCAGGTCCATCGTCAACTGGTCAGTGGCATCTCCTGCCCCGTCGGCTTCAAAAACGGCACCTCCGGCAACGTGCAAATCGCCATAGACGCCATCCTCTCCGCCGCTCACTCCCACGCTTTTCTCGGCCTCACCAAAACCGGCCAATCGGCCATCCTCATCACCAGAGGAAATCCCGACACCCACATCATCCTGCGCGGTGGCCGCGGAACGGTCAACTATACTGCCCAGAGCGTCGCCGAAACCGCGGCGCAAATGGAAAAGGCCAACCTTCCCCCGCGCATCATGATCGACTTCTCCCACGCCAATTGCGGCAAGGACTATCGCCGCCAAGTAAACGTCTGCCACGATGTCGCTGCCCAGATCGCCTCCGGCGATAAACGCATCATGGGCGTAATGATCGAGAGCAATCTCGTCGCTGGCTCGCAGCAACTCATCCCCGGCAAGCCCCTCGTCTACGGACAAAGCATCACCGACCCTTGCCTCGACTGGACAGACACTCACACCCTTCTCACCGAGCTAGCCGCCGCCGTTCGCGCCCGCCGCGGATAGAATATCGATGGGCGAGGTTTGTGGCATTACGGGTCCGAAGATCCGGAACTCCCTACGATGGGCGAGTATCTATCCTTTCACCCTGGCGAGCGATGACCGCTCGTCGGGGATTGCGAGTCCGTAGGGATCGGAGGCACGCGGCGTCCCACTCTCTCATTCACGAATTGCGGCAACTTGCCGATAATAAGGTTAGGTGTTGCGCTCATTTTCGGCGTCGTGGCCTGGCTTGATTCCGAAGCTCCAGCAATACAATGCACGGAACTCCTTGCAACAGGGTGATGTGACTGGTCAGGAAAGGATCAGAAGATGTGCGGATGGCCTTCGGCACGGAAAACAGGGATGGTACGTCTATGCGTACTCTTCCTGCTACTCGCTGCAACGGGTATCGCGGCGCAGGGTAAAGCACCACTTCGGTCCGTACCTCATCTCCCGCTGCTGACGAACACACGGCAGGCCCATTCCATGACTTCACACCAGGCATCACTCGCCTATCCGGTCCGCCTGCATGGGGTGGTCACTTTATACGATCCCTACCAGGAAGGACATGCCGCTCTATTCATCGCGGACGCCACGGGCAGTATTTATGTCCAAGCGGCGACCACTCCCATTCTGCCTCTGCACACGGGTTCGTTTGTTGAAGTCACCGGCGTGACCGACCCCGGCGGTTTTGCGCCGATTGTCATTCGTCCCGAGATTCGCGTCGTGGGAGCGGATAAACCGCTTCCCGCTCCACGGCGTGTGACACTGCCGCATCTACTCACTGGAGCCGAAGATGGGCAGTGGGTGGTGATCGAGGGAATTGTCCACTTCGTAGAATTCGACGGAATGCATGCGGTTCTCACCTTGGCAACCGAAGATGGCATGGTTATAGCAAGGATGGTGAAGCAGCAGGGCGCTGATTACAACCGGCTGATAGACTCCAAAGTGCTTATCTCCGGTATCGCTGGACCGTTAGTGGATAACAAGATGCAGATGATCGGTGTGCGCTTACTGGTTCCCAGCCTTGACGATATCACGGTCGAAGAACCCGCGCCCCTTGATCCCTTTTCTCTGCCGCTCCGCACATTCGACAATTTGTTAGCCTATTCACCGGCCATGCGCCTCCAGCACCGGGTTCATCTTCAGGGAAGAGTGGCTCTCGATTGGCCCGGACAAACACTCTGCATCCTGGCTGCGCAGGATGGACTTTGCATCCAGACGGAGGATCAAGCTGTTTTACAGGAAGGCGAACTGGTGGACGTAACCGGCTTTCCGGCGCGGAGCAACTACAAGCCTACCTTGTCCAGTGTGTCACTGCGCCGCACCAGCGCGCCTCTGTTGCTTTCTCCACCCACCCCGATCACCAGCAAAGAGGCCCTGCAGGGCGACCACACCGGCCAACTGGTCCAGATCGAAGGGCAGTTGATCGGCAAATCCACAGTGATGGGACATTCGGCTCTGATTCTTTCGTCGGGGAAGACAATATTTCCCGCGCTGCTGCCCACCGCTTCAATCAAACAAGAAGGGAATGATGAATTCAAATGGGTTGTGGGCAGCAGGATTCTGGTCACGGGAATCTATTCCGGAAAGGTTGACGAGTGGCACACCTTCCGTAAGGAGGGCGTTCTTCAGCTCGAATCCTTCCAGATTTTGATGCGTTCGCCTCACGATGTCCTGGTCCTTAAATCGCCTTCCTGGTGGAACAGCCAGCATACGCTAATGGTTCTGGGGCTAATGGCCGTTTTAACTCTGGCGATTCTCTTCTGGGTCATAGTCCTTCGACTCCGGGTGGAACAAAGAACCCAGCAATTACGCCTAAGCGAAGAAAAATATCGCCATCTGGCGCAACACGATGCGCTCACCGGACTGGCGGTCCGCAGCCTGCTGATCGATCGATTGAACGTTGCGCTGGAAGAGGCTCGGCAACTACGGAGTTCTTTCACGCTTCTGATGATGGATGTGGATCACTTCAAAAGAGTGAATGACACCATGGGCCATGCGACGGGCGATGAAGTGCTGCGCATTGTCAGCAAGCGCATCAAAGCTTCCGTGCGCGATACCGATACAGTTGCGCGCATGGGCGGCGATGAATTCACGGTGCTCCTCCCCGGCGTGTACAAAACCGACGATGTAAACAAAATCGCCGCGCAGGCTGTGGCCAATGTCTCTGCTCCTCTCTTCATTCGAGGTCAGCATGTGACCGCATCGATCAGTGTCGGTGTCACCATCTGTCTGGACGGAAACATGGATGCCACGGAGATGCTGCACTGCGCGGACCTCGCCATGTATCGCGCAAAAGTCCTGGGTCGCGGACGATATCAGATCTATTCGCCGGAGATGGCACAGGAAGACTTCGGACGCCTGCGGCAGTGCGGCTGAATTTGTGTTCCTCCAAAATTCCGGGCTTTCCCGCAATCCGTTTCACTCCTCGCAATTTTGTATAATCTAATTCCGTCATGAGACGCGCGGGTTGTTAGCCGGTTGCTGGTCTACGGCCAACAACAGCACCGACCCATGTATTGACTGGGCTGAAACCCACGCGCTGTTCTAGGAAATAGCCGCCGCCGTTCGCGCCGCCGCGCAATCTGAGCCAGCGCGGCAATCGAAGGAGAAACAGCATGAAAGTTCTTTTCATCGGAGGCACCGGAAACATCAGCACTGCCGTCACCGAACTGGCCGCGGCGCGGGGATTTGATCTGACCCTGCTCAGGCGCGGTCAACGCGAGGCCGTTCTGCCGGCCAATGTCCGCACCATCACGGCGGACATCGCCGACGAAACAGCCGTAGCCCAGGCCCTCGGCAATCAGACCTTCGATGTCGTCGTCGATTGGATTGCCTTCACCACAGCCGACATTGACCGCGACATCCGCCTCTTTCGCGGCCGCACCAATCAATTCATCTTCATCAGTTCGGCCAGCGCCTATCAAAAGCCCGTCGGCCACTATCTTATTACCGAGTCCACTCCGCTCTCGAATCCCTATTGGCAATATTCGCGTGACAAAATCGCCTGTGAAGAGCGCTTGATGAAGGCCTATCGCGAAGAGGGTTTTCCCATCACCATTGTGCGCCCCTCCCTCACCTACGGCGATACGCAGATTCCGCTCGCGGTCAATAGTTGGCAAAAGTCCTGGACCGCAGTGAACCGCATGAGAAGCGGCAAAAAAGTCATCGTGCCCGGCGATGGCTCCTCGCTCTGGGTCATCACGCACAACTCCGACTTTGCTCGGGGTTTTGTCGGCCTGCTCGGCCACCAGCAGGCCATAGGCCACGCCTTCCACATAACCAGCGACGAGACCATGACCTGGGACCAGTACTATCGCATCACCGCGCAGGCCGCCGGTGTCGAAGCCCAGATCGTTCACATCCCGTCTGATTTTATAAGCGCATGCATTCCCGATGAAGTAGGCGGACTCATCGGTGACAAAGCCGCGAGCGTAGTTTTCGATAACAGCAAAATCAAGCGCTTTGTTCCCGGCTACTGCGCCAAAACGCCCTTCGCCCAAGGCATTCAGAAAACCATCGCATGGTTCGATGCCGATCCTCGCCGCAAGCTCATTGATGACTACGCCAACGCCGCCTGGGACAAGCTAATCGCCGCCTACGAAAGCGGCCTCGAGACAGCCCTGCGCAGCTTCCGGTCATAAATCCCGTCAAAACTTCCACAGGGACCAGAGGGCTTCAGACCCCAGAAAGACTCAATCGGTGGAAATCCACAAATCTAAATCCCATACGCTGCCGGGTGCCCTAGGTCCGGATTTTCGGATTTGGGGTACCACGAATTTACCTGGGTGCCACACCTTCGGCACGTTTTTTGTTTTTGTGCCTAAGGTGGGATAGTTCCATCTATCATAAAGTTTTTCGGAAGTATGCACTTTACGCAAGGGCAGGATGTGACCTATGATGTGGTCACATCCTAAGCCGCCCCGACACCTCAACCAAAGCGCAAGCGGCTCCTAGGAGGAAGCGCATGACTATCTGCATTGGGGCTTTAGCTGCCGATAAGCACGCTGTGATCGGGATAGCGGATCGCTACATCAGTTTTGGAAGTCTCGCAAGTGGCGATACAGATTCGGTCAAAATACTTCCACTCCAAAATGGGGTACACGTCATGATCGCAGGCAACGACGATGCGATTGCCCGAGTGTTGGCTAAACTTGTAACTCACGACGAATTAGGTAAGGACCGGAAGGCTACGAAAGACTACTGCGAGACCGCCTATCGCGAGGCCGAATCTGAATTACTAGAGATGCGACACATTCGTCCCTTTATGTCCAGAGAGAAGTTCGAGGAAGCCCTCCTAAAGAAACAAGTGAACTTAGTTATTGAAGGCATCGCCGAGGCAATCAGGAGGGATCGCAATGAATCGGAAGAGCCAACGTTTAGTTGCGAATTGATCCTGTGCGGGTTTGATGAGAAGAAAGAGCCGTATATTCTGACATTGCTTGACCCAGGCGCCTGTACAGACACAACGCAAACTGGCTTTTCTGCAATAGGGAGTGGCTCTGAACATGCTTTGAAAGAGATGTTCGATAATGAATGGGAAAGGAAATTCTCTCTCGACCGTGCTCTTTACGACATTCTGGACGCCAAGATCGAGGCGGAAGAAGATGACGAGGTCGGCTACAACTGGGATGCGGTTATCCTGACTTCTGATTCAAACAACATAGTTCCACAGGACATCAAAACCATGATGGACCGAGTGTGGATAATGTTGAATCGTTCTCCCTATCACGAATTTAACGCAGCCGAAGATACTCCCCTTCCAGAACCAGATTGGAAGGAGCGGCTGAAGAAGTATACGAATGGAATTCTTTCCCCTACTTAATCTTGCTACTTGACACAACTTGCCGGATGCCCCATCCTTGACGCAGTTTTTTCGCGGCAAGAGCGGGAATCCACGAATCCCATGGCGCGCAAGCGCCGCACGCCTGGACGGCCAGTCCTTTGCAGATAATCACCCTCCGTTGGCGCACACTTGCAGAATGAACAAAAATGGCCCAAACCTTTTTTCGAGCTTTCAGACACGTCTCCGGCCCGCACCAGACTGCCCCCCACCCCCATCCCCCTCCCCCCCTAAAAAATATATTTTTAAAACCCTTGCAGGTAATTCTTTGGTTACGAGATAACTCCTTCAAAACAAAGGTCTCCACTTTTTCCCATTAATTATCTGCAAACTGCGATCCGGCGAACCCGCGGTTTTCCGTCACGCTGACCAAGCCGCTATGATGGTCAGCAGCACAGGAGTCGTGGCGCAACCAGAAAATATGCCTCCAACCATCTTCATCTCGGCAGGCGAGGCCAGCGGCGAGCACTACGGCGCGCTGGTAATCTCCGCACTCAAGAAACAGCTTGCCGCCTCCGCCCAAGCGGCCAGTTTCTTCGGCATGGGCGGCGAACGCATGGCCGCCGCGGGCCTCGATTGCATTGTCCGCTCTGAAGATATGGCCGTCATGGGCCTCACCGAGGTCGTCCGCCACCTGCCACGCATCTACGGCGAGTTCCGCAAGCTCAAAAATTCAATTCGCGACCGCCGTCCCAGCGTCGCCATCCTCATCGACTTCCCTGAAATCCACTTCCGCCTTGCCAAAGAACTTCACCTGCTAGGCATTCCGGTTCTCTACTTTGTCAGCCCACAGTTGTGGGCCTGGAAGAAACACCGCATCAAGCTGGTCCGCAAGTACATCGACCGCATGTTGGTCATCTTCCCCTTCGAGGAGACTTTCTACCGCAATCAAGGGGTCGAGGCCGAGTTTGTCGGCCATCCGCTGGCGGAGCTGCCGCCGCCAGCCGTCACCCGCGCGCAATTTGCCGCCGAAAACGGCCTTGACCCCGCCAATACATGGATCGGCCTGCTCCCCGGAAGCCGTCCCCGCGAGATTCGCGACCTTCTGCCAACGATCTTGAGCGCGTCTCAAGAACTTCATGGTGACTTCGAGTTCATCATCCCCCTCGCTCCGACCCTGAACGCCCGGCAGCGCACCGACGTTCGGCAACTGGTCGAAGCGCACGGCAAAGGCCTCGCACTCCACCTGGTCGACGATGCCCGCGCCACGCTCATGCACGCCCGCGCCTCCATCGTCGCCAGCGGCACAGCAACCGTCGAAGCGGCGCTCGCCGGAAATCCCTTTGTTGTCGTCTACCGCGTCTCGGCGCTGACCTACGCCATCGCCAAACGGGTGGTCAAGGTGCCTCACGTGGCCATGGTCAACCTGATCGCAGGCAAAAGGCTTGTACCCGAATTGATTCAAAGTGAGTGTACTTATATGCATATCCTCAACTCGCTCGAACCGCTGCTCCCCGACGGCCCGCCGCGCCAATCCATGATGGAGGAGTTGGCGCATATTCGCGGCCTGCTGAGTACACAGCCAGTGAGCAGCACGGGCGAAGCCAGCAGCGCCATAGCGCGCGTAGCCGCTGTAGCGCTGGAACTGTTGCATCATCAACCTGTTGGCTGACTCGATTTTGAGTATGGCCTTCGGGCCTTATTTGGTACATAAATCAACGCCCACATTCCCACTTTGAGACACGTCTTCATCCTGAACGCATGTCCCGGTATTTCCCCACCCACCCACGTCCTCAGCTATATCCCAAAACTCAAAATGCCGATGAAATCAGTATGAGACTGCTGCGTTTCATCATCCGGGTCATCTGTTTGGTTGCATTGAACTTAGCCGTTGCAGCTGCGTTCGCCGCGCCGCGCAATTCACCTTCTCCGGCCACCGCTACCGAGGCCGCGCCGCGCGTACAAGGCTCTGTTGACGCCAACACTCGGGTAGTTCTCCATGGCAACACGCACCCGCTGATCCAGTCTGGTACGGACATGGGTGAGGTCGATAGTTCCCTGCCCGCCGGGCGTATGCTGCTCCTGTTGCAGCGTTCACCGGAGCAGGAGTCGGCGCTCGCCGATTTCATCCAGGCAGCGCATACGCCGGGGAGTCCCTCGTTTCACCAGTGGCTCAAGCCGCAGGAGTTTGGACGCCTTTACGGGCCGGCTGACTCAGATATAGCCGCTGTCACCGCCTGGCTGCAGTCGCACGGACTCACCGTCAACCAGGTCCACGCCGGTCGGCTGGCCATTGAATTCACAGGCACCGCGGGCCAAGTCAACGAAGCCTTTCAGACGAAAATTCACCGCTATCAGGTGAACGGCGAAATACACCTTGCCAACGCCACCGATCCCTCGGTTCCCGCCGCGCTCGCCCCCGTTATCATCGGCCTGGCGCCATTGAACGATTTCCATCCCCAGCCACGCCTGCAGGTAATGGGGCGGGCTCAGTTCAACCCCAAAACCCATCAGGCAACGCCGAAATGGACATATCCGCAGGGCGGCGGGGTCGTTTTCGTGATGGCGCCCGGCGATTTTGCCATGCAGTATGACATTAATTCCGTCTACTCGGCCGGAATCACCGGCTCTGGCCAGTCCATCGCCATCATCAGCGAATCTAACGTGGATTTGAGCCTGGTTGCGGCCTACCTGAACCTCTTTGGGCTGTCCGGCCTCCTGCCCACAGTGATAGTCGATGGCGTAGATCCCGGCCAGAACAGCGCAGCCGTCGAGGCATATCTGGACATAGAGATTGCCGGCTCTGTTGCGCCCGGAGCCACCGTCCTGCTGTACACCTCGAACGGGACGGCGTTGAGCAACGGTCTCGCCCTGGCTGCGATGCGCGCCGTGGAAGACGATCAGGCCGGAATCATCAGCGTCAGCTACGGTGAGTGCGAGTCTGCATTGGGCCAGAGCGGCAATGCATTCTGGAGTGCCCTATGGCAACAGGCTGCCGCACAAGGCCAGACGGTTTTTGTTTCTTCAGGCGATGGCGGCTCCGCCAGCTGTGACAACTTCGATGCGCAGCAGGTGGCTTACAGTGGCCTCGCGGTCAACGGCATAGCCTCCACTCCGTATAACGTCGCCGTCGGCGGCACCGACTTCTTTTACAGCAGCTATAACACGCCTTCGGCCATCGCCGCGCAACTAAACTCCTACTGGTCCACCACTTCCACCACCACGCCCACAGTCTCTCTCAAGCAGCCTATCCCCGAGCAGGCCTGGAACGACTTCTTCGGCTTCAACATGTATGACAGCGGCAATCCCAATAACCAGCCCAGCGAAATGATTGTGGCCAGCGGTGGCGGAGCTTCGAGCGCCGCGCTCTATCCCAGCGGCATCGCGACGGGTTACGCCAAGCCGGCATGGCAAACCGGAACCGGCGTCCCCACTGACCATGTGCGCGACCTTCCCGACCTCTCCCTGTTCGCCGCTAATGGCTACAATTACAGCTTCTATCCCATCTGCGCTAGCCCCGGTGACTGCTCCGGCGCAAACCTGACCAGCAGCAGCACGGTGGTCATCACCGGCGTGGGCGGCACCTCCGCCAGCTCCCCGGCCATGGCTGGCATCCAGGCCCTGATCAACCAGAGCACTGGCGTGTGGGCCGGGCAGGCCAACTTCATCTACTATCCGCTGGCCACAAGGCATCCGGCAGCCTTCCATGATGTAACCATAGGCGGCAATCAGGTGCTTTGCTACCCCGGCACGGCCAACTGCGTGGCCGGCTCTTCGATCTCGAACTCCAACGGTTACTACGTCGAAAACGGTTACTCCACTGGCACGGGTTATGACCTGGCCACCGGGTTGGGCTCGGTAGATGTCGCCAGCATGATTGCGAATTGGAACTCTGTGTCCTTCACCCCCACCACCGTTACCCTCAATGTCAGCCCCACCACTCTTGTCCACGGCACAACGGCCACTATCAACGGCGCAGTGACACGCTCCTCGGGATCGGGCACACCCACCGGTTCTGTGAGTCTGGACAGCAACAATGGCATCTCCCACTCTGCGGCCATCGACGATATCGCTCTCTCCACGGGCAGCTACTACGCCTCGGTGGACAACCTGCCCGGCGGAATCTATCAGCTCACCGCTGTTTATGGCGGCGACGGCACCTTCGGAGCCGGTAAATCAGCACCCGTCACCGTCACCGTTACACCGGAAAACAATACGCTGGCAACCACCGGCTGGGCCTGGAATCCCTTCGACCTGTATCTCTACCCTCTCTCCGCGGGAATCACCGTGCCCTATGGAGCACAGATCTCTTTGGATGCGCAGCCCATAAGCGCCAACGCCACCATCGCCAACGAGCCCACCCCGGCCACCGGAACCGTCACCTTCACCGACAGGCTGGGATCGGCAACCGTCACCGCGACGCAGCCGCTCAACGCCGCCGGTGTGGCGGAGTGGTCAACCGGCGTCTTTGCGCCCGGCAATCACACGGTCAGCGAATCCTACTCCGGCGACCCAAGCTATAACCCCTCCGCCGCTCTCTCCGCCGCCTCTTTTATCGTGATACCGGGCAGCACCAGCCTCACTGTCAAGCCCCTGGTCTCCTCCGTCGCCGCCGGAGCCAGCGTAACCGTCGATGTGATTCTCAACACTGGCTACCTCTCTCTCTACGGAACCCTGCCCACCGGCAACGTAATCGTTACCCTGGGCACTCAATCGATCGCCGCCCCCTGGCAGCCATACGGCGCAACCGGCAACGCCAGCTTGGAAGCGGTGGTCACATTCAGCAACGTCCCGGCGGGTATTCTGCCCCTCATCGCCTACTATCAAGGTGACAGCAACTGGTTGGGCTCTGCCGCCAACGGTGGAACCGTCATCTCGCTGGCAAGCAAATTCACTCCCGCTGTTGTGCTCAATACCAGCTTGGCTACCCCCTCGCCCAGCCAGAACTTTACCCTCACCGCCACCGTCACCGGCGTCTCCGGCAAGCCAAATCCCACAGGCACAGTCGCTTTCCTCTCCGACGGTCAAAGCTTTGAAGCCTTCGTCAACCTAAACAGTGGTGTAGCCGCCATTGTCATTCCCGGCTACGCCACCGCAAATGGCACCAACATCTTCACCGCCGTCTACCAGGGCGACGGCAATTACAACGCCGCCGCCTCCAATGCGGTTAACGTCACCGTCTCCCAAGCGGATTTCTCCCTCACCACCCAAAATGCCGAACTCACCATCTCTCCCTCCGGCTCGGGAATCAGCACCCTGGCGCTCGCGCCCATCAACGGTTTCAGCAACACTGTCACCATCTCCGCCAGCGCGCCCGCCGGCATCACCGTAACTCCGGCTGCGGCCTCCCTAGCCCTCAGCGCGCCTGCCACGGACGTACTCACGTTAAATGTTGCAGCCTCCTCAGCCTCCGAAATTTATCCATTACCTAATACTCCAGGTACATTTATTTCGTCGTATCCTCTTGGTCATTACCCTGAAGGAACAACTATTGATTCAATTGGAAATGTATGGATTACGAATCATACCGACAGCACGGTCATGGAGTATTCACCTAATGGTGTACTTTTACATACCTATTCAACTGATACATATGGAGCCTCGCTAATTGCTATTGATCATGATGGTAATATATGGCTAGCTCAAATTCATAATAACATAGTCACAAAAATGTCATCCTCGGGTACCATACTAGGTACTTATACAACAGGGCAAACGTCGGCTAATCCAGGACCATTATCTATGGTTATTGATGCGCATAACAATGTGTGGATGGTAGTACTAAATACAGTAAATCCCGGAGCGGGTGTGTTAGTTGAATTATCATCTACTGGAACAATTTTAAATACTATAGCCTTGCCTGGAATTGGGGCAGGCGGACTTGCTATTGATTCTGGTGGAAATATATGGGTTTCTTATGAAGGTTCTAATATTTTGACAGAAGTATCACCAATGGGAAATATCATTCAGAATATAAATGTTGCAGCTAAGTCAGGTGGTAGCAATGGAACGTTTCGATTCGATTCTAGCGGCAATATCTGGATAGCTGATACATTTGGTGGAAGTAAATCTATTATTGTGCTAACACCGACAGGAGCTGTTCTACAAACGATAACATTAGGCTATATACCCACAGGACTTTCTTTTGATCCACTCGGAAATGTATGGGTATCTTGTACTATTACTGATGACGCTAACGGATATATTTTAGAGTTATCTCATAGCGGTGAAATATTATATACATATACAAGCCCATATTCAAATAGTTCTCCATTTGCACCGCTTATTAACAATGATGGGACTGTTTGGACGACGTTCAATACTGTCAATTATACGGTTAATAATGGATATGTCATTAGGTTGGCTGGCAGCACAACCACGGGAACATCTACACCATTTGTAACAGATCTTCCAATTACTATCACTGCCAGCGGCGGCGGACACATTCACACTGCGCAGATACTCGTCCGTGTTCTGGCGGTCGCGGCGCCCGTTTTCTCTCCAGCGGCCGGAACCTTTTCCTCCACGCAGCAGGTCACTCTAACCGACGCCACAGATAACACAGCCATCTTTTACACAACCGACGGAACCACGCCAACCGCCTCTTCCACTATGTACACCGGCGCCATCACCGTCTCCGCATCGGAAACCATACAGGCCATCGCCATCGTCAGTGGCTATGCATCTTCCTCCGTCACCTCGGGAACCTACACCATCGGCACGCCTTTCTTCGGATGTCCCTCCGGAAGCGGCAGTTGCGTGGATAACTTCACCGGCTCCGCGGGAACCGCGCTGCCAACCTACAATTCCCGGTGGGTGCTGGCGGCAGGCACGAACTCCATCTCCACCACTGGCTCCAATAGCGCGCAGGTCTCAGGC
>Ga0181520_10003701_pt1 | contig 26526 bp, 29 predicted proteins | sample PEATcosm2014_Bin_29_FD_132451 | JGI IMG/M metagenome (GOLD analysis project Ga0181520, IMG submission 132451) | Peatland microbial communities from MTU Mesocosm Facility, Houghton, MI, USA - PEATcosm2014_Bin02_30_metaG | ecosystem: Environmental > Terrestrial > Soil > Wetlands > Peat | place...
AGACATTGGCCATGCTGACGGGAGATGGTCAATGTCCCGTCAGATTCAATGTCCTGGGTAAGTTTTTCGTTGGCCGGTTTTCAAGTGACCCTCATTGGCCGGTTTTGGGTGACCCCCGAGGCGTCAGAAGGCAGCTTAATGAACTCAAGCGTTGCTCCGAGGATTGTCTGGTGGGCGGGAACAACTAGAAACTGACCGAGGGGCACATGGACGGGCACATGGAGAGAGCTTGAGGAACTTCGATCAGGAGAAAAGAATGGCTGATCCAGCATCTTTGGAAGCAGGAAGTGACAGCCAAGTCTCAGATCAACGGAATCCGCATCGAAAATACTATTTTTTTTGTCGTCGATGAGCGGTGTGATCACAAGATTACCGTCGTTGTCCACCGGCAGTTCTCTCATGCGCCTAAGGATTTCTTTTCTACACAGGACCATACCGAATCTTTCACCTTTATGAATCGTTCTTGTATTTGTCCCCCACATCTTTGAGCCGTTCTTGTATTTGCGAATCCTCGACCGATTTCATCGTCCACATCTCAAGCCGCTTTGTCCACAGGCTGTGGGTTTCGATCTTGCGCGCTGCTTCTGTTCCCTCAAATCGATCAATGACCGCTGGAAGGCTTGTGAGATAGAAACAGAATGCTGCGTTGATGATGGAAACAGGATCGGGTGGGTTCGTTGTCGCATACGGAACGACTCCGCACCATAGGCAGTTCTCAATGTTGGATCGTGCCTTCTTAAAGCGGTTAACTGCGGGGCGAGGACTCGGAGTTATGTTACGCACCAAATTTCTAATCGCGGGAACAACAATGTCGAGGAATTCAGTGACAAGGCTATGTAACCCGAGGTCGTTGTCATCCAAATAAAGCGCGTAGCTGGTACGGGGGATCCCGGCTAAATTCTCAAGGATCGCCTTTTGGTCTGCCTTAATATCTGCGATTGCTTCCCACCATGAATCGGTGCGGAGCATATTTAAATGTTCCGCAAATCTGCATGCGGAGGACGGATGCGAAGAAGAGAACCTAATAGTTTCCTTCTTGGAGAAGCCCAACATACCGAGCATCTCAATCAATGCGAAGGAAAAGGCCGGGCCGACAAGTCTTATGGCGAATAGATCACAGAAGATCTCCTGTGTCCAACTTTCAATAATCTTTTTCGCAAATGCGTACGACTCAGGATCCTTCGTTGCTTCCTTGTTGAGAGCTCTCTTCAAGCACCGCATTGTGGAAGATTCCACGTCCGTGATGTGGCAGTTGCGAGGATTTGAGTGCGAGAGTTCTTCGTAAACGAAGTGACCAATTTCGTGATAGATAGCGAGATTCGTGAAGAAATTCGGCCCTTGGGAATAGGGGAGTTCGATAAACCCAAGTTTCGGGGGGAATAATGCGTTGGGAATAAAGCTTGCTACGAAGCGTGCCTCAACCTTGATTTCGGAGTGAGGTCTTTGAAAGTACATAAACTCCGGTGCAAGCAGGATGACGATCTGTGCGTTCTTCATCCCATCGACACGTTGTAGTTGTTGAGAGGCAAGGTCGATCAACGGGGCCGGAATCGTAAGCGTGTGAGCATCAGCGGCAGGCTTAATGAGTTCATGCAATAGCCGCAGAAAATACTTCAATGTCAGCATATTGCGGCGCACAGCCTCTAACCTTTTCGGAAATCGGCTTGCACGGGTTATTTCTTTCGTAAGCTCCTGCTTTATTCCAGAAGCGAGAGCTTCCACATACCGAAAGAAAAGTCCGGAAGCGTCAATATAGGTTTGTGAGCGCTCCTGTTCCTTGCAGTACTCTTCAATGAAATCAACAAATCTGTGGAGGACGGCGGCGTCGTGGAGAAGTGCTCCTAAGCCATCTGGCATAGCCGCGTCATGACCTTCTGTGAGACAGGTTTCGGCTGTTCAAAATTCCAGAGCGCTTGATTCTGGAGTTCCGAAAAGAGTTCAATGAGTTCGTTAGCCAAGGCCTTGGTCTTCGGATCCTTCGGTGCACTCATAACTTTCCGGATCATTCGGATGGCCTTCAGGCGATCTTTATTGCTCCATACCTCTTCAAGGGTTCTGAGCTGCTCATAACTCGAAAATGCAGCTACCTTTTGAGAAGAAGCCGGGGAACGTCCGCTGTGGACAAGCGAGTCCAAAGCCTCGGCGAGTGAGGATTCCAGTTCTTTACCCTTATTCTCGTCCACGTATTCCATTAACGCAGACACGACCTTCTGCGAGAACAGGGCCAAGGATAGATACTGCGCTCGATCCTGAAAATCCATTGGCGTCATAAATCGTTAACTCCTCGCAGCCTCTCCCAACTATAACATTTTCGCCTTTTGTTCGCTAAGCCGGGCAGCTGGCATCCTAGCCGCTATATATCGCGTGCATTGAGCACCCACCACAACCGATAGTATAATTACGGTAAAACAGGGTAATTGTCAATATAATATTTTGCAACTTATTGAAAATACTTGGACGCAATTTGGTAAAACAGGGTAAAAATACATTTATCAGTGTCACGACAACCTCTAATTCCGGCGCATGCGACCGCCGATGCGTCAAATCGCATTGCACTCCCGAAGTACCTTTCTGATTCCTTGCAATGGATTTGCGGAACGGAAGTTCTCCGTGTTTGGGTGTTGCTCCTAGCGCCAGGAAGGTATCGACTCTTATCCGACGAGCAGGTACAACAGGATCCGCTTCTGGAACCTGTCCGTTCGCTGATTCTTGACGGAAAATCAGTGGATCGCACCGGTCCAACAATCGCCGAAGAAACAAGGTTTGCTGCCGTCGTCGCCAGGCTGGTGCCGACCCAAATAGCACCGCCGGGTCCGGGCTGGAGAATATCCTTCCCCAAAGCGTTCGATGTTTTTGTTCCATCCGACTGCAATCCGAAAGCTTTTTCGATAATATTCTGTAGCGAGGGGTACTTGGAAATCTGGTACACGGATGTACTCCGGAAGGCAGTTTTCCTGCCCTTAGGCATCCAGTAATTTTTCTTCTTTAGATTGAAAAGAACTATGTTGCGTTTGTTCCGAGGCCTATGATGTCAGAATAGCGCCGTCTTAGCAATGACGGAGCTTAGCCAAGAAGCGCGTTAAAACTAAAGCAGTTATATCATTTTCAACATTCATCCACAGTTTACTGCACTGAAACGGTGCACCTGCCTTGACGATGCGGCCTGCCCGACGAAAAACTTGTCAGGCAATCGCGTTCTGATGAAAACGCTTGATTGTTGGACGGCTCTTGCGGGTGCCTGCCAGAGGTCATAGTCGAATTGCGATCCCGACCAGAAGGTCGGATGCGTTGGCCGGGCCAATGATCTCGAAGCGGCCATTGCGCATGAGCGGGCGACTACCGATGAAGGCCTGGGCCGGAAATTCGCGGTGAAAATAATCGCGGTAAATGGCGTTGAAGCCATCGAATAGCGAGAGATCGGGCGAGAACACGGTGAAGGAACAGCGTGGTCCCACCTCCAAACAACGCAACGCCTGGCTACAGACGATTCTGATCGAGGCGGCCAAGGTTGCCCCCATCTGGAATCCGCAACTGGCCGCGGTGCACGCCAAGGTACTGGCGCACAGCCGCCCCGCCTATCCGACCCCGCGTCGCGCCTTGGCCGTTGCAGCCTTCCCAATCGCACCTGGACGTTTCCCCGCCGGCATCGATGGGCGGTTGAGCGCGGCCCGCACCATGTATGCTGAGCGCGTCAAGCCGGCTTGGTTGGCCAGACGGTCAATTTGCTCAACCTGTTTCTCGCGCGCCGTGATGTTGATGCGTACGGTCCGGTCTGTTTCAGGATCGACTTGAACCAGAAATGCCACCGCGCCCCTCCTGCCCGCATGGTTCGCCAAGGCATCCAGCGTTGATGGTTGGGGAATTGGTTCGTGATCCTCGAGCATGCCGGCAATATGCATCGCGAGCGCTTCGGCCGCCATCCGGTGTGCCTCGTCCAGAGTCCTTCCCGCGGTTACGCAGCCCGGAAAGTCCGGGAAACTCACTCCAAAATCAGACTTGCGGTCCTTGTGCAGATAAGCAATGAAGTCCATATGTAGCTTGAAAAATACACACGAAATACACACCTGTCAATGCGGGATGAGCTTTCGATCCTCGGCGCTACCTAAAGGCTCGCACACCCTAAAAGTGAGTGACATCGGGCGGGCAGCCCGCGTTCCCGGGCGCACGACGCAAAGCTTGCAGAATTCCCGTCAGCAGCATGGCTGGCGTCGGCGGGCAACCGGGGATATAGGCATTGACGGGAATGATTGCATCCACGGCCCCCGTCACGGCGTTTCCGCCGGCGAAGATGCCGCCGCTACATCCGCAGGCGCCCACCGCTACAACCAGCTTGGGGGATGGAGTGGATTCATAGGTATGCCGCAGGGCCTCGGCCATGTTCTGAGTCACCGGCCCGGTCACCAGCAGCATGTCCGCATGTTTCGGCGATGCGACAAAGTGAATGTTAAAGCGCTCCAGATCGTAATAAGGATTGCTCAAAGCGACAATCTCGGCCTCGCAGCCATTACACGAGCCGGCATCGACTTGGCGGATATTCAAAGCTCGGCCGAACAGTTTGCCGATCTCTTCACCCGTAGTGGCCAGGGCGCTCTCGCCGGCGACGAGTTCGGTTCGGGTCTCAATGTCCCAGCGGCGGATGAGCGCCGGCCTGGAGACGCCGCAACACAGCAGCGTTTCCGCCGGCAAGAAGGCTTCCGCGCCCATCTCCAGACAGCGGCCGCAGCCAATGCATTCGCCATAATCCAACGTCAGGCGTTCGCCGGATTGTTCCAATTGTAGTGCCGAAGTTGGGCAGGCCTCGACCACGCGCCGGGCAATGGCCGCCGTCAGTTGCTTGGGGTTCACAGCGGGCATGCGGCTGCCGGCGCAGGCGCCGATCAATTGCTCGCTTGGAATCAATACCCGTGCACTGGCCAGACTGCGTGCGGCTAGGTCGAAGATCATCGGTCACATCCGGAGTAGGAAAGGTTGAAACTTTTGTTGATCACCGGGAAGTCGGCAATGATGTTGCCCGGCATCGCCAGCGGCAGGGCCGGCCAATTCTGGAACGAAGGCGATTTGATGTGGCATCGCCGCAGGCATCCATCCTGAATGCGAATCCAGTAGAGCAGTTCGCCCCGCGGCGACTCGACCGCCGAGAAGCCTTCGGCGGCGGCCGGGCAGGTCACTGGGGAGGAGATGGCGCCGGCGGGAAGCGCGTCGAGGGTTTCGCCAATCAGGCGCGCGGAGATGGCGGTTTCGTCGATGCGAATTCGCGCGCGGGCCAGCACATCTCCCTGCGGATAGTGCGGGACCTCCAACGCGAGTTTGCGATAGGCGCCGTAGGGATGATCGTGGCGGACATCCAACTTAAGGCCGCTGGCCCGCGCCGCGGGACCCACCACACCCAAAGCCCGGGCATGCTCGCGCGATAGAATTCCGGTCGACTCAAAGCGGTTCAGCAACGAAGGGGTATCCAGAACCAGGCGTGACAGCTCCGCGAAATCGCGTGCCGCCTCGGCGACCACTTGGCTGAGCTCGCGCGCCTGCTCCGCCGATAAGTTCCGTTTGATGCCGCCGGGCACCGCCAGTCCTCGCCAGCAACGCGTGCCGAAATACCGTGTGGAGGCTTGTAGCAGCAGTTCCTTGATGCGCGCCGTGTATGCCGCCGGGACGGCAAAGGCCACGTCGCCGCACAAAGCGCCCAGGTCGGCGATGTGGGCCAGCATGCGTTCCAGTTCCAGGCCGACCAGCCGCAAGGCTCGTCCGCGCGGGGGCACGGAAACGCCGCAGGCGCTTTCCACTGCCTGGCAATAAGCAACGGCATGGGCAAAGCAGTTGTCGCCGGAGACGGATTCCGCCAACATGGGGGCGCTCATGACCGGTGCGCCTTCAAATAATTTCTCCGTGCCTTTGTGCGTGTAGAAATGCCGCAGCTCGAGGTGGAGCACAGTATCGCCGACCACGCTAAAGCGGAAGTGTCCCGGCTCGATAATGCCCGCGTGTACCGGTCCGACCGGCACCTCGCATACGCCTGGACCGTCGACCTGCAGGAAATGGTAGCCGCTGGCATGGGACAGCAGGGGCTGCAGGTTGGGGTGACCGTTGATCTTGACCCCATACAATTCGTGTAACTCGCGCTCATACCACGCCGCCGCCGGCGTCACCGTGGTGGCCGAAGGAATATTTCCCTCCACCGGCAAACTCACAACCCGGTACTCCCGGCCGTCAACCTCGAGAATGTAATGAACGCACCGCTTGGCGCCTTCTTCGATGCTGCCAAAAATCGAGACCAGGCGTACATGTTCGTGACGCAGAAACGCGAGCACGTCTCGTACGCTGGTTAACTTGTTACCCGCCGGAGTTGGGGTCATCATTGCAGCACCGCCATGGCGCCGTGCAGGAAGCCGGTAAACACGGCGGGAATACGTACACCCAGAAGCAACAGGCACGCGGCACAAGTGGTCATGACCGCAACGTCGGCGAACAACGATTTACCGCGGGCGCCCATCGACTGCGGCTCGCCGCACAGCATTCCCTGAAAGTGCTGCAGCATGGCGCCGAATACCACCGAAATTGCCGCGAGCAGGACAATCGCCAGCAGGTAATGAGCCTGGGTGAAGGCCGCGGTCAAAATCACGAATTCGCTCACAAATAATCCAAAGGGCGGCATCCCGACCACCGCCAGACTGCCGATGACTAAAGCCACGCTGGTCCAAGGCAGGGAACGCGCCATGCCGCGGATGCGGTCCATGCGCAAAGTTCCGAACTTGGAGCGGATGTGTCCGGCGGTAAAAAACAGCAGGGCCTTGGCCAGCGAGTGATTGAAGGTATGCAGCAGCGCGCCGTACAGACCAAGCGGCCCGCCCAACCCGATGCCGATGGCCACGATTCCCATGTGCTCGATGCTGCTATAAGCGAGCAGGCGCTTCAAGTCGCGCTGCACCACCATCAGGAAGGCCGCTACCACCACCGACAGCGTTCCCAGAGCCAGTAGCAGAGTATGGCTGAAGCCGCTGCCGATCGCGCGCGAGGTGATGGCATCGAAACGCAACAGCGCATAGAGAGCGCAGTTCAGCAGTACCGCGGAAAGCATGGCGCTGATTGGCGACGGTGCTTCCGCGTGGGCATCGGGCAGCCAGCTATGCATGGGGACAAAGCCGATCTTGGTGCCGTAACCCACGGCTACGAAGACGAAGGCCAGCTTGATCAATTCGCGCGCGCCACTCATCTGCGGCGCGGCGTTCATCAGCGAGGTCCAGTCCAGCGCGGTGTCGGCCGGTAGGCCGCTGCGGATGGCCGCCAGATACAAGGTGATGGTGCCAAACAACGCGAAGGCGATGCCCACGGTGCACAGGATCAGGTATTTCCAGCCGGCCTCGACTGCGCCCTCGGTGTTATAGAAGCCGACCAGCAGCGCCGAAACCAGCGTGGTGGTTTCCACGGCAATCCACATCATGCCCAGATTGGCGGAAAGATAAACCCCCAACATGGTGAACAGCAGCAAAAAGATCAGGGCGAAAAACCAGCGCGCCGAGGAGAAGCGTCCGTGGGGGATGTGCCGCAGATAACCCACCGAGTAGGCCAGCACCAAGGAAAAGATGAGACCAATGTTGATCAGGAAAAATGCCGTCAGCCCGTCGGCGCGCAAATAGTGGCCGCTTTGCAAAACGCCCGCGCTGTGGACCGCCCAGACGGCGTTCGCCAACGCAGCCACCTCGATGGCGCCAACTCCCAGCGCCACCCGGACCGCCACGCGCGCATGCCGGCAGGCCAACACGGCGAAGGCGCCCAAGAGCGGAACCAGCAATGGAATCCATAACGTCATGCATCAACCTCGAAGCTGGCGCAATTTTGAGACGTCCACGTGATCAAAGGTGTCTCGAATGCGGAAAACGAACACTCCCATCAGCAGCACGCCGATCAGCAGGTCGAAGAAAATGCCGATCTCAATGACCAGGGGCATGCCGGAAGTCGTGGTGATGGCGGCCACGAAGATGCCATTCTCCAAAACCACCAGGCCAATCACTTGCATCAGGGCCTTCTTGCGGCTGACCATCAGGAACGCGCCCGAAAGCACCAGGGCCACAGCCGCCGCCAGCAGTTGACCATCGACGGCAAGCGCTCGGACGTATGGCCGTACCACGACGAAGGCCAGCGGAATCAGCGCGGCGGTGATGTACACCGATTGCACCGGCGTAGTCGAGGTTTCCACCTCGCCGGCAGTCTTCAATCCCTTGACGACGCGCAGCAGCGCATAGGGAATGATGACCACTTTGACGGCAAATACCAGGATGGCGACCAGGAAGCCTTCGCCGGAATGGTGAAGATAAGCGGTAGCCAGAATCTGCGCGGTGATGATGGCGCACTGCGCGCTGAACAGCGCGATACAAGTGGCGGTCCGCTTGGCAGCCGCCATCAGCAATACCGTGATGAACAAAAACGCCGCCGACGAGGCCAATGTTTTAGCCGCGGCCAAAGAAATCAGGCCCATCCTTCACCTCATCATGGCAGTGAAGACCACTGCCAAAATCGATAATGCGCATGCCATACCGAGAAAATCCGGCACCAGATACATGCGCAACTTGGCCATGCCACTTTCCAACAGCGCGAGACCCGCGGCAACAGCCGCCATTTTTAACGCGAAGACCACCGGCGCAACTACCAGACCGGCGACCGAAAAGCTTACGGGCATGCCCCAGGGCATAAATAAGGCAATCAGCAGCGCCATCATGGCGCTCAACTTGATGGCGCCGGCCCATTCGATCCAGGCCAGACTGGGCCCGGAATACTCCAGCACCATCGCCTCGTGGATCATGGTGAGTTCCAGGTGCGTTGCCGGATTGTCCACCGGCACGCGGCCGGTTTCGGCAATGGCTACCAGCGCGAGCGCGGCAAATGCCAGGGCATGGACCGCCGAAAGATGAAAGAACTGCTGCGCCAGAGTCCAGCGAACCATTCCGGCAATCGTGGCCGTGTGGGCGGCGATCGCTACCGCGGTCAAGCCCAATAAAAGCGGGGCTTCGGCCAAAGTGGAAACCAGGGCCTCGCGGCTGGCGCCCATGCCGCCGAACGGACTTCCTCCGTCGGTTGCTCCCAGGATCAGGAAGAACCTTCCCAGCGCCAACAAGTAGGCCAGCAGGATGAAATCGCCGGTGGCTCCCAGCAAGGCCGAGCCATGCAGCGCGGGAACGAAGGCCGCGGCGGCAACCGTGGCTGCGAATAACACCACCGGAGCCAGGCGAAACACCGGGGAAGCCGTGGGCGGAACCAGATCTTCCTTGCTAAAAAGCTTGCGCAACTCCGAGTATGGGCGCCATACACTGGCGCCGTGACGGTTTTGCAGACGCGCCTTCAGACAGGAGACTACGCCGCGCACCAGCGGAGCGGCTGCCAGCAGGAGCAAGAGTTGCAGTACATCCAGCGCGTACGTCATGCCAACCTCATGAAGAGCAGCAGCAGAACCAGGGCCAAAAACATATAGAGCAGGTAGACCTGAATGTTGCCGGTCTGGAGTTTGCGCAAGCGGTTGGCCGCGGCGACGATAGTATTGACCGCGGGCCGATAGAGCGCCTGCTCGAAATGCACCGTGCGAATCGAGTGGTAGGAAATCGATGCGGGAAAGTAGGGCTGCTCGGCCGGCTCCACCGAGAGCGTGCGATCCGGACGGTAGGCCTGGGCGAATACTTTGCGTATGGGGCTGGTGAATGCCGTCGAAGTATATTGCATGCGACTGTTCAGGGCGGGTGATCCGCAAGCCCAGGTTGCGGTAAGGCGTGTCACACGCCGGACCAAGGCGACGCCCAGCATAATGGCAATCACCATGGCTGCCAGCCAGGGCACAAAACGGGCGATCGATAGCGCGCCCTCGGGCAAGCTTGCGCCAGGAATTAAATCTTGGACAATGGCGCTTAGCGGTCGAAGTATGATGGCCGGAGCAATGCCGATGACGACGCAGGCCGCGGCCAGCAATGCCATCCCGGCACGCATGGCCAGGGGAACTTCCACGGCGTCTCCGGCTTCCACACTGCGCGGCCGGCCGAGAAAGGCCACACCATAAAGATTTACGAAGCAGGCGGCAGCCAGGCCACCAATCAGCGCCAATACGCCCGCCATCAAGGGCAGAACGATGGCCGGGGCCGATGCTGCCAGGGTTGCGCCGCCCAGAAAACTCTGGAAGGTCAGCCACTCGCCGACAAAGCCATTGAACAACGGTAGACCGGCAATCGAGCAGCAGGCAATCAGCAGCAGCGTGCCGGTAGTCCGCATGCGATTGAATAATCCGCCCAGTTCCTCGATGTCGAGTGTGTGGGTGGCATCCGCCAGGGCGCCGGCGCCCAGAAACAACAAACTCTTAAACAGCGCATGATTCAGCGAGTGCAGCAATGCGCCCATCAGTGCCAGTGCCGCCCAACCCGGAGCGTGATTCGCCGTAAACACCAGCGCCGCTCCCAGTCCCAGGTAGATCACACCGATATTTTCCACACTGCTATAGGCCAGCAGCCGCTTTATATCGTGCTCGGCCAGCGCGTATAGCACACCGAGTACGCCGGAGAGCGCTCCCGCCGCCAAGACCAGGTAACCCCACCAAGCCGGCCCGGTTCCCAGAAAATCAAAGCCAAAACGCACAAAGCCATAAATCGCGGTTTTCAGCATTACGCCGGACATCAACGCGGATACCGGGCTGGGCGCAATGGGATGGGCCTTGGGCAGCCAGACGTGCAGGGGAACAATGCCGGCCTTGGTTCCAAAACCGATAAAGGCCAGTAGGAAGACCGCGGTGCGCACGCCCGCCGGCATCAGGCCGGCTGCCACACGTATGGAAGCGAAGTCGAGGCCGGCCGCGTGCGGCGCGAACATGAAAAACGCCCCGACTACGGCAGCCGCGCCGGCGTGCATCATCAGCAAATAAGTGAATAGCTTCTGCCGCCGCTGGCTATCGTCGCCGTCGATGAGGATGAGTCCGGCCGAGAACAACGTCATCAGCTCCCATCCGAACAGGAAGGCAAAGGCGGTGGACGCGGTGACGACCACGACCATCGAAAGCAGGAAGAGCGGCAATAGCGCCCATAGCCAGTCCCGGCGCCGGCCGGTGTAGTGGCGCTCCACATACGAGAAGGAAAAGAGGGCCACCGGCGCGCCGACAACGCAAATCAACAGCAGAAAATATGCGCTCAGCCGGTCCAGCGCGAGGGCGAAGGGAAGGGGTGTAATCGACGAAAGATCGCTGGCAATCAAGCACGGGTGGCACAGGCTGCGGGCCGCTGCCACTGCCCCGGCCACCAAGCCGATCATCAGTAGCGCCGGAGACAGATGCCGCAGAGCTTTGAAGGGCGAGGCCAGCAAAGTCACCGCGGGCAGCGCCAACAAGATCACCAGAAGCGAATTGAACAGAATATGAGCCATTGAGAAATCTGCGCGATGAGCCCTTTGGGTGAACCCCTGTGGAGACGGCCTCTACTTCTCTCCCCCTGGGGTTAATTGCGCGAGAAGGTCCCTGATATCGATCAGGTGGTTATTAAAGATTCGCCGGGAATCATCCAGCAGGCGGAAGATCTCCGGGTCCTGCACGGAATAGAAAACGTTCTGCCCGTCTTTGCGGCCGACCACAATGCTGCTTTTGCGCAGAATAGCCAACTGCTGGGAGAGATTGGTTTGTTCCACCTTGAGCCGGAGACTAAGCTCGTTAACGCCCACTTCTCCGTCGCGCAGGGCGTCTAACACTCTGATTCTTAAGGGATGAGAGAGTGCTTTGAAGAACTCGGCGGTGAATTGCGATAGTTCAGGCATAAACAGATGCAGATGTTCGCATATATGCAAGCTTGGGTCAAGTTACCTTCGGCTTATACTCAATTCATGTCTCCTACGGAACACACGCAGCACACCCCATTGCAGGGAGTGCCAGGACCGGAAGTGACGCCCGCCTCGGTCAAAGTGGACGTCTCGGGCGGCTCCGGGATGACCATCGAATGGAAAGACGGTCACAAGAGCCATTACAGCTTCTCTTGGTTGCGAGAGGCCTGCCCGTGCGCGTTGTGCGACGATGCCCGCACCAAAGATAAGCGCGAACCCGGGCAAGCGGCGAAGCCCGATCCCATGGCTCTGCCCATGTTTAAGCCCACAGTCAAGCCTACCGAAACCGCCGGAGTAGGCAAATACGCCATCCGCTTCACCTGGAGCGACGGCCATCAACACGGCATTTATTCCTGGGAGTTCTTGCGCGAATGGTGTCCCTGCCGCCAGTGCCATGCCCTGCGCGAGATGGCCAAGCTGGAAGACCAGCCCGCGCAGTAACGCCCTTTCACCGCAGAGGGCGCAGAGGATGCAGAGGAAACAAAACCCAAACCCAAACCCCTTAGCCGCGGATTAACGCAGAAAACGCCGATCAGAACAACGCAAAACCCAGCCGGCATTTGAATGGATATCAGCGTTCATCTGCGTTGATCTGCGGCTATTCTCAGCTTTCCTCCGCGGCCTCTGCGTCCTCTGCGGTGAAAAAGCTTGTTATCCACCCACCAAGTCTTCCATTTCCTTCTCATCGATTACTTTCACCCCTAGCTCGCGAGCTTTGTCGAATTTTGAGCCGGGGTCGGCACCGGCGACGACGTAATCGGTCTTTTTGCTGACCGTGGCGGTGACCTTGCCGCCGGCATCCTCGATCATCTTCTTGGCTTCTTCGCGGGTACGGCCGGCCAGAGTGCCGGTGAGGACGAAGGTCTTGCCGGCCAGGATTGTGCCGCGCTGTCTCTTCTGTCCGCTAAAGGTGAGTCCGGTTTGGCGCAGGTCTTCGATCAACTGGCGATTCTTGGGCTCGGCGAAAAACTCGCGAATGCTCTCGGCAATGCGGGGACCTACCTCTTCCACTTGCTGCAGAGTTGCGACACTCTCTTCCGCGTTTTCCAGCGTTGCGGCTTCGATTAATGCATTGATCGCTCCGAAGTGTTGTGCCAGAAACTCGGCGGTACGCTCGCCGACAAAACGGATTCCCAGACCAAAAATCACCCGTTCGAGCGGCAGTTTCTTGGAAGCCTCAATTTCGTGCAGAACGTTCTGCGCCGATTTGTCGCCCATGCGCTCCAGTTGCAGCAAGTCTTCTTTGGTGAGACGAAAGAGGTCGGCGATGTTCTTCACCAAGCCGCGCTCCACTAGTTGATTGACCAAGGCCTCGCCTAGTCCGTCGATGTTCATCACCGAACGCGAGGCGAAGTGCAGAATCGTCTCCCGCAGTTTGGCGGGACAATTGGCGTTGACGCACCGGTAGTCCACCTCGCCTTCCATTTTGACGATGTGTCCGTCGCACACCGGGCAGTGCTCCGGCATAAGAAAGTGCCGCTGTCCTCGCGGATGGTCGTCGAGCACTTTCACGACCTTGGGGATCACGTCGCCGCCACGCTCGATCTGAACCCAATCGCCGATGCGCACGCCCAGCCGATCGATCTCGTCCATGTTGTGCAAAGTGGCGCGGCTGACGGTAGTGCCCCCGACCAGCACCGGCTTGAGGATGGCCACTGGAGTCAGCTTGCCGGTGCGTCCCACTTGCACCCGTATATCCTCGATCTCGGTCACGCCGGCGCGTGCGGCATATTTATAGGCGATAGCCCAACGCGGCGCTCGGCCGGTGAAGCCCAGCTCGTCCCACAGCGCTACCCGGTTTACCTTGATCACAATGCCGTCGATTTCATAGGGCAGGGACGCGCGGTGTGCCTCCCAATGATTAATGAATTCCCAGACTTCCTCGATGTTGCGCGCCAGTTTGCGATGCGGATTGACCTTGAAGCCGGCGGCCGCCAGAGCTTCCATGTTCTTCCATTGTTCGGTGCCGAACATGCGCCCATTGACCAGCAGAAAATAGGCGTACAAATCAAGGCGGCGCAAGGCGGTAATATTGGGATCCAACACCCGTACCGCGCCGGCGCCGGCATTGCGCGGATTGGCAAAACGAGCGAGCCCTTTCCGTTCGCGCTCTTCGTTCATCCGCTCGAAGGCGGCCAGGGGAATGATGACCTCGCCCCGAACCTCGAATTCCGGCGGTACGCCATGCTTCTCCAGTTGCTTGTGCGATATCGATAGCGGGGCCGAGCGAATCGTGCGCACGTTGGCTGTGACTTCTTCGCCCACGGAGCCATCGCCTCTGGTAAGTCCGACGATCAGGCGAGAGGACGACGCGGCGCTGTCCTGGGGCGCATAGCGCAAAGCCATCGACAGGCCGTCCATTTTGAGCTCGCAGACGTATTCCACATCCTGGGTCCCGCTCAGTTCGTGTACGCGGCGTTCCCAGTCGCGCAATTCCTGTTCGTTGTAAGCGTTATCGAGCGAGAGCATGGGCGTCGAGTGCGGCTGTTTTACGAATCCTTCGCGCGGCTTGCCGCCGACCCGCTGGGTGGGCGAATCAGGTGTGATCAGCTCGGGATGCTGTTTCTCCAACGCCTTCAATTCGTTCATCAGCACATCGAAGTCAGCGTCGCTGAGGGCGGGCTGGTCGAGTACGTAATACAGATTTTCGTGATGGCGTATCTGCTCGCGTAGCTGATCGAGGCGGCGCTCTACGTCTTTGTCTTTAGCGGCAGTCGGCATGGCGAAATTGTAGCGCCTGCGGGCCTGTCGCGGCTCGGCAAATGCAAACCAAAGCCCAGCCGCAGATTAACGCAGAGGAACGCAGATCAAAAACAAAAGGAAAGGTCCAGGGCCGAACACCTACCACGGAGACACCGAGTCACGGAGGACACGGAGAAATAATAAGGGCAATTCTCCTTCAAATCGCCGTGTCCTCCGTGACTCCGTGTCTCCGTGGTGGATGTTGTCGGCTCCGGGGTGGCCGCTGACATAGCGCGCATGCGAGAATACCAGCGCGGGCCTTTGGCTTCGCGGGAGGCATTCTCATGCGTAGATCGTACCTGGGACCGATGCTGGTTCTGGCACTGGCAATTCCGCTTAGTCTCGCGCAGAGCACACAGCCGTCCACCCCTCAACCGGCACCGGCAGCCACTCCCGCTGGCGGTGGCGAAGCCGTGAGGAATCCCCGTGCCCAGATGCAGGCGCTGAAGTTCATGATGGGCCATTGGACGACGGCCGAAAACTATGCGCCTAGCGATTATTTGCTCAAGGGAGGCACCGGGACCGGCCGCGCGGACATTCATCCCGGCCCGGGCAATCGTTTCATGATCGAGAACTACCTGAGCGACAAGAACGACACGATGGGCCGATTTGGCGGGCATAGCGTGATTTGGTGGGATGCCAAAGCGGAGATCTACAAGAGTTTCTGGTGCGACAGCGTGAATGCTTGCGAAAATTCCTTTGGCAGCGGCAAATGGGATGGGGACAAACTGGTGTTCACCGGCGAGAGCGACATCCGTGGTACAAAGATGCGGTTGCGCGACACCTACTCCGCCATCAAACCGGACTCGTTTAGCTGGAAGGAAGAGGGCGGAGCGCCCGGCACGGAAATGAAATTGATTCTGAGCGTGCAATACACGCGCCTCTCGACTGCGGAACCCGCGGAAGAGCCGAGTCCCACACCCAATCCGAAGAATTGATTGCCAATCGTTGATGACTTCATTTCGTAAAGCCGCTCTGATCTATAACCCGATGTCCGGCCAGCAACAGGACCGGCGTATGGCCCAAATCGAGGCCGTACTAGCGGTGTTGCGCGACGCCGGAGTCGAGGCGGAGGCGGTAGCGACGCGTGGTCCCGGCACTGCCGGCACGCAGGCGCTGGAGGCGGTGCGTCTGGGTTGTGACGCGATCTTCGCCTGCGGCGGGGATGGAACCGTCCACGAAGTTCTGCAAGGCGTAGTCGGCAGCCCGGCAATGTTAGGGGTAATTCCCCTGGGCACGGCCAACGCGCTGGCGGCGGACATGGGCTTGCCCAGTAGCGCGGAAGAGGCCGCCCGGGCATTACTCGTGGCCTCACCCACGAGCATTGCTGTGGGGCGTATTTCCTATCGGCGCCACGATGGCGCCACCGGCTCGCGCTATTTTACGGTTGCCGCCGGCATTGGGCCGGATGCCCACCTGCTGTATGGACTGAACGCTCAACTGAAACGCCGCTGGGGCTACGCCGCATACGCGGCCGAGGGCTTGCGGGTATGGGCTACCCATCGTTACCCCATGTTCGAAATCGAATTATCGGAACGCGCCGCTAGCGGCTGCACAAAGACGGTGGCGCGGGTTTCGCAATTACTGGCCGTGCGCATCAATAATTTCGGCGGGATGCTGGGGCAACTGGTGCCGGAAGCGGCATTGCAACGCAACGACCTATGCTTGCTGGCCTTCAAAACCCGCAGCCGCATACGTTATCTGTGGTATGTGCTAGCGGTGTTGCTCTCGCGGAAGCCGCGTGTTCCGGAAATCGTACTGCTCAAGGCCACTACCGTCGAATGTCGATTGCCGGCTTCGGATGTGCGCATTCACGTGGAGGCCGACGGAGAACTTCTAGGCACGTTGCCGGCAAGGCTGGAAATCGTTCCCAATGCGGTAAAGTTGCTGATGCCAGAGCAGTAGCGTCGTTGGTCGTTGGCCCTTGGTCGTTGGCCAGAAAAGCCCAAATCGCATTCTGGCGACTGCTTGCCAACGACCAAAGACCAACGATCAACGACGCTACCGCTAATTCCAAAGAAAGTAGAAACCCGGATTCTTCTGCATCAGTTTGGCTTGGCTGGGCAGCATGTCGCTGACGTCGCCGAAGAGTAGATCCAGTACGGAACGTTTCTGTTTTTCGGCGCGCACCAGGTTGGGCTCACCTTTGATCCCGACGGCTTTGGCCGTGTCCTCGACCGCGCTGCGAAAATCGCCGATCTGGTCGACCAGCTTCATTTGCAGAGCCTGTTGTCCGGTCCACACTTTGCCGTTGGCGATGGCCTTGATGTCCTCGACCTTGGCGCCCCGCCCATCGGCCACGGCGGCGACGAACTGGCCATACATGTCGTCGATCATGCCTTGCAAGTACTGGCGCTCGGCGGGAGTCAATTCCCGCGTGGGATTGCCCGTGTCTTTGAACTCGCCGGACTTGAAGAGCTCTTGTTTCAGCTTGGCCCAGCGGAGCAACTCGCCGTAGTTGTACCATTCGGCGATGACGCCGATGGAACCGACAATGCTGGCGTTGTCGGCAAAGATCTTATTGGTTCCGGAAGCGGCATAATAGGCGCCGCTGGCGCCTACGGTTTCAATGGAGGCAACAATGCGTTTCTTTTTTTGATCGCGGATGCGCCGCACTTCGCGATAAATTTCTTCCGAAGCCGCCGCCCCGCCGCCCGGGGAGTTGATATGCAGAATGATGGCTTTAATCGAGTCGTCATCGGCAAAACGACGCAACTCGCGCACCGTCTCTTTGGGCGTGAGGATGACGCCCTCCAGATCTACAATTCCGATCTTGTCGCCAAAGCCGGCGAAACCTTCGTTGCCGGAGCGCACGCTGGCATACACCAGCAGGAACACTACGAGTAGAAACAGGAAAAAGGCTCCGCCACCGATCGTCACCCAGAGCCATGTGTGGGAACGCCGTTCTTCCGCCATAAATACCCGATTTACTCGATCGCCGCTGGGGGCGCTTCTTGGACTGCGGGCGCCACCGCTACCAGCGTGTGGTTCACCAAGTCCTTCAGTTCCTTACTGGGTTTGAAATAGGGAATCTTCTTGGGTGGAACTTCGACGCGGTCGCCGGTCTTGGGATTACGCCCGACGCGGGCATTGCGCTGACGTGTCCGGAAGCTGCCGAATCCGCGGATCTCGATCTTGTCGCCGGAACGCAAGGAACGGACCACGCTATCGAAGATGCTCTCGACAATAACTTCGCTATCCTTGCGGGTTAATTCCGCCACCCGTGAAACTTCGTCAATCAGGTCGGCTTTGGTCATCGATATCGCTCCGCTCGCCTTCTAATTTACTCTAAATCCTATCTTTTCGGCGAGTTATGCCGAACTTCCGCACAACTCTGGTAATAACGTTCTCAAATTTCCGCCCCAGTGGCAAGTGCTGGTTACCAAAGAATTTAGGGGAGGACTCCAATGATTACTCGGGCTGGATTCCGGCCACAGCCATCATGCGCCCGGTTTTGCCGTTTTCCGCCCGATAGGAGAACAGCAGATCCGTATGGCAGGACGTGCACAATGGCGACGCCCATATCTGGCGCGGACGCAAGCCGACGGCCAGCAATTGCCGGCGATTTGCCTCCACCAGGTCCAAACGGATTTTTACCGGCAAGCAGGGTTCGATGTGACCTGGGGCGCGGGCGGTCATAAAAAGCAGCGGATAACGGTCGCGAATGGAATCGGACTCCTTGGTCTCCGTAAATAGCGACTCCGCATAGTCAAATTGATTTTGGAACTGTTCGCGTACTTCTTCGCCCACTTCGTAGCAGCAGCCATGAATAGCGGGACCGATGGCCGCCCGCAGGTCTCCGGGCCGTGAGCCGAACCAGTGCCGCATCTCGCCCACGCCTTTTTCCGCAATGCGTTTGAGCGTGCCGCGCCAACCGGCGTGCAGCACGGCAAGGGCGCGTTTTTTTACGTCCACCAGCAAAATGGGATGGCAATCGGCGGTACGCACCGCCAGCAGAACTCCGGAAGTCACAGTGAGCAGGCCGTCGCCCACACCGGGGTGCTCGCGTTGGTCGTTCCAGATGAGGTCGGAATGGACCTGATGCACCGTGCTGACCGGCCAATCCGTCACGCCCATGGCCTTTTGAAAGGCTGCGCGATTCCGATCCACCGCGGCATGAGAATCTTCTCGCGTATAGCCAAGGTTGAGGGCGCCGCCGCCGTATACCTTGGAAAACCCGCCGACACGGGTGCTGAACCCGTGCACCAGCCAGGGGATGGTCGCGAGATTCTCCGCCTGCAAAAGGTTAATTTTTTTGAGAGATGCCGCTTTCTTAGCCACGGAACTATTGTAAACGGAGAGGAGTCGTCGGCCTTTGGTCGTCGGTCGTCGGCCAAAGCAACCGTATTCGCAATTAGCGGATACCTTGCTACTGGCGCAACCCATTCCGGCTTATTGCTAATCGCTTGCTGCTTATTGCTGCCTCAGGGTTCGTGCTATAGTTTTTTCGACTATGTACGCAGATTTTTACGCTACCGATCGTGGGACGGGAAAAAGCATCCATTGCATTTATCAGGCCTTGATTGTGGCCATTGCCACCCGTCATGCCGATGCGGTCGACATTAAATTTCTGGTCGACGATCAGCCGGTCTGGTTAGCCCTGCCCCATCCCGCCTGGGATGAATACAACCGCCGCACCGGAAAGATCATCTCTGATCCCATGGCGGTGCAGATCGCCGGGCACTTTCTGAAGGATGTTGTGGAAACCGGGGATGACGGCGGGCGCGAGATGCATACTCTGACGGTGGCCGACGTGTTAGGGCACTTGGAGCAACTGGTCGAGGAAGAACGCGTAGCGGCTAAGTCATAGACCTTAATGCACTTCGCTCCCCAGCAGCCGGGAAGGCGCCAAGTAGCTCAAAAAATAGCTGCTCTGTAGCGGGAAAACGCGGGATAGACCTCTAGCGCTTTTCCACAATCTTATGAGAACCTAGAAATGACAGTAGTTCCTCCGCCGATTCCACTTTTATTGGTTCAGGGGTTTTTTCCCAAGTGGCGATTCGTGTGCGAATCCGGCAGGGAGAGGTAATTGGGCCCGCAGTGGGTCGCGCGATTCAATGTTGAAATTTACTGAGGAGAGTGACGATGTCCAGTCCGACGCCGATTACGGAGCCGGAAGCTCTAGTCAACCATCAGATTAAAAACAAAGAACTGGCCCAATGGGTCAAGACCGTCGTCGCGATGTGCACGCCCGACAGTGTACATGTCTGCGATGGATCCGAGGCGGAGTATCAACTGATCATGCGCCTCATGATCCAGGCGGGTACAGCCATTCCCGTGAATTCGGAGAAGCGTCCCAACAGCATTTTTGTGCGCTCCAATCCCGCCGATGTGGCTCGGGTCGAAGATCGCACGTATATTTGCTCGCAACAGCAGGACCAAGCCGGACCTACAAATAACTGGGAAGATCCTGCCAAGATGAAGCAGCAATTGGCGGGCCTCTACCACGGAGCTATGGTGGGCCGCACCATGTATGTGATTCCCTACAGCATGGGGCCGATTGGCTCGCCCATCGCCAATATCGGCGTGGAAATTACCGATTCGCCCTATGTCGTGGCCAACATGCACATCATGGCGCGCGTGGGTACTCGAGTGCTCGATGTTCTTGGCGTCGACGGTCAGTTTGTGAAAGGCTTGCACTCGGTGGGCGCGCCTCTGGGCCCGCTCGATCAAGACTCGGCTTGGCCGTGCAACGCGCAACATAAATACATTTGTCACTTCCCCGAGACGCGCGAGATCTGGTCCTTCGGCTCGGGCTACGGCGGAAACGCTCTGCTGGGCAAGAAATGTCATGCCTTGCGCATTGCCTCGGTACAGGCCCGCGACGAGGGCTGGTTGGCCGAGCACATGTTGATCCTGAAGCTCACCAATCCGGAAGGCAAAGTTAAGTACGTCACCGGAGCCTTTCCTTCGGCTTGCGGCAAAACCAATCTGGCCATGCTGATTCCCACCATCCCCGGCTGGAAGGTGGAAACCGTCGGCGATGATATTGCCTGGATGAAGTTTGGTCCGGACGGCCGTTTGTACGCCATCAATCCGGAAGCCGGCTTCTTTGGCGTGGGACCCGGTACCAGCATGCAGTCGAATGCCAACGCCATGCTGACTGCCACCAGTAACTCGATCTTTACCAACTGCGCGCTCACCCCCGAGGGCGACGTATGGTGGGAAGGCATGACCGACGAAAAGCCGGCGGAGTTGATGGATTGGCTACGCCGTCCCTGGACGCCGCAGAGCGGGCGCAAGTCGTCGCATCCCAACTCCCGCTTTACGGTACCGGCCAAACAGTGCCCGGTGATTGCTCCCGAGTGGGAGGATCCGAATGGTGTGCCCATTGACGCCATTCTGTTCGGCGGACGCCGTGGTTCGGTAGTGCCGTTGGTGACTGAATCCTTCGATTGGCAACACGGCACCTTCCTGGGCTCCACCGCCAGCAGCGAGACTACTTTTGCCAACATGGCCAAGGAAGGTCAACTGCGTCGCGATCCTATGGCGATGCTGCCGTTCTGCGGCTATCATATGGGCGATTATTTTGCTCATTGGTTGAAGATCGGTCAGGCCACCGCAGCTGCTAAACTGCCGAAGATTTTCTACGTGAACTGGTTCCGGATCGACGAAAAAGGCCGATTCCTGTGGCCGGGTTATGGCGAAAACGGTCGTGTGTTGAAGTGGGTTTTCGAGCGTTGCGAGGGTACGGTACACGCTACCGATACGCCCATCGGCCGCTTGCCGGCGCACGCCGACCTGGATCTGAGCGGACTCGATATGCCGTCCGCCGATCTGGACGAATTGCTCTCCATCGATCTCGATGGCTGGCTGGCGGAAGTCCCGCTGATCCGTGAGCATTTTGCCAAGTTCGGCAGCCGCTTGCCCGAAGCGTTAAAAGAGCAGGTCGACCAGTTGGAGAAACGTCTGCGGGAAGCCAAGAAGAAAACAGCGTAAGCAGTAGTTAGGGGTTAGTAGCTAGTAGTTAGGGGCCGACAAACAGTAGTTAGTTGTTAGTAGCTAGTAGTTAGGGGCCGACCCTGGCTGCTAGCTTTTTTTTGCCCCGAATCTTCTTGATGCCCGAATACAGAAGTTAAAGGTCAGGAGTCAGCAGGAGAACACCGACTCCGCCATTCCCTCGAATATTGCCCCCGGCCCCTAACTACTAGCTACTAACCCCTAGCTACTATTCTTCGTAATGGATCAGCGACAGAACGTCGTGGGGCACCAGTTTGGCGCGGCCGCCCAGTTTGTCCAATTCAATGACGAAGGCGAAGCCCACGATTTCGCCGCCCAAGGTTTGTGCCAGTTTCATGCTGGCACAGGCTGTGCCGCCGGTAGCCAACAAGTCGTCGACGATCACCACCCGCTGTCCGGGGCGGATCGCGTCTTTGTGAATCTCCAGCGTGTCGCTGCCGTATTCCAAATCGTAGGTCCAGCGAATGGTCTCCGCCGGAAGCTTCTTGGGTTTGCGGATGGGCACAAACCCGGCATTGAGCCGATAGGCCAAGGCGGGGCCAAAGATGAAGCCGCGCGCTTCAATGCCCATGACGACATCCACCTTCTGATTCAAATAGTACTCGGAAAGCGAATCGACCAGCCGCGCCAAGCCCAACTTGTCTTTCAGCAGCGTGGTGATGTCATAAAAGAGAATTCCGGGCTTCGGGAAATCGGGAACTCCACGGATAAGAGACTTCAAGGAATTGCAATCTGGCATAGGTTTAGCCATTACCACGCTCCTTCGATGCGAAAGGTTTTCATGCCCTTGACGGGCGGAGCTTCCGATTCACTGACTTGGTCGACGCGGGCGGCGCGAGGACCGATCTGCAGGCGTTCGCGAAGCTGCCCCAGTTGTTCGCGCGAACCGGTGGCCAGCACTTCCACACTGCCGTCGTAGTTGTTGCGTACCCAACCGATGAGGCCCAACATCTGCGCCTCCCGCTCGACATACCAGCGAAAGCCCACGCCCTGCACCCGGCCCTGCACCACGTAACGCCGCGTCAAAACGGTATTCACAATATCCCCACTGTAGTGGTTGCTGCTCACGCCGCCCAAACCCGAAGCCGACGGCGGTCAACTGCCCATGGACAACTTCTATGCCCGCGAGAGGTAAGAACCTTCGCTGGTATCCACGCGAATCTTATCGCCCTCGTTGATAAATGGAGGCACATAGACCACCAGGCCGGTTTCCGTCTTGGCCGGCTTGGTAACGCTGGAAGCGGTAGCGCTTTTCAGCCCCGGCTCGGTTTCCACCACCTTCAGTTCCACTGTCTGCGGCAGCTCGATCCCTACCGGCTTGCCATCGAAAAACTCGACGGTGATCTGCAGATTCGGAATCAGGTAATCCACGGCATCGCCCAACACGTCTTTTCCCAGGGCGGTCTGCTCGTAATTCTCCATGTCCATGAAGGTGTAATGTTCCCCTTCGCTGAACAAGTATTCCATCTTCACTTCGTCGACGGTGATCTTCTCGATGGCGTCGCCGGAGCGGAACCGGTGCTCAAACATGGCGCCGGTGCGCAAAATGCGAAGCTTAGCTTGGATGAAGGCGCGCAGGTTGCCCGGGGTGCGGTGTTCGACGCTGAACACCGAGCACAACTCGTTATTGTGCTTGATCACCATGCCGGGGCGCATTTGTGTTGCTGGAATTGCCATGACTTACGTGTCTCCTCACTGGATTCTGGTTTCGCGCGGTCAGCCGAACATCTGGGACGAGTTTCGCTCCCCAACCCACGACGCAAAGCGCGGAAAATCGGCTTAACCTCAAATTGTAACCTACTGCCCGGAAAGCGATAAGGGGTAAGTGCGTCGTCGGCCTTCGGTCGTCGGCCGTCGGCCGGCCCGCGATTGTCGTTACCCACAAAGCCGAGCGACCGTTTGGGTTAATCGCTAAGAAATGGCGATTTTGCCCGTTCCGGCCGAAGGCCGACGACCGAAGGCCGACGACTGCCCCTTAAATTCTTTCCTGGCGTCGATGCTCCCGCAAGCATCGGATAGTAGGGAATACAATTATGGGCATCGGCGCAACCGGCAGCGGGAGCCCGTGGAAGTTCGAAAGGATGGTATTTACCATGACGGATTACGAGCGTGTCGGAGATTATCAGGAGTCGGATCGCAGTGCGGTGGGCCTGGCCGTGACTTTTTTGTTGATCGGCTTGGGCACGGGCGCACTGCTGGGATTGTTGTTTGCCCCTAAGAGCGGAAAGCAAATACGGCGCACGCTGCGGCGCAAGTATGAGGATGCGCGCGACGTGATCGAAGATTTGGGCGATCAGGCTTCCGATGTCATCGATAAGGGCGCCGCATGGGCCAGCACGGCGAAAGACAAGGTAGCGCCGCTGGGCAAGGTGATCCGCAGGAGTCTTTAGAATTTAAGTTCAGTACAGATGGAAATCTACTTCGACGTTGACTTCCACCGGCACCGGCCGGCCGCCGGTCATGGAGGGTTCGAAGCGCCAGTTTTTGACGGCTTCCATGGCTTTTTCGTCCAGCCCTAAGCCGAGGGAACGTAACACGCGCATGTCGTGTACCCGGCCGTCGGCGCCTACGACCACGGTGAGGACTACTGCACCCTGATACTTAGACTTGCGGGCCTCTTCGGAGAACTCGGGGTCCGGGCCATAGATCAATTTCGGAGCACTGACTCCGCCGCCCACCTGATAGACTCCGCCGCCAGCACCGCCGCCACTGCCGGGTCCCACTCCCGCTCCATGTCCGGAGCCGACTCCGGTGCCCGCGCCGCTGCCGATACCACCGCCGCTTCCCGTGCCGTTACTGGCGGGACCAAGCACTCTCGAAAGCGGGTCTCCCAGCTGGGCAAGTTGCGGCAAGGTAAGTTGCGGTGGTCCCAGGACCGTAGGCTCCGCCGTAAGCTTCGGAGCAGGATTACGAATCACGATGGCTGGCGGCGTCAATTGTTCCGCCGCGAAGCGTGGGGCTGCTCCTTTGGGAGCCGCCAATTTATCCCGATCGCCGCCGCCCCCGCCGCCCCCGGCGCGCGTCTTGGAGACCGGCATGGGCAGCGAACTATCCGAAGGAAAAATTTCCATCACCTGTTGCTGGATTTCATTGTGGTGGGAGGCGAGGTATATGCTGCCGGTGAGAATCAGAATGAGGCCCAGCGTGTGAACCAGTATCGACAGGACGAAACTCGTCCTCTGCACCTGATAATTGCCATACCCAACCCCGAACAGGGTAGGCAGGATATCCGGCGGCGGAGGCGCCTTGACGGGTTGCGTCGCTACGGTGGCCATCTACTAAAAAGTATAACCCGGAGTTCCCGCCAAAGTTTCTCAATTCAAGCACTTTAGTCAAAAGCGCTCGCTAGTTAAGGGAATACACCTAGCTTCTTACTGGAAGAGTGAGCCCAGGAAGGAACCAACGTGGCGAAGCGCCTTCTTAATCGGTTTCAGCGTGCGATGGGTTTTGCTTTCTTCAACCGGCGGCGGTGCCGGAGAAGTAAACAGAATCGCGGGCATGGTTTGGAGCCGCAGGCGAATCACCGGAGGTGGCGGTGGGGTTGCCGGCTTTTTGGCGCGGAAAACAAACGGTGCGTCTACCACTACATGCACGTCGTTGGGCGCTGGAGCGGGCGGAGGTGCGGTCACAGACTCACTCGGGTTCTGTACCGCGGACGGGGGAGTTGCCGCCGCCATCTCCTCGGTGGCGGTCGACAAATCCGGGATGGTCCGTGACGTTTCTGGCGGGGCGGGACAGCCGCAATCGAGGGGAACCTGGTCGGTAACGTCTCTCACCGAGCCATTCCGAAACAATACTTTGCCTCCCGGTCCCACCTGATACATACCATCGCCCATGGTTTCGTTCACGATGATGGACGCGGTGTTCGACTGCAGCGAGCGCACGCAGGTATTGCCATGCGTGTCGCTGGCCACGGCAAAGTCAAAAGTTCCCGGTCCGGCCAGCAACAACCGAAAGTCCGGGGTCAAAATCGTATCGGCCGAACTGGTCAGCGAGTAGTGGGTCTCGATGGAGCCGTTGCCCACCGCCAACATCAGACTGTGTCCGTTCTGCGAGGCGGTTAAGGATACCGTGGAGCGCGGACAAACCCGCACCTCTCCGCCACGCACCAGTCGTACCGAAGCCGTCGAATCCCCGGCAGTCACGCTGGACCCGCTAAGCACTCGAGTGCGTCCCGCTTCCATCGATACCGCTCCCTTTACGCTGGCGTCGTTGGACGTCAAGTCGCCAATAGCAATTTGAGCGGCAGAGGGACGACAGAGCGCGGCCACGGCAACGACCAAAAGGATTGTAGGGAAACGGATCATGGCGTTGCCAGAAGGTTATCACAGCAGCAAGGTTTCAGAAGCTTTCCCGGTATGCCCTTACTGGCCAATGACCAATGACCAACAGCCGCCCTTTAGCCCCGCTCGGCGAGAAACTCGTAGCGCTCAATGACGGCGGCGACGGCTGAGCCCACGCCTTCTGAGCCTGTCTTGACGCGAACCACGCGGGCGAAGCAGCGGACCCGTATGGGGCCAGTCAGAGTTATTTCCGGGGGCAAGGTCAGAGTGAACTGCAGATCGGAATCGACCGAGGGCGGGGCATCCATGTAAAAGCATATCCCGCGCGAGCTGATGTCGCGGGTAACTGCTGCAATCTCGCCTCTTTGCGAGTCGTTGACCACCAGAGGTAATCGCAACGAAAAACGCCGCGTAATGCGCTGTTCTGTCTGGGCCTGCAGCATAATTTAGGATGGTTCCAAAATGGCACTAGTGTCAAGCAATAAAACGGCCTTCGGCTCTCGGGCTTCGGCCTTCGGCCAAGCGAACCCCAAGAACCCGGCGTTTGGCCCGCGGGCTTCGGCCAGAGGTCGCGGTTTCGGAATTGGGGCCGGTCCTGGTGGCTTAGAGATACGCGAGCGGGCTGGGAAACGGGAGACGAGGGTTCAACGCGAAACGTGAAACGAAAAACGTGAAACGATTCTGGCCGACAGCCGAGGGCCAATGGCCG
>Ga0181520_10003702_pt1 | contig 26524 bp, 12 predicted proteins | sample PEATcosm2014_Bin_29_FD_132451 | JGI IMG/M metagenome (GOLD analysis project Ga0181520, IMG submission 132451) | Peatland microbial communities from MTU Mesocosm Facility, Houghton, MI, USA - PEATcosm2014_Bin02_30_metaG | ecosystem: Environmental > Terrestrial > Soil > Wetlands > Peat | place...
GCAGGGACTGGTTCAGGTCGTCGGAGCGGAAACTCTTTCCCATAAACAACATTTTAAAAAAGGTTGGGCATCAATAAAATACCTTTCTTGATGCCCAGAATCTATTCCCGACACACTCCTAGACCCTAGTGCGAGCCTCGTCGATCTTATTCCGACCATCGGTGAGCACCATCCGAATTTGTACGGACTGAGTGTGTTCGGGCTCGAATCGTCACAACAATTGCGGAGTTGCTTGTCCACAGCTGGATACGAGCCTGTTCCGGACCCCAATTCGTCTTATCCGGATCGTCTGAGGTTTGCCAAGCCGCTCGACCGTATCTCCGAGATGCCCCAACTCCTTCTGGACGCTTGCGACTGGCAAACGAGCGACGATGTCTTTCAGGCCTTTCTTTTGGCTGTCGGCGCCCCACGATGGCACGGCCGTAATTTCGATGCTCTCAACGACAGCATCGGAACCGGCGGGATCAATCGAATAGAAGCCCCCTACCGGATCATCATTCGAAATGCCGATTCCATGAGTCGCAATGCGGCGGCATTTGTGCAGGATTTCGCCGATTTGATCAAGGAGCTGCAATCCAACGGCTGCCCCGTCGAGCTGCGCATCGAGCGGCCTTGACGTTGCCCGCGTTACACTTCTCCTTGCCATGGCCACCAAACTGAAGCCCGCCTCCACCGCCCTCCCCTACCTCAAGCCGGAAGCCCTCAAATTCCTCCGCGCGCTGGCCAAGAACAACGACCGCGAGTGGTTCAACGAGCGCAAGTCAGTGTTCGAGGCTGAACTCAAAGAGCCGATGCTGGCCATGGTTCGCAAGATCACCGACGCCATGACCGACTTCGCCCCCAGCCACGTCCGCCCCGCGGAGAAGTCGCTCTTCCGCATCTATCGCGACACCCGCTTCAGCAACGACAAGAAGCCCTACAAGACCCACGTGGCTGCCTGGTGGTCGCACCAGGGGCTGGAGAAGACCTCAGGCGCGGGCTACTACTTCCACATCTCCGCCAAGGAGATGGTGATCGCCGCCGGGGCCTACATGCCGGAGAAGGAACAGCTCAGCGCGATTCGCCATTGGCTCCTGGACCACCACGAGGAGTTCCGCGCCTTGCTCGACAAGGCAGCAGTCCGCAAGACCTTTACGGAGTTCGAAGGAGCCGCGTTGGTTCGCCCCCCGAAGGGGTTTCCCAGCGAGCATCCTGCCCTGGACCTGATCAAGTGCAAGCAGTGGGGGCTGAGCGCCACACTGCCCCCCGCCGAAGCCCTCGATCCGGGAATCGCCTCGACCGTGATCCGCCATTTCCGGCTGGCTGCGCCTATTGTGGACGCCCTCAACACGCCTCTGGCCTCCGGAACCAAGGACCGCAAGCGGGTGCTTTTCGGCTTGAAATAATCTTGCTTCGCCCCGCCTGATTAGCACCGCGCCGCAGTGCTTTCAGTCAATAGGGACGCTACGAATACCGCTAAAACCGTGGAAAAATGGGCAAAAATAGCCGAAAACAGGAAAGAACCCTAAGAAAACTGTGGAAATCGGGCTTTTCACCTTGACTTTGCCCTCTCAAAAGCCGCATTGTAACCAACGACGGGTTCTGAAAACCCGCATGGATAAAGGGGTTCCGTGAATGCCCTCGCTCCGCGGATCCTTTCCTGCGGAACGCACAGCGCGGCGGAATCCCAGGAAACACCGGCAGCCCCAAGGGCTCGCCTACAAGGAGAAGATCGAATGGCAACTGGATTGACAAAGACCGCCCTCACCCGGCTCATGGCCGAAAAGATGGAATTGACCAACAAGCAAGTCGCAGCCTTCCTGGACCTTCTGGCGGAGACCGCCGTCAAGGAAACCAAGAAGAACGGCGTGTTTGTGATTCCCGGCATCGGCCGCCTGGTGAAGGCAGAGCGCAAGGCCCGCATTGGCCGCAACCCCCAGACCGGCGCGGCCATCAAGATCAAGGCCAAGACCGTGGTCAAGTTCCGCGTGGCCAAGGCCGCCAAGGACGTCATCGCCCCCGTAAAGAAGTAGTTTTTTCGCAATCCATGACAAAGAGGAGAAGTGCTATGCTTCTCCTCTTTTCTTTTGGTGCAAGATGACCCGATGCCGAAGAGACGGACAAGGCGCAGATTTTTCATCCCTTTGCCGGTTTGCTTCATCTCATGCTCTATGGATACCAATGTCTCCGCTTCCGTTGCCGTCCAAACAACAGGCAAAGGCGTCAACGCGATTCTTCGCCTGGAAGGCCTGGCGGCTGCGGCGCTCTCCGCAGTGTTCTTTGCCCGCACCGGGGCGAGCTGGTGGCTGTTTGCCGCTCTATGGCTGGCGCCCGATCTGAGCCTGCTGGGTTATCTGGCTGGCCCCAACCTGGGCAGCCGGATCTACAACGCCATTCACTCCTACCTGACCCCGGCCACGCTGGCCGTCTCGGCGCTGCTGCTGCGAAGCCCCGAGTTGCTGCCATTCGCCTTGATATGGATGAACCACATCGGCGTGGATCGGCTGCTGGGCTTTGGACTCAAATACCCCGCAGGTTTCGCTGGGACGCATTTGGGCAGGCTCGGCGGACGCAGCGGGGAAGCTATTCCGGCAAGCTAGCGTCGCTGTCAGGCTCGCGTCTGGTGCCCAACATGATCCCCCGCGCCACCAGAGACACCCCAAAGCCAACCAGAATGACCTTGGCCATCAGTCGGCTGTCATAGCTCCAAGCAAAGACGGGGAAGCTCAGGAGCACGGAGACCGGCGTCAGTTCCGTCAACACGGCATGGAGCCAGCGAGGCTTTTGGCCAGTTGGTTGCAGGTCTGGCCGTTTCGATAGCATCCGCGGAAAAAGCCTTGGAACCGCCTGCACATAGTCGAGATAAGGCTGGCCAAATCTGGCTTCCAGGAAGCCCTCTTCCCCCAGAATGAGCCGATAGAGAAACACGCCAGAGACAACCATGGTGAAGAGCGCGCCTGTTGGGGACATCAGAAAACTCAATGCCGCGATGGTGAACCACAGGCCAAGATAAAGCGGGTTGCGCATGGAGCGATAGGGGCCGTCGGCCATCATGCTCCCCGCCTTCATCTGGCTGTTGAGCACGGTGGCGAACCCCAGCCAGGCCGAACCCCAGATGCGCAAGGCTGCGCCGATTGCGGCAAGCAGCGCGCCGGCAACGATCGCGATGGACGTGGCAACCGCGAAGGAGACGAGACCAGTCCGGCTCAGTTCATGGGCCAACCATTGGAGCAGGTTGACCTCCCGGGCCGACCCTGTTATCCAACCCCAGGGAGCCACAAAACCCACGACCACGATAGCCGCCATGATCGCCATGCGCAGGCGGAATTCCAATGCAGATGCTTTCATTTACCGATTCCTCGCCGTCGGAGGGCAGAACATCGCATACTCGCCTGAGGGTTTTACGCAGGCTCAAGCGCCTTCGTTTGGCTTTTTGCCTCGCAAGGTCAGGGAGACGCGCTCGAGCCTTGGCCGAGCCGAACTACTTCGCCGGGTCAACCAATGCTTGATCCACAACGGCGTGGCTCTCGTACTCCAGGTTGTGATTGCTGGGACTGGTCATGCGCTGAATCATGCTCACAAAAACGATGTCGTTGGTGGGGTCGACCCAGAACCAGGTTCCGGCAGCGCCGTCCCAGAAGAACGTTCCCTTGCCGTCTGGCAGGTTGGCTTCGGCCGGGTCAAAGACCACCGCGCAGTCGTAGCCCCAGGCAAACCCCGGCCGGATGACCGACAGCCCGATGCCGAATTCCCCGGTGAGAATTGCGGTGGGCGTGTGGTTTGAGGTCATTAGCTTGACCGTGGAGGGCGCCAGCACGCGCGCCCCGCTCAACTCGCCGCCGTTAGCCAGCATCTGCGCAAACCGGTAGTAGTCTTCCGCGGTGGAGACCATGCCGCCACCACCCGAAGCCATCGTGGGAGGCTCGGCATAGTCCGTGGGAATGCCGTCGACCGTGGCCCCGGCCGTCAACTCGCCTTTGGGATTGGAAAAGTAGTTGGTGGCGAACCGCTTGCGCTTCTCCGCCGGCACATAGAAGCCCGCATCCCTCATGCCCAAGGGTTGGTAGATGTTGTCGCGCATGAAATCGGGGAGCGGCTTGCCCGACAGCTTCTCGACGATATAACCCTGGATGTCCATGGATGTGCTGTAAAGCCAGCCCTTGCCGGGTTGATAGAGCAGCGGGATCTTGGCCAGCTTGTCGATCATCTCCTGGAGATCTTTCGACTGCATCACCTTCAGGTCGCCGTACATGGCATCCGCCGGCGTTGTTCCCCGGCCGTAGCTGAAGCCGGCTGTGTGGGTCATCAGCTCGCGCATGGTGGGCGCATGTTCCGGATCGACGAGAATCGGCTTGCCTTCGGCATCCACCCCTTTCTGGACCTTGAGATGGGCGAACTCCGGGATGTATTTGGAGATGGGATCGGAAGGCAGCCACTTGCCCTGCTCGTAGAGGATCATCATGGCCACGCCGGTGACCGGCTTGGTCATGGAGTAGTCGCGGAAGATCGTGTCTTTGGTCATGGGTGCGGCGGTGGCCAGGTCGCGCTGCCCGTAGGTTCTGTAGTCCACCACCTTGCCGTGGCGCGCCAGAATGGTCACGGCCCCCACCAGCTGCTTCTGGTCGATCTGCTGCTGCATGAATGCGTGCAGACGCTCAAGCCGCTCCGTCGAGAACCCGACCGTTTCCGGTTTGACCACCGTGAGATCGAGCGCGTGCCGAACTGGCTGCTGCGCGGCCATTGGAAGCAGGATTGAAGCAAAAACAAAGCCTGTTAAAACCAGACGAGAACTGCGCGCGTGCCGATCGAGAGCCATGGAATCTCCTTGCAACAAAAAACGATTGGTCGTTAGTAAATCAACTTGAGCGAAAACTGAATCTGACGGGAGTTGCCGGCTGTCTTGCTGATCTCGCCGAACCCCGTATCCGGCAGAATCTGGCCTGTGGCCTGGTTCACCTGGAGCACGTTGGCGGGCAAGCCCATGGTTACGATGTTGAGCAAATTGAACAACTCGCTGCGAAATTGCAGGTCCACGAGCTCGGCTCCGCTCTTGCGGCGGCCAAAAGGCGTGTCTTTGATGAACGCGAAATCGAAGTTGTAGAAAGCCGGCCCGCGAAACGCGTTGCGCCCCAGGGTGCCAAAGCGCCCCGAGTTCGGGCCGGTTCCGTCAGCCAGATGAACGGGAATCGAGAAGTAGTCTGTGCCATTGTTGCCGCCCATACCGAAGTAGTCCTGGCGGTCTTTGCGTGCCGTGGAGAGCTGCGGCTTGGCGATCTGGTCGGGCCGGTCGACGCCGTTGAAGCCCGCGCCGGTCTGCTGGATGCCGCTGAACACGGTGAACGGCGACCCCGAGCTGATGCTTGAAATGCTCAGCATCTCCCAGCCGTCCGTGACCTTCTTGCTAATGAGGCTCAGCAAGTCGATGCTCTGCAGATGCAGGTCCTGCGCCAGGCTCAGGCCGAAGCCGTGGGTCACGTCAAAGGCCGATGGCGCTTTCTCGGGATGCGTATCGTAGGGGTTTTGCGAGAACCCGGAGGCGACAGCGCCCGTCGATCCTGTGCCGCCGATCACCTGGCTGGTGTTGTCGATGGATTTGGACCAGGTGTAACTGGCCTGGATGCCCGGGCCGCCGTGGCTAACAGTCCCTGAAAGCGACGTTTGCAGCGCGTGATATGTGGAGTGAGCATCGGCCACAATCACGTTCTCCACGCCGAAACCGCCGATGACGTTGCCGGAGCTATCGAATTGGGTATGGGGTGCAAAGGCCGGCGCCGCCCCCGGATAGGCGTTCGGAAAGCTGTAGCGAGGCAGCTTGACGCCTGCGGTGCCTACGTAGCTGGCATCCGCTGTCAAATTTCCGAACTTGCGCTCCAGGCCGGCGGTCCAGGTATAAAGCCGGGCATCGCGGAAAGTGCGATCGATGCCGCTGAGGTTGAGTGCACTGACCACGTGGCTGGCTGTGAGCCCCGCCATGTCCTTTTCGTAGCGATCCACATCCATCACCGTATTGGGCGCGATGGCCTTGGTGCCGTGGGCCAGAATGTCGGCGCCGGCCGGCGTATAGGTCGTGGGAACCTGGGCCGGGGTGATCTGGAAACCGTAGGGAATGGGTGCGTTCGATGCGGAGAGCAGGCGTGGGTAGACGGCAAACGGCGTCGACCCGGTCAGGAAGTTGTCCTGCCAGATATTGGGTGGAATGATGGTAATTCCGCCCCCGGCATGAGCCGAAATCTTGTTGGCTACCTGCCAGGTGGCCTGCGCGCGCGGCCCCCAGCCTTTCCAATCGGTGGTGTAGCCGGGCTGCGGGTTGACGACAAACTGCTGCGAGCCGTTGTTATTGAAAAAGCCAGATGTGCGGTGGGCACGCTCGGTGATAGACCCATAGTGTTCCAGACGAACACCATAGTCTAGCGTGAAACGCTCCGTCACCTTCCAGGTGTCTTGCACGTAGAAATCAATGTTGTTGCGGCTGATGGCGGCCGGACCCATGTGTTGACCGCTTGAAATCTCCGGCGGCGCAACGGCCACTGTGTAGACAAAAGGACTGCCGGTGAGAAAGCTGGAGAGCGTGTCTGGGAGCAGGCCGTTCGCGGTCACATTGTGGGTGCCACTGGCAGACTGGATTGTCTGGCTGCCTGCGTAGTAGGCTGCGCCGCCGCCAAAGTCGTATTCGCCGTTGGGGCTTATGCCAAAGTAGGTCGTGTCGCGGTTGACTCGAACCTCGGCTCCCGCCTTGAAGACATGACGCCCGGCTGTGAAGTCGATGTTTTCCCGCCCCTGAAAGAGATTGCCGTAGGCTTGCATCACTGAGCCTGCAGGGGAATTGAACGCCTCAAACAACGCGTCGTTGAACTTGACTGCGGGGTCGACGGTGTCGGTCGTTGGAAAGCCGGGTGTGGAGCGGGTGATGCTAATAGAGGACTCCGACGACAGACGCGGCGAGATGACACGAGTGTATGTGCCGATAACGTTGCGCTGGCGGTCAATATACGTGACGCCGAACGAGGGATCGATGGCCGTCTGATCGGGATTCGTCGTCGGTCCCGTCAAGTTATCCAGGTTGAATCGCGCTAAGAACTGATCCTTGCTTGAAAACTTGTGGTCCAGGCGCAACGAGAATTGATTTGCATCGGTAGCTACCTTCGACGCGGTTGCGTAAGTATTCGCGCCGAAAGGTCCGGTGGAATCGTTCGGCATCGGATAGCGCGCCAAAATCGCGGCGATTTGCGGATTCAGCGGAACGTACAGCGTATCGGTCGACCCGTCCGGATACGTAACCGTGTCGCTCACCATGGAACTCCCAGCCGCGGGCCGCTGGGCGGTCGAAGGCACCGGCATCACTTGCGTCGTTCCCAGCACCTGCCGGAAGCCCTGGTATTGCGCGAAATAGAAGGTCCGCTTGCGGCCGTCGTAGACATGGGGAATGTAGATGGGACCGCCGTTGGTAAAGCCGAACTCGTTGCGCCGGAAAGGCGGAATCCGCCCCGGATACGCCGGCGTCGAATGGTCGAAGTAATTGCGCGCGTCGAAGGCGGAGTTGCGCACAAACTCGAACATCGAGCCGTGAAATCCACTGGCCCCTGAACGGGTGTGGATATTCGTGAATCCCGCCGCGCCGCGGCCGATCTCGGCCGGCATCCAGCCGGAACTGGAGTCGATGCTCTCCACTGCATCCACGTTGAAGTTGGAGAAGGTGGCACCACCCATCTCCGGATCGCTGATGTCGGCCCCGTCCATGGCGAACGTCGCTTCCACGCCGCGCTGCCCGTTGATGGCAAACTGCGCCGTGAAGTTGGTGGCCCCGTTGGCGTCCGTCATGGTTCCTGCAGCCAGAAGCAACAGCGTGCTGAAGTCACGCTTGTTCAGCGGCAACTCGCTCACAGCCTGGCTCGAAAGCTCTTCTCCGCCCGTAGCGACCGGGCCCTTGAGCAAGGCAACGGAAAGTTCTCCGCGCGCCGAAAGCGTAACCGCTACCAATGGCCCACCACTAGTCAGATCGACGGGCTGAGGGTAGTCGATCTTGCGGTCGCCGACCTCAACAGTGAGGCGGTATTGGCCCGGGCGCAGAACAGCGAGATGAAACTTCCCCTCGGAATCCGTAATCGACTCGGCTTGTGTGCCGCTTGCCGTAAGCCGGATCTTCGCTCGATGAATCGGCGCACCGGTGGGGTTGCGGAGCACGCCCTGCCACGCCACCGGAGCCGTAGTTTGTGCTTGGACGACGGCAACCAATGAGAGCAATGTTCCAACCAGCAAGATGCTTGGAAGCGACAAACCCACCCCGAAAAAAATACCCTGCCTACACGCTTGTTTCAACTTGAAGTTATCCAAAATTCGACCTTTGACCTTGAATTCTGCACCATTCCGGCAGACAACGCGGGAGACCGATGACGGCGCTCCCCGCGTCGACTGGATTATACCTTTCGGCCGACAGTTGATTTATCTCGGCTTCGGAACTGTGGCGCCGCCGCTATAGTCTCAAAGAGACAGGATTGCATGGCTGATCTGACAAAGACCGCATTACTTCGGAGAATCCGCTGCTGGCTGATTTTATTCATCGTGGGCCTTGTGCTGAGCGGCCTGACTGCTTTCCCTCTGCAGCTGGAGTTGCTCTGGCTCAACCATTTTCTGGGCGTCGCCACCACTGCACCGCTAGCTCCGGAACCGGAGCTGCATGTCTGGCTACGCAGAGTCTACGAAGGCCTTGCCCAGACGAATCGGCGCTATCCCTTCCTGGCTTACGGAACCGATTGGCTTGCCTTTGCACACCTGGCCATTGCCGTTGCCTTTCTTGGCCCATTGCGCGACCCGGTACGCAACCGCTGGGTCCTGACCTTTGGCGTGATTGCCTGCTTTGGGGTTGTGCTGTTGGCATTGATAGCCGGCGCAGTGCGTGGAATTCCCTTCTACTGGCGCCTGATCGATTGCTGCTTTGGCGTCTTTGGGGCCATTCCCCTGCTTGCCTGCCTGCGCTACGTCGGGCTACTGGAGCGCCAGGGCTGATTGCTCCCCGCTTCCAGGCTCGCCGTTTCCTACAATAGAGAGATGCCCATGGACGCTTTCAACGCCAACCCGGACAATAGCTCGGCGACCGTCGCCGACACCATCGCCGCAATTTCAACCCCGCCCGGCCGCGGAGGAATCGGGATCGTTCGCCTCAGCGGCGCTGCGGCCACCTCAATTGCCGCGCAACTGGTAAGGCTGCGGCACACGTTGGAACATGGACGGGCCAGATTCGCCGACGTGCTGGACGCGCCCCCAGCGGATCTCCCTGGAGCAGAGGCGGAACGCGTCGATGAAGCACTGGTGACATGGTTCGCCGCCCCCAACTCCTATACCTCCGAGGATCTCGTGGAAATCGCGGCGCACGGCTCGCCTGTGGTGTTGGAGCTGATTTTGCGGAGGGCGCTCGACCTCGGCGCGCGGCTGGCCGAGCCCGGCGAATTCACCCAGCGCGCGTTTCTCTCCGGACGCATCGATTTGACCCAGGCCGAAGCCGTCCGCGACCTTATCGAGGCACAAACGCTGACGCAGGTGCGCCAGGCCGCAAGCCAATTGGGCGGGGCGCTGAGCGGCAGGGTTCACCCGGTGAAACAGTCGTTGGTCGAGCTGATTGCCCTGCTTGAAGCCGGAATCGACTTTGCCGAAGACGATGTCGACGTGACCCCGGCATCCGAAATTGCCCACCGCATTGGCGAACTGACTCCGCCCTTGACCATTCTGGAAGCCTCCTTTCAACGCGGTCGTATCGTCCATGATGGTTTGACTCTCGCAATCGTGGGCCGCCCCAATGCCGGGAAAAGCTCTCTCTTCAACCGGTTGGTGGAGCGCGAGAGGGCTATTGTCACGGCGTCGCCCGGAACCACGAGGGACCTGGTGACGGAGCGGATTTCTCTCGATGGCATCCCCCTGGAACTGGTCGACACCGCGGGTCTGCGCGAAGGGCTCGAAGAGGCCGAGTTGCTCGGCATTGCACGCAGCCGCGAAGCCCTGGCCGACGCCGCCCTGGTGCTGGTGGTGCTGGACGCAACCGAGCCGCTGAACGATGAAGAACACCGCTTGCTCGAAGCGGTCCAGGGTCGACCGGCATTGGTGGTCGTGAACAAAAGCGACTTGTCTGAGGATTGTGTCCAGGCGGAAAACCTGTGCGGCTTCCAAACGCTTCGAACCTCGGCACTGACCGGCGAAGGCATCTCGACGCTGCGGGAGCAAATTCTGGCGCTCGCCACCGGCGGAGCCGCCTCGGAACCGGGAATGCTGACCAGCTTGCGCCACCAGCAGGCGATTCTGACCGCGCTTTCTGCTCTGGCAGATGCCGCACAAGCCAATGCCAACAACATTCCCCACGAGATGATCCTGCTGGATCTCTATCGAGCGCTCTGGGCGTTGGATTCGCTCACAGGACAAACCACTTCGGACGACATCCTAAATCTGATCTTCTCCACTTTCTGCATCGGAAAATAGAGCGGCATTCGAGGCTGGGCGCACCACATCGTTTCGATCGACCACCCCAGCAGAACCAAACGGTCTATCCCCGGTCGGGCAGTGACCTGGGGAAAGTAGCCGGCCGGATCTCCGTCGCATAGTCTGGGTGTTGAAGCATCGGCTGCGGAGCTGGCACTATGCGGCAGTAGCACCGGATCGAGAGTCTTCTCGAACGATTCCCCAAGATTGCGGGCGCGGAGCCGCATTCTGCTTCGCACCCGCAACACTTGTTTACTTCCCGGCTCCCAGCGCTTTCAGGCGGGCCTGTGCCAGCAGCCACGTGCTGATGGGACTCACCGGACCTTCGGGCTTTTCCACCTTCCGATAGGCCTCGACGGCTGCATCGACGACGCCGTACTGCTCATAGATAGAGGCAAGCCCAAACCACACCTCGGAGTTGGGCTCGGTCAGGTTTTGCGTGATCATGGCTTTCAGCAGCAGGTCGCGAGCCTCGGCCGTGCGGCCTTGGGTGGCGTAGATGCAGGCCAGTGTGTGCATTTCGCTGAACGCGGCATTGCGGCTCAGCATGTTTGCCTGTTGCGCGGCCTTGACGACGTCGGAGTCGATCTTGCCATCGAATAATGCTGTCCAAGCAAAGCCGTTGTAGTCGTACGCTGTAGCCTTACCGTTGTCGATGAGCTTCTGCTGGGTGGCCCGGGACAGCGCAAAGTCCCCTTGCGCCTCGGCCTTGCGGGCTTTTATGTGCAGAAGGATTTCGTCGTCGGGATGCCGGCCAAGCTGCGCCTCGAGGATGGCGCTTGAATGACTCCAATCCTTCAGCAAACCATCGCTGTTCGCGACCAGATCGATGGCCACGTAGGAGTCGGGATACTTTCTAATCACTTCGGCGCTGACAGCTTCGAGCGCCGCGGCGTCCTGGATGTATGTGTAGCCGTAGCCTAACAGCAAGGCGAGATTCAGCCGATCGTCGTCTTTGGTTGCGACCTTCCAATCGTTGCCGAGCGCCGGAAGCAAGGCCCGAATTCCAGCATTGCTGCCAACCAGAGACGCCGCTGCAAGCACCATCGCATTGTGGTCGCCGGCGTCTCCCACGGTCCAGAAGCGCGGCAACAGCGGCCCGGAAAGCGGGTCGTCGCCGCCGCCCTTATGCATGCGGTCGCGCATCCAGTCCAGCAGTGACCTCGCCTCCTTGTCGCGGCCTTTGCCGAGCAGATAGAGGCATTCGTTTCCAGCTTCGGAAGGAGTTGTGCCATCGGTCACGATCTGGAAACGCCCAGCCTCTTTGACGACGAAGTAATTCTGCGCCTTGGCGCCAAGGCTGTGCAGTGTGACCTTGAACCCGGATGCGTCCTCGCCTTCGACACTGAGGTTGAGATTTCCGGCGATCAGGTCGAGCAAAACACTGGCGGGCAATTTCGATCGTTCCGCAATGGCGTGCAACATGCCGCGCGTATGGTCCTGCTTTTCCAGGTTGCGCTGCCACTCCAGATCCGAGCCATAGGCCTGGCGCGCCAATAGTTCGGATGCAGCCTTTTCGCTAAATTGGCCTGTAAGCTCTTCCAACATCAGGCGCTGCACCGGGCTGCGCGGGTCGGTTGCAGGCAGATATTCGCCCTTCCAGCGGGCGAGCTGCTTGAACACGCCGATCCGTTGGGTGGTCGCGGCGGATTCGCTTTGCCCGGATACGCTGGCGGAGAGAATCTCTGCGCCTTCCGGGTACATGCGCAGGTGAAGCAGCATTTCGCCGGCCGTGGACAAGGCGGAGCTGCGCCCGGCGGCGCCGGCGGCCAGTCGATCGGCGCGCGCAATCCCGGCCGCAATGCCCGTGGCCTCACCTTCCATTGAGACCGTCGCAGCTATCCCCAAAGCGTCGCGATTGACAGTCGACGAGACCTTGTCCAGTTCCTGCAACAGGTCCTTGTACTGATTGCTGTAGAGCAGGTCGTAGAGAATGTTGTCGTGATACGGCTCGCCAACGTCTTTGTCCTTCTGCAGAAGCGAGCGGAAGAGGCGTACCGCGTCGGGCAAGGAGGCTTGCTGGCTGTAGCGCTCGCCGCCGCGATCGTATTCGTCGAGAATGGCAAGGCTGATCAAGTTGTCGTTGTTGTCCGGATCCAGTTCCATGGCCTTCTTGTAGGCTGCTGCGGCGCAGTCCCAATCGAAGCCCTGGCCTTGCTCAATCCCAATGGCATTGAAGCGGCAGGCCCAGCCAAGCGCGGTGAAGGCAACCGCCGATTTTGGCTCCAATTGCGTTGCCAGCAAGGCTTCGGCGCGAGCCCGGTCGCCCATGCCCGCCTTGATCAACGCATAAGCCATATGGACATGCGGTAGCGCCAGTTTGGGTTCTTTGTCGATCGAGGCACGATCTGTGGCAAGGGCCTCGCGAATCTTGCCAGCGGTGAGCAGCTTGGCTCCGCGCTGATCGAACAGGATCAGAATCATGTCCTGTTTGTAGGCGGCCAGCACGGCACTACGCAGGGCGAGCGCTTCGTCGACCGTGTAGTGAGGCTTTCCGGTGCTAAAACGCAAATTGCCGGTGATCGCGCCTTGCGCGTCCTGCTCGAAGTGCTCGGTCAGCGTGGCCGGGCCCATTTCGATCTTCTTGTCCTCCGGCAGGGCGCGCAAGGCAAAACCCTCGGGCGGAGTTATGCGATAGCGCCACTCGGTGAGCAGAGGATGCACATCGTAGACTGCCGCGCGCGCAGCCACGGCGCGCTTCTGATCGTCTTCCTGCTGGGGCGTGAGCTTTTCGCCTTCCAGCTTGGGATCGGTTCTGAACCACTCCGTCAAACGGCTGAAGAGGCTGCTGAAGGGAATCGCCAGCGATGCATCGTCAATGTATGTATCGCCGCGTTTGGCTTCGGCCATGTCGAGCTTGAGGAGGAAGGGCTTGGTCAGGTCCTTGCCGTCGCCATGTTCGACGCCGGTCAAAGCCTTTGCCAAGTAGTGATCGCGCGCGTAGTTCTCAAGATTCTTGCGCTTCTCGCGGGTATCTGCTTCGCCGAAGTCATGGCGGTATTCCGAATCGACCGCGCCTTCGGTGAGCGAGGTCTCGGAGATCCTGGCCGGCCCGTGGGGAGCCAGGGCAACCTCGCGGACTTCTGTCAGATGATCGTCTTCCGGTTTGAATTCGGGAGTCGTGGTCAGCCCCTTGCTGCCCTCACCGATGATGAGTGCCTGGCGGCCCTGATCCATGAACGGGAGCCAGCCGACGCGCGTGTATTCGGCGGTGGCATCGATCCAAAGTGCCGGATCGCCCTTCTCGCCGGCAGGCACATACACGATAGCGTGATCGAATTCGTTCATGCCTGGCAATTCAGCCGTCACATCGCGGCCCGGACCCGTGTCGAGCAATGCCAGGTTTGCGGGAATGCCAACGGCGCGCAGCATGGCCACCAGCAGGGCGGCCTTGTCTTTGCAGTCGCCGTAGTGACGCTTGATGATTTCTGCAGCCGCAGCAGGTTGCAGAGCTGCCTGGCCAAATTCGATGCCGGTGTAACGAATCTCCTTGTGGAGGCGCGCAACCAGGAACTGGATCTGTTCCATGCGGGTAGCAGCCTCCTCCCCGGCCAGCAGCGGCTTCACCGTGTCCACATCGATGTGCGCCTCTGTCAATCGCCGATAGGCGGCGGCCACCGCAGCCCACGATTCGCCAGTCGAGAACTCGATCATGGGGCTCAGGTCGTCGTGCGTGGCCAGCCCAATGTCGGAGTCAGCCCGTGCGGCTTGGTAGCCCTGGGCAAACTGCAGGTGGCGCACCCCGGCCAGTTCGCTTTCGGTGACCTTGACGGTATCCAAATGATGGATGCGATATTGCAGCTTGAGCGTGCTGGGTGCGTCAATCACGAGCTCAGAACGCACAATGGGCACGTTGCGCGACAGAAAGTCGCGATAGACGCCGCCACCGGCAAAGAACGGTTGCTTGTCTTCGGTGACGGTCTCTTCTTCCACGATGGCGCCCACGGCGAGACCGGGCAAAGGCGCTTTGCGGATTCGATCGTCCGTGTAAGAATCGTCGTCCCGGTCAGAAGCAGGTCCGTCCGTCACCGTTTTGGCATCGAGTTGGCTGACGCGGCCGTCCGGCGAAATCACCCGCGCCTCAATCTGCGGCTGATTCTGATACCACGGCGAATACCGGGCAGAGATCTCAGCCCAGTCCTCGACTCCCTGCTGCGTTTCAACCCGAAAAAGAAGCGCGTGACGATAGCTGACCCTCCCCTCCGCGTCGAAATGATAGCTGTCACGCTCAAACAGCACAGTGACTTCCATGAACTTCTCTGGACCGATGGCCGCGGCAGCCTTTTGCAGGTCGGCGGCAGACGCCTGGAACGACAGGCCAGTCAGGGGCCACACAGCTTCTTGCGCCCCTGTGGCATTGGCATTGAGGAGAGTGAAGGCGAGGAGAAAAGAGACAGAGAGAAGAGTGCGTCTACCGCGTGCGCGCATGGAGGGGCTTTTCTGATGGAGATTTGACTCGACTCCATCTTACTCGCAGACGTCGATCAGGTTCTCCAGCCCGCGCGGTTGCTCGGATATTTCTGCGACGAGATCTCGGCTCAGAGCCTCGGTCCACCGGTCCGCTCTCCAGGGCAAGTTCCCCAAAGACGTACTCCTGCGTGCGGCGCAAGGGTTCCTGGCCAGTGAATCGCTCCAGTGCCTCGATGCCCAAGGGAAATTCCCGTTGACCGAGCGCATGGCTCCATCGCCCAGCGAACGAAAACGTTCCAGGTTCCCTGGCAGCAGATATTCCAGGCCATCCGCAGTGGCTTGCGCGGCTCAGTCGGGTGCGCACGAATTCCTGCAGAACGACCAACACGTCGCCGTTGGCCGACTGGTAGTTCTCGTGTCTGCGGCTTATTGCGGTCGTTCATGGTAGGTTCACAAACGCAACACAGACTTATCGAGTGGCGCGTGCTATGCTGCTTCGGGCTTTCCATGAACAGCAAATCCGGATGCTTGCGAAGGGTGCAGGCATCCGGAATTTTGCATAGGCCGTTGTTTGTTTATGAAGAAATCAACAGCCCTGTGACCTATCTCACTTTCTCCGAGGAATAATCCCGCCATGCTGCCTGTTTCCATGCCCTGTCGCGACACGAAGTTCGCCGTTATTTCTCACCGTGTTTTCAACTGCCTGCGGAAACTTGGCTCGGGAAGCATCCTGGGCTTGGTATTGGTCGCAACGACCTGCGGCGCTTGGGCGTCCGCTCAAGCACAAGGTGGCTCCGCAACCGCCACAACCCTCACGGTAACTTCGGGAGGGGGAACAGTGACGACGGTGGGGGCGTGGAGCGTAGTGACGCTGACCGCGACGGTCAAGGCTGGGGCGACAGCCGTAACTGCCGGGCAAGTGAATTTCTGCGACGCCACGGCGCAGTACTGCACCGATGTTCGTGTGCTGGGGACGGCGCAGTTGACCAGCGCAGGAACGGCTGTATTCAAATTCCGGCCGGCGCCGGGAGCGCACCAGTACAAAGCTGTCTTCACCGGTACCAACACGAGCGCATCAAGCTCTTCGGTCGCGTCCGCGCTGACTGTCTCCATCAGCGGCGGACAATCCTCGGCGGCAACATTACTTTCAAGCACGGGATCGTGGGGCAGCTATGCGTTGACGTCCACGGTGGAGGAATTTGGGGGAACGACGCCCCTCACTGGCAACATCTCCTTTGAGGACACAAGCAACGGAAACGCCGTGCTAGCCACTGCGCCCCTTGGAGCCAGCACACCAGGATTGTTCTGGGCCCTTCAGGCGCCCTGCTCTATGAATAACCTGAGCCCAACTTCTACCGTGGCGGCGGACTTCAATTCCGATGGGTATCTGGATGTCGCGGTGCTGGAAGGCCGTAGCCAGTTGGTTGCGGTTTTTGTATACCAACCTACCCAAGGCTGCTATCAGCAGATCGCGTCGTACCCGACAGGACCTTCCCCTAGCGGAATCGTTGTAGCAGACTTCAATTCCGATGGCAACCTCGATTTGGCCATTCCCGATGAAGGGAACAATACACTGACCCTGCTCCTGGGAAATGGGGATGGAACCTTTACGCAATCGACAGTCTCGGTGGGCTCGACACCCAATAGTGTGGTCGCCGGGGACTTCAATGGGGACGGGATTCCCGATCTTGCGATCGGCAATTGGTACAACGGGGTAACGATTCTTCTCGGTAAAGGGGATGGAACTTTCACCTCAGGAACCAGTCTCTCACTTGGCTCGCAGAACGAACCCACACCGGTATCGGTCACCGCGGGCGATTTCAATGGAGACGGGAAGCTCGACCTTGCCATTCCAACCAGTACGGGCGTGACCGTGTACCTGGGAAACGGAGATGGAACATTCAGCTCCAATCCAGTTTCTACAACATTGTCTGTCCCGAACTACGCGGACATGATTGGTCTGGTAACGGCTGACTTCAACCGAGATGGCAACCTGGATCTTGCCGTTTCGTTCGGCAGGAATGTAGTACCTGAGAGCGGCCAAGTCCTGGTACTGCTGGGAAACGGGGACGGGACATTTACTGCGACCACTCCATCTACCACTCCGGATGCGCCGGTGCAACTTGCAGTTGCCGATTTCAACCTTGATGGGATCCCCGACATAGCGGTGCTCGACCTCGGCGGCAATATTACGGTTCTGGTCGGTCTGGGCGACGGCACCTTCGCCGCCCCGGCGTTTAACGCGAAATCTGCAGAGCCGATTTTCTTCCAAAGCTTCGCCGTTGGCGATATGGATGGAGACGGGCGTCCCGACTTACTCTATGCCGGAGAGTATCCGCCCAATTCCATTGCCATGTACTTCGGGTTGACCCGGCCAATGCAGACAGCTTCTACCGCATCCGTGGCCGTTGACCCCACCGGAACTGGACAGCACCTGGTGGTGGCCAGCTATCCCGGGGATGCGACTGCCACCGCGGGCACATCCAACCCGGTATCGCTTTGGGGAACGCCTCCCGCGACCACAACATCGCTGGCTATGACCGCCAATGGGTCCGCTGCCTCCACGGTGCCGGCAGGGACGCCGGTTACCTTGACGGCAACGGTGATCAGCGGTGGAAGCAAGCTGACCACCGGGCAGGTGAGTTTCTGCGATGCCTCGGCCAGCTACTGCACTGACCAGTATCTTCTCGGTAGTTCACAGCTCACAGCCAGCGGCAGCGCGACCTACAAGTTCATCCCTGGGCCGGGGAACCACAGCTACAAGGCCGTCTTTCAGATTGACGGCAACGGCGCGGCGAGCACCTCCAGCATCGTTTTGCTCACAGTGAGCGGCATTTCGGCCGCGCAGGGCCAGACTTCGACAACGATCGCGCAAAGCGGCATGGTTGGCGACTATTCGCTGACGGCGACAGTGGCGGGCAGCGGCTCAACGGCCGCGCTTACAGGCAACGTCTCGTTCCTTGACACGAGTTACTCGAATGGAGTGCTGGCGACGGCCGCGATGGGCGCAAGCGCACCGGGTCTGAATTGGAATTCGCTCTCTTCGACTTCGTTCTCCAATGTCTACTCTCTGAAATCCGTTTCAGGCGACTTTAATGGCGACGGTATTCCCGATCTCGCCGTTGTGAACCAGAACAGCATGACGGTCACAATTCTCTTGGGTAACGGCGACGGCACGTTCAAGACAATCGCCGGTCCAACCATCACCACCTATACCACAACGATCGTCGTTGGCGACTTCAATGGCGACGGCAAGGCTGACCTCGTGGTGTCGTCGTATGATCCCTACGCTTACGCGCCCGGCAGCATGACGGTTTTCCTCGGCAATGGGGATGGTACCTTCACCGCAGGATATAGCACGACCGGCCCCGGCAATTTGTTTGCCACTGCGGACTTCAACGGCGACGGCAAGCTCGACCTGCTCGTCAACCAAGAATCGTCAGGTGCCGTGATTCTGCTTGGCAACGGCGACGGCACATTTACGCAGCCAATGGCCACCGGGATTCCAGCCGCTCTCGCAGTGGCCGACCTGAACGGCGATGGCATCCCCGACCTCGTCGTAAGTTTTGTTACCACCACGAACGGCTACAATTCCACCGTTACCCAAGCCTATCTTGGCAATGGAGACGGCACATTCCGCGCTGGCTCTAACCTCCCGCTATCCGAGGCATTTAGCAATATGGCGGTGGGCGATTTCAATGGGGATGGGATTGCAGACCTCGCCGGGACCAGTACCTTCTTCGCCTCGCCGGTCGTCTTTCTCGGCAACGGCGATGGTACCTTCACCCAGGCGAGTACCGGCTCCTTCCCCAACTCCGGCGACGGTAACCCTTCGTCTATTGTGGCCGCCGATCTGAATCATGATGGCAAGCTCGATATCGTCATCACAAACGGAAACAGCTACAGCTACCCCGGCTACGTCAACACCTATAATCCCGATTTTGAAGTATTGCTTGGCAATGGCGACGGCACCTTTAACGCCGTCGGCGCCAACACTACCCTTGGAAGCACAGCCTATGCCGTCGTTGGAGACTTTAATGGCGATGGTAAACCTGAGCTGGCCATGCAAGCGGGAAGAAACCTGGTGGTCTTACAGCCAGTACCAACGATGACTGCGACCGCGACGGCAACAGGCGTCTCACCCACCGGCCCCGCGCCGCATCTGGTGGCTGGTAGCTATCCAGGCGACAGCAATTACGCGGCCAGCTTTTCGGGAACCACTTCGCTAAATGCCCTGGCGGCGACTCCGGTGATCTCGCCGGCCTCGGGGACCATCACTTCTGCCCAATCGATTACGATTACGGACGCAACGCCAGGGGTGACGATCTATTACCAGACCTCGGGAGCAAGCTATACCAACGGGGTGTACACCGGACCCATCCCAATTGAAGGGTCTGGAACTCTGACCGTCCAGGCCTATGCCACAGGGACCGGCTATCAGCAGAGCGGGTATGCCACCGCAACCTACAGCTTCAACTTCCCTCCCGCACAGCCTCCGGTATTCTCGCTCGCTCCCGGGGTTTATCCCAATACCCAGACCGTGACCATTTCGGATTCGACGCCAGGTGCGACGATTGTCTACCAAACGAACGGCACCATCTTGGGTTTAGGACAACCCTATACAGGGCCTATTACCGTATCAACCTCGGAGACTTTGCTCGCTTATGCCATAGCCCCCGGTTTCTCGTATAGCGCGGGAGCGAGCGCGCAGTACATCATCGACTCCTCTTCGAGTTCGTTCATCTACACAATCGCCGGAAATGGAATTGCCGGCTACAGCGGAGATGGTGGTGCTGCTACCCAAGCCAACGTGAACCGTCCGGAAGCCACTGTAGTTGACGGTGCCGGGAATCTCTACATAGCAGACAGCGAAAACAATGTAGTGCGCAAGGTGGCTGCGGGAACTGGCGTGATCACGACCATCGCCGGAACCGGAACCGGCGGATATAGTAGCGACAATGGGCAGGCAACCAGCGCGAAACTGCTTTGGCCAACTCAATTAGCCCTCGACAACTCAGGTATCCTTTGGATTCGGGATAGCGGGAACGGAAAGATCCGCACCGTGGATACCGCGGGAACAATCAGAACCGTGCCAATGACAGGAGTGGCTCTCCAGGGGTTCGCTCTCTATGGGCCTCAGCCGATTTTGTATGTCCTCTCTTCCAATGAGGTTTTGCGGGTGCAAGCGACGGGTGCCACTACTTTGGTTGCCGGAGGCGGGTATCAGTTCTATTCCGGAGATAACGGGCCGGCAACCAGCGCCAGCCTCAATTATCCCCAAGGTATCGCATTCGACGGCGCAGGAAATCTCTACATTGCCGACACAAACAACAGCGTGATACGCAAGGTGACGAAGAGCACTGGAATCATTACCACCGTGGCAGGCGATTCGATATACGAAGCTCAAGACTCATATGGCTACGGATACGGTCCCGAATACGGCGGCGGCGTTCCAGGATATACCGGAGACGGTGGCCCGGCAACCAGTGCGCAGCTTAGAGACCCCTATTCGATAGCAGTGGACGGTGCCGGCAACCTCTACATTGCCGACACCGACAACAACGCCATCCGGGAAGTGTCGGCAAGCACAGGCATCATCTACACCGTGGCCGGAAATGGCGGCTTTTGCCAATCCTTTGGTGGGGATGGCGGACCCGCGACCAGCGCTTCCCTATGCGTCCCCGTGAATGTTGCAATCGACATAGCTGGCAACCTCTATGTTGCCGGCTCCAGCGATAGCCGTATTCGTGAAGTGACCGCGCCCGGGCCTCCGCCCACCGCGACAACGGCCACGCCTGTACTAAGCGTCGCGCCGGGAAGCTACTCAAGCCCACAAACGGTTACTATTACCGACGCCACCCCTGGAACGGCGATTTACGTCACAATGATCGGCGGCGCAAGCTCCGCGGGAAACGGGGCATCGACACCGGCACAGCTTCTGGTCGGGCCGGGATACTATAGCGGTCCCATCGGCGTCACCGGCACAACCACGATTGAGGCCATTGCGGTTGCACCCGGTTTCCTGCCAAGCGCCGGCGTGACAGCTGCTTACACCATCGCCACTCCGCCGGTCGCAGTGATCTCGACCGTGGCGGGGAGCGGCGCCTATGGATTCTCAGGCAACGGTGGCCCTGCGACGAGCGCTGCGTTCGAATTCGCACAGGGGCTCGCTGTGGACGGGACCGGAAATCTCTACTTCGCCGATTCCCAAGACAATGTCGTGTGGAAGGTATCTGCAGGAACGGGAAACATTGCTGTTATCGCGGGAAATGGAACGAGGGGCTACAAGGGGAATGGCGGTCCGGCGGCAAATGCCGAACTTTACTCCCCCAGCGCAGTGGCGTTGGACAGCAGCGGCAATGTTTACATTGCCGACACCGGCAACAATGTGATCCGCATGGTAACGGCCAACACAGGCGAGATTACGACAGTTGCTGGAATCGGAGGAGAGGGCTATCCCTGGAATTACGGCGACGGAGGCCCGGCTACCTCAGCGTATTTAGGCAATCCCTCCGGCGTAGCCCTCGACAGCATCGGCAATTTGTATATTGCCGATAGCTCCAATAACGCGATCCGAAAAGTCACAGCAAGCACCGGTACCATCGCCACCATTGCCGGAGGAACTTACTTGGCTGAGACCGCCGCCAACAACGGCGATGGAGGCCCGGCTACGAACGCTGTGCTCAACTACCCCCAAGCTCTGACAACCGACAGCGCCGGAAACCTCTACATTTCCGATGCCGATGGTGGCCGCGTCCGCATGGTCACCGCCAAGACCGGCATCATCACCACCGTTGCCGGCGATGGCGACTATGGCTATAACGGCGATGGAGGCCTGGCAATCAACGCAGAGGTCAATGCGAGCGGTCTCGCAACCGATGCTGCGGGAAACATCTACCTATCCAACCAGTCGAACACCGTGCGCAAGGTTGCGGCGGCCACCGGGATGATTACGACAGTGGCCGGGAACGGGTTCTTCAACTACAACGGCGATGGAATTTCGGCAACGGTCGCCGGGCTTAGCGATCCGCAAGGAATCGCAGTCGATGGCGCGGGAAACATCTACATTGCGGACAGTGCGCATTACAGGATTCGCAAGGTGACTTATCCAGGACCGGCGCCCACGCCTTCGTTCAGCGTTGAGGGGGGCACTTATCGCAGCGTGCAAACGGTAAGCATAACCGACAGCATCGCTGGCGCAACCATCTACTACACCACGGATGGAAGCAGCCCGACGACAGATTCTAGCGTTTACAGCGGAGCGATTACGGTTTCGGCATCGGAGACTCTCGGAGCGATCGCTGTCGCCACAGGCTATACGGAAAGCGCGCCGGCGACAGCGACTTACACCATCGACCTGCCGGTGACGCCGGCTATTACCTGGGCTGCCCCCGCGCCCATTGTCTACGGAACCGCTCTGAGCGCAACCCAGCTGGACGCTTCAACCAATGTTGGCGGGACCTTTGCCTATGTTCCAGCGGCTGGAGCGGTGCTGGGCGCGGGCCCGCAGACGCTTTCAACAACGTTTACGCCGGCAGATCTCGCGGATTACACATCCGCTAATGCAACAACCTCAATGACCGTGAACCAGGCGACCCCGACTTGCACCTGGGCCACTCCGGCTGCCATTTCCTACGGCACGGCGTTGGGCTCTTCTCAGTTGAATGCCGCGTGCAGCTGGAAGGTGGGCGGCATTACGACGCCGGTTGCAGGAAGTTTCGTCTATACACCCGCCGCTGGCGCTATGCCGGGAGTTGGTGCCCAGACGTTGAGTGCGACCTTTACGCCCGCCGATACTACCGACTACACGAGTGCGACCGTGACGGTGACGCTGACAGTGAACAAGGCGACACCAGCCATTACCTGGGCAGCGCCGGCAGCAATCGCATACGGGACCGCCTTGGGTGCCGCACAACTCGATGCCGCATCCTCGGTTGCGGGAAGCTTCGTCTATACACCCGCGACAGGCGCTGTGATGGGCGTGGGTTCTCAAACGCTATCGGCCACGTTTACGCCGGCGGACAGCGCAGATTACACAGCGGCCACGGCCGCGGTGACGCTCACAGTGAACAAGGCGATGCCGGCAGTTGCTGTGACGGCCTCCGCCAATCCGGCCTATGTGTCCAGTTCGGTGACCTTCACGGCGACGGCCTCGTCCGGAACTGGGACACCGACAGGAACGGTGACGTTCTTTGACGGAACCACACAGCTGGGTCCGGGAGCGCTAACCGCAGGACTGGCCACCTACACCACATCGGCACTGACGGCGGGAGTGCACTCAATCATGGCGACCTATGGTGGAGACACGAACTTTGGCCCGCTAACCAGCACTGCGCTGGCAGAGACGATTGAGGACTTTACACTGGTCCCACCAGGCGGAGGCGGGACCCCCTCGGATACGATATCGCCGGGCGGACAAGCCACTTACACCCTGGCCATCGACCCGCCGGCTGGTGGGACGTTCGCCGGGCCTATAACCTTCTCGGTTACCGGGCTTCCCGCCGGGGCGACTGCGACTTTTTCGCCGGCAACGGTAGCGGCAGGATCCGGAGCGGTCAATTTGACGTTGACGGTGAGCGTGCCTGCTACGAACGCGGCGTTGCCCATCCAAAGGCCATTTGGCGGAGGGGCGCTGCCGATAGCGCTGGGGCTCATCCTGTTGCCGTTTTCATCCAGGCTGCGCAAGACCTCGCGGAGTTTGAACAAGATGCTTTGCCTGCTGCTGTGTGGACTGGCGGGAGCAGCATTGGCGGCGGGATTGGCGGGATGCGGAGGCCGCAGCTCGAGTTCGACGCAACCATCGAATCCACAGACTTACACGCTGACCATTACTGCGACTTCGGGTACACTGTCGCATTCGACCACCGCGACGCTGATTGTGCAGTGAGGTAAGGACAGGGATCGAGGCCACGGAAAAACCGCCTCTGCGGAAAGTCCCTGGCCTCGACCCCGGCCTGCTCCGTTCAAAACTTCAGGCAATAGCGCGATGGGGACTCCGGCTTCGGGGAGTTTTTTCCGGTCTCGAAGAGCTGTCTCTCCGCAAGCGCCTGCGCGCAAAGACGACTCTTCAAGGCGTGCTGAATTTCGGCCTTTTGTTCCGGTCTACGGTACAGTCGGTCCAGCTTCGGTTGAGTTCACCGGAACTGAAGATACTGGGTCGTGCCAGCGATAACCGGAACTCTGAGTCGGCGGCTTCCTGCCGACTGCACCCTATCTTTTCGCCTTCGAGCTTGCTTCTTGTTTCCGAGCCTCCGCTCCCTGAGCCGCCATGCGGTCCCAGGTCGGCTGTAGCTGTTGGGGGTCGCGGATGCTGTTGAGGAACATGAGCCGGATGTCTCCGGGAACAGAAACGCTTGCGAATTTGCGGTAGTTTTCAGGCAACGGGGGACCGCCTGGAGTTCCCGCCGCAGGAATTACGCCCGGAAGCCGAAAAGCATACATGCTGCCGCCTGCCAGGGTTTCATGCGGATACCCGAAAAGCCAGACGCAGTTGTGGCTTTCCTTAATCAGATTGGCGGAGACAATGGCCCACTGGCCGCCATCTGTCGGCGCAGCTTCCTGACAATTCCAGAATTGCGCTTGAGGAACATACACCGTGGGATCCGAAAACCCATACGCATCGATCAAGACATGACTCAAGCCGCGTTGCCGTACGAAATCTTCGGCTTCGAGAAGACCCTGATTCCAGTCGAGATTGGAATCCGCCACCAGGTCGTAGGCCGGACGGCCTCCGCTCAACGAGTTCAAGAACGGGAGGTAGTAGGGATAGGCACGCACGGCCGTTGCCACGGACGCCAGCGCCAGCGCGACTGTTAACCAGACACCGGCGCGGGCCACAGGCCAGCCTAAGCTCCGCAGTTGGTTCAGAGCTCGCGGCAGCGGCGCTAGCAAAAGAATTAGCAGAGCAAATGAAACCGAGAAGTGCCGGATGCTGAACTGGAATCCGCTGAGCATGCATGCGACGCTGAAAACCACAAGAGAAACCCACACTGCCCGCCAATGCAACTCCTGCCCTGCCGGGATTACCGCGAGGCGTACCGGACGAAACTTCGCAACCAGCCCGACCACCAGCGCAAGAACAAGTAAGAGCAGGAAGGCTAAGGAGGACTTCAGCAAAGACAAGAGCGGAAAATAGAACCATACCCCGTGCGGGTACCAGTGCCCCAGAATGTAGGCGGGCGGCTTTGAGGTAAACACGAAGATCGCCAGACCGCGCAGATAGATCCATGGTGGCATAAGCGCCCTGCGCAGCAGCAATGCCGCTGTATTGTGCCCAAGAAAACCCAGAGAGTCGGTCGGCTCATTCCACGAAAGGACAAGGTAGACCGCATAGACCGCCAGTGCGGCGAGAAACACGCCTTTCGTCAGGCTCCGCCAACGCAAGCGACGCCATGCCTTAAGCTCCGTTTTATCTGTCGGCTGCTCCGGCACCGGACGCCAGCGCAGGCTGAGGATAAATACAGGAAAACAGAAGAACAGCAGTCCTGCGGAGAACTTGGTGAGCAGCGCCCCGCCAAAGGCGAGGCCGAATAGCAGAACCATCCGTCGCGAAGGCGTCCGCCACATTCCCGCAAAGGCCCAAAGCGTCAGCACGACGAACAACGTGACCGCGATGTCGGTCAGAACTAGAGGCCCGAACGCGAGCATGACAGGCATGGTGGCGTAAGTGCAAAGGCAGAGGAGTCCGCCCCACTGATCTCCGAGGCGGGATCCCAAGAGAAAGAGAACGATCCCCAGAACAAGGGTCAGTACCAGCATCGGCTGCCGCGCCCAGAAGGCCGTCGCGATGGGATCGTTCCACCGCGTGATCAGCCAGTGGCCGAAGATCCATTCGCCGAAAAACTGTTTGAACATTCCACTGCCGCTGAATGTCCACGATACATGGGAGTAGTCGGCGCGCACACCGCGGACTACGAGTGGCACCGCCGCCAACACCTTCGCCAACGGTGGGTGCTCCTCGTTCAACCGCATGTCCAGCTTCTGCAGATAACTCACACCCGCCCCGATGTGCGCCATCTCATCGAACGTGACGGATTCACGTCGCGCTGCCCCGTCGGCAAGCAGAGCCATAAGCGCCAGAAGCAAAGCCGCTCCGGCTAGAACAATTCTTGAAGTTGGTGTTTTCATTCGTGTCGTCCAGATTACAGATTGTTTGGAAAGTCGATAATAAGGTGAATGATACGACCGGTTCTGGCATGAAGACGCGGTGACTCTTCTGTCAACCTTGGTTTCGTCGCGATCTCCGAGGTCTTTTTCCTTACTCCAATTCAAAACATCGTGCCATCTTGTACCGGTAAGACAGTGGGCAGGATTCTCTGCCATGACCATACGAGATCGGTAACCCAATGGTTCCAACTTTAAAATTGGTGAAAGTAACCTGCACGCTGAGACCGGTGCTCAATTACAAACGGCTATGTGACTTCCCTTTGGCCTCGTGCTTTTGGACAAGGGGCTTTCGCTCCTCCGGCTTCACGCTGTTCTCATCTACCGGGGTGGTGCCGGTTACGTCTGAGGAGAAGATTGCGCCGGAGGGAACCAGGTAATCTTTCACCTCTTGCCCTTCGGAAGCGCCGGTCGCCAAGCTGACGCGCGAAGCGTCGATACCCTTGTCGGTCACCAGATATTCCTTTGCGTTCACCGCACGCTCGGCGGCCATGTCCACCGCTTTCAC
>Ga0181520_10003703_pt1 | contig 26521 bp, 25 predicted proteins | sample PEATcosm2014_Bin_29_FD_132451 | JGI IMG/M metagenome (GOLD analysis project Ga0181520, IMG submission 132451) | Peatland microbial communities from MTU Mesocosm Facility, Houghton, MI, USA - PEATcosm2014_Bin02_30_metaG | ecosystem: Environmental > Terrestrial > Soil > Wetlands > Peat | place...
GTCGGCCAGGCGCAGCAGCACCAGCAGCGCACCCATCCAGAAGCACGGCTCCCAGGCATTCATGGAAAGAAAGCTGGCGATCACCACATAGACCGGGCAAACCAGCACCGCTGTCATGGCCAGGCACTGGCTGAGCAGGCGGCCGCCGAGTTGGCGTGCCAGAAGCCCTGTGAGCACCACGCTCTTGGCGCCCCCCAGAAAACTGAGGATGCGAATCCCCGTGGGCGACAGGCCAAACAGCAACTCGGCTAGCCGCGCCTGTACGGCCACCAGCGGAGGTTGATCCACATAGCCCCAGGCAAGATGACGGCCGCAAACCAGGTAGTAGAGCTCGTCGCGAAAGAACCCGTAGCCGAGGTGCATTCCCCATAGCGAACTGAGCAGATGGATGAGAAAGCTGACAGTAGCGAAAGCGGTTGCGATTAGCAGCGATTTGCGCAGCGGCGTGCGCACGGCAACAGAGGCATTGGATTCGGGCAAGGCGATTAGCTCCTCGGGAGCAGTCTACGCGATTCTACCGAGGGCTGTGCAAATGGTCCCGTTCAAAGGTGCCGACTAAGGCTCTCAAGTCCGCATCTCACAACTGGGATGGATCAATGAGTCGAGAAACGATGGCAAAACTGCTGTTGTTCGTGGCATTTTGCTCAATAACAAACTGTAGCCGGCCTGCTGCTCCGCAGGTTGGCGCCGGGCCGCAGCCTGAGTTAAAGCAGGCACCACCCACACCGGTTGCGGAGAAGAAAGAAGAGCTTGGAAAGCCTTCGTGGGACCCGGCATGGGATCGGATTGTGGAAGAGTCGCTGCCGCCGGAATTGTTGTCGGGCCGTGTCGCTCGGGATGTGCGGCCCTTTTGTCCGCGCTTCAACAAGCTGAGCGAGGTAGACCGGCGCGCTTACTGGGCCTACTTCTTCCAGGCTCTTGCAGCGGCGGAAGCGGGGCTGCAGCCGACCACCGATGTGCGCCACACCGAGCCCGAGGTTGCCAAGCGCGACACCGTGACCAAGCGCATGGTGCGCAGCGAAGGCCTGCTACAACTGACCTATATGGATGCGGACAGATATGGCTGCGATTTCGATTGGAACAAGGACAAGGAACTGGCGGAGAAAGATCCGGCCAAGACGATCCTGCAACCGAAGAACAATTTGATTTGCGGTGTGAAGATTCTCGATAACCAGCTCATTGAAGAGGGTAAGCCATTGCTGAGCCGCTCAAGTTACTGGTCCACACTCCAACCGGGCACGGCGAGTCACCGCGTATTCGTGAAGCAGATGGCGAACGTGCCGGAGGTTTGCCGCTTGCAGACGGAGGCCAAACGAGGAAAGTGGAATCGCGCAGATCGATTGGCTGCATCGGGCGTGCCGGCGGCCGGAACGAAATGAGGGTCTCGCCTCTCACGGCGCCCGGCAGCCTTGGTGCTTCGATGCGGCCTCAGGAGTTGCTTAGGTCGCGAGCCGCTTTGATGGAGTCGTGCGAGGTCTGGATGTGCGCCGACTGGCCGGAGAGGATCTGTCGGACGGGTAATGGCAGTTCTTTCTGCAAGGCCTCCTGATAGGTTTTTACCGCCGCGTCTTCGGCCTGCTCGGCGGTTTCAAGCAATGCGTGATCGCCGCCGCCGAGTTTGGCCTTGAGGTCGCCCCAGGCGCGATGAAGAGCGCCGCTCACCGTGCCGCTTTCGCGAATGTCGTGAACGCCCTCCTGGTGGAGCAAGGTCTCCAGCGTGCCGCGAAACTCGGCGCGCTTCAGGGATTCGGCCAGAAAGTAATTCCGCAGCGTCTCGCTCTTCAATTCATCGGCGATGGTGCGAAAACCCTCTTGCCCGTCGATGAGTGTTTGGATGACCGAGCGCAAAGTATCTTCCACTTGAAGAAGTGTGGGAGATGGATTGGACATTGTGATCCTTTCGGCGTTAAGTTTGGCCGCAATCTTGAATCGAGCGAGGCGCATTGTTGAAGTGCGGGCAGGGTCCGATGATTGTCATTGCGATTCTCCTTCATCACCGGCAAGCCGAGGAAATCGCGAAAACCCGACGCCCCCGCCCCGTTGTGGAACGCATGGGAAGCCACGCATTCACACGCTTGGATGCCATACCGCAAACTGGCCTAGGACATGGCAGAAGAGTGCTTCTTGGGCTTGACTTCGAGTTCGTTCACGACTTGTTGGACGTTGGGAACCTGCTTGGCAAGGCTCTCTGCTTCTCTCTTCTGGTCGTCAGTCTTTACGGTTCCTTTCAGAACCAGCGTGCCGTTCTTGACCGAATAGTGAATGCTTTGCTGATCAAGATTCTTGTGCGCCTTGATGGATGCCTTGAAATTATGCTCGATGGCGCTGTCGAGGTTGGACGAAACCGCACTCGCCTGGGATTCGGCACCAGTCGGACGCACGGCAATTTCGTTGGCAATGATGTAGTCGGGAGCAGCCTGTTTGGCGACGGCTTCGGCTTGCGACTTCAAGTCATCGGAATCCACGTTTCCCGTAAGCGTTATAACGCCCTTGTATCGATCCTGGGAGGGGTTGACGCTATAAAGCTTGCTGCTGTTGAGAGCGTTGCGAACCGCATCCTTTTCATCGGCGTGGGATCCGTTATGGCAGCCTGCAACCGCCAGGGCACCGGCCAGCACGGCTGCGGCCGCTGGCAGGAATGGACGTCCAAAAACTCTCCGTGTCATGGTTTCGATTCTCCCTTGCATGCGCGGATGGCATACGGGAGGTGGGATGCAGACGCCTTTCGCCCGGTTGTTCCCTGTCTTTGGCGCAAGCACCTGGAGTCCAATCGGTCAATTCGTGACGGGGCCTGGAGGCGAGAATGGCGAGGGCTTCAGCGCCTTTGAACGCAGCGGCTTGGAATGCCGCAGCCCCACATGCAGTTGCACAATCTCTCCGGCCTGGGCGTTAACACGAAAGATCGCCGTAGCCCCAGCCGTATCGGTGGGCGGCGGATCGGAGTCCACCGCCCAGCCCTCCGGAACCAGCTGCTCCACGACAAAAGTCGCCGGCGCGTCGGTCGTGTTCTGCAGCACGTAGGTCTGTTCCGTGATGCTGACGGAACTTCGCTCGATCTGATTGGCCGTGGTGCGCTCTTCAATGTGATTCGAAGAGAGCACGGCCTCCAGATGGCAGATTTCTGGGTCCTTGTATGGGCGCTGTTTCTTGTTCCCGGCAACCGGCCGAGACGGGTCGGGAAGAAGCCGGCAGTTCTGGTCGACACGGAGTTGCTGGTAGGGGGAATAGGGGTTGCGATGGACCTGGGGTGAGGCTCCGGGAGGGGTCGATGGCTCTTGGGCTGCGCTTGTGCTGGATGCGGCAACGTAGATGGCTGTCAGCGCGCAAAGGAACAGGAGCGGCGGAGAAATGCGTGGCACCGGCATGGACAGGATTTTACACCCGTATGGTGACAAACAATCTGGTGGGCGACCGGGCGTGACAGCGGTCACGGGCAAGCTGCTTGAGCCTGAGTAGACTTCGGGGCTGCAGACGATCCGGGATGAACCAGGGTGGACGGTTTGCGACAATCCCAGGTCTTTTCGCCGCGGTGGACGAACGGCGGCGGATCGTGCTCGGGTGCCCTACCATAATCTGCAAGCCACGACCTGTTCCGGATGCTGACCGTGAAGGGTAGGTCTTGCCATGGAAATGAACTGTTCAAAATGCAAAGCGCAGCTTGAATCCGTATGGACCTTTTGTCCTCATTGCGGGTCCGCGAGTCCACTGGAACTCGTAAAGAAAACAGAACCTCAAGAGCATCAGAAAGCGCCCGTACAAGGCGCTTTCAGCGGACTTCTTTTCGGCATGGTCGCAGTGCCGATCCTGGTCATCGTCGGAACCCTGCTTTGCCTTACCGGCCTGGGCGCCATACTCGGGATACCGATGATTATCCTGGCTGTTTTTTCGCCGCTCCTCGGTCCCCTGATTGGCTTGGAAGGGCTGAAGGGAAATTGTCCCTGGTGCGGGGTTTCTGTGGCCAGTTTGGCCAACGGAAAAGAATTCGGCTGCATGGAATGCGGCCACCGCATCGCCATTCAACATCGCGAATTCATCAAAGTTGCCTGACCGCCACCTGCCGCCTGCCATCTGCGGTGAGGCCAACTGCCTTCGGCGTGACTCGCGAACGGCAGTGGCCGCTGCCCAGCGAATGATCGGCGCCGGGCAGGCGCCCACCAGGGATTGGTTGGTCCTTGGTGAGGCACTGCCGCCAAACGGTATCCAAGTCCTCGACTATTCGCCGCAGTAGCGCACGGTTGTCATGTACTCGTTGAATAACTGGATGTGCGCAGCCTGGGTCGACAGCAGTTGACGCACCGGCAGCGGGAGTTCCTTTTCCAACGCGCGACTGTAAGCCATGATTGCCGCAACGCCGTCTTGCTTTGCTTCGTCCAGAAGCGATTGATCTCCGGCGCCAAGAATCGACTTGAGTTCGCCCCAAATGCGATGCAGCGTACCGTTCATGGTGCCGCTCTCGGCGATGTCATGCACACCCTCATGGTGAAGGACGGTCTCCAGATCGCCGCGGAATTCGGCGCGCAGCAGCGACTCTTCAAGAAAATAGTGCTTGAGCGTGGGGTCGTTCAGATGCTCGGCCATCTTCTGGAATCCTTTTTGGCCGTCAATCAGACTCTCAATCAGGGACTGCAGCGTTCCTTCGACCACTAGCAAAGTTGCGGATGGGTTCGACATGCGGTTTTCTCCAAAGTGCGGTTGTAATGAGAGCGGGGAATGTACAAGCAGACCTGCATCGATTGACCTTCGCAGATCCTATTGCGATGAGCTGGCTTTCCGGTTCTTCACGACCTGGAGCGCGTTCACCACTTGCTTCACGTAGGGCACTGCCGTTGCCAAGGCTTCGGCGCTTCTGCGTTCACGTTCCGAACTCACTTCTCCACGCAGCATCACTACGCCGTTCTTCACTCCGTATTGCACATCTTCGTGCATGTTGTTTTGGATCAGAACAGCGTCGAGATTCTTCTCGATGCCCCCGTCCAGGTCGGAGTTGATGGCTTTTGCCTGCTGATCTCCGCCCACGGGCATCACGGCAATTTGATCGGCAACCACCTGGCCGCCGGCCAGGGATTTGACCAGCAGTTCCGCTTGGGATTTCTGGTTTTCGCTGGCCACTTCTCCGCCGAGCGTCACAATCCCCTTGTCCCGGTCCTGACTGATCGTGACGTCTTTGTAGCCCGCCTGATCGAGCGCTTTACGAATGCTGTCGGAGACATCCGGAGATTTCGTGGAATATCCCTTGCAGCCCACAAAGGTCGCAACGGAAAGCAGTGTCAATGCGGCAACGAGCAACGTCGTTCTTCTCATAAATCGTCCTTTGAAAGCTGCGCGGCCCGAGCAGGTAGCAAGAAGCTCCGTCTCGTGGGTCTGACTCAGCATCCTTCAATGGACAGGCCAACGCTGTGCAGAACCGCTCACCACCTGCCACCTGCGGTGGGGCCAACTGGCACCTGCGGTGCGGCAGACTGCCTTCGGCATGGTGCGGAAGCGGAAATGGTTGGCCAGGCTCTCCTGAAACAAGGCACGAACGCTATCTCCTCATGAGAGATAGCAGAGGCCCGAGATTGAAAGCTTCTATCTAGGCTGTAGGCTGCTTCTCATGGAAATGCCGCCAAATGGTTTCGGCGGTCTTGCGCGGGACGACGGCAGCAAGCGATTCTGCGGTGGCTTGCTGCACATCGCGAAGGCTGCCGAAGTGACTTAGAAGTCGTTGCCTGGTTTGCGCGCCGACACCGGGGATATTCAACAGCTCGGAATCGCGGTCGCGCATGGCGCGACGCTGGCGGTGATAGCCGATGGCGAAGCGGTGACTCTCATCGCGGATGAGCTGGACAAGATGCAGCACGGGAGACCGGCGATCAAGCACCACCGGTTCGTCTTCATTGCCGTAGACATAGATGACTTCTTCGCGTTTGGCAATGGAGGCAAGTGGCTGCGTGGTGAGCCCCAGCGACTCCAGCGCCTCGGCCGCTGCGTGAAGCTGCCCCAGGCCTCCGTCGACCAGGATCAGCGAGGGCATGGTGTTTGGTTCCTTGTTCTTGGCTGACTTTCCCTCAGGGGCTAAGGAGGCTGCAAAACCGTCTTTTCCGGAGGGAGGCAGGGGGCTCAACCTCTGAATACGGCCGACGGATTGAGCGGTGGCTTTAGCATCGGAGGTCTCTGCCGAGTCCTCTCCAGCGCCGAAGCCGTTTCCCTGTGTACCGTTCGAGTTCTCGAGCAGCCGCTTGTAGCGGCGGTGAATGACCTCGCGCATGGAGGCGAAGTCGTCCACCCCGAGCACGGTCATGATCTTGAATTTGCGATAGGCCTGCTTGTTCATCTTGCCGTCTTCCCACACCACCAGCGAAGCCACCGTTTCAGCACCCTGGATGTGAGAGATATCGAAGCATTCGATGCGGCGCGGCAGTTCGGGAAGAAGCAAGGCGTCGGCCAGCGCCTCCTGAATAGCCTTGCGGTTGGGTTCGAGAACACGGAACCGTTGAATGTAAGACTGCTTGGCGTTCTGACCGGCCAGGTCAACCAGGGACCGCTTTTCTCCCCGTTGCGGAACCGCCAACTCGATGCGGTGGCCGGTACGCTCAGTGAGTAATCCAGCCAACGCCTCCCGGTCGTCGAAGTCGGTCGGTACCAGGATGGAGCGCGGAACGTAGTGCTGGTCGATATAAAGCTGCTTCAGCAACGCGCTGAACACCGCGCCCGCGTGGAACGGCGTTTCCTCGCCCTCAACCGTAGCCCCCTCATCCGCAGTGGATTCCAACAGGTCGGGCAGGTCTTCCCAGAAAAACTCGCGCCGGTCGACGATTTTGCCCGCGCGAACGTGGAACAGGTTGACAGCCAGCGACCCCGCTTCGAAGTGATAGCCGAACACGTCCGCGTCGTCTCCTTGCTCGACGGTGGCCACGCGCTGCTTCTCCTGCAGTTGGTGAACAGTGGAAACCTGGTCGCGCAGCCGCGCAGCAGCCTCGAACTGCTCTGCCTCCGCGGCGGCAATCATCCGCGCTGTGAGGGCGCGTTCCAGCTCTGCCGACCTACCCTCGAGAAAGAGCTGGGTGTCTCGGACGGCCACCTTGTAGAGCTCCGGGGTGGTCAGCTCTTCCACACAGGGTCCCATGCAGCGATGCATGTAGTACTGCAGGCAGGCTCGGGGATGGTAGCGGGAGAGATCCACTTTGCAACTGGGAATCAGAAAGCTGCGATGGATAAGCTCGACGATCCGGTAAGCCAGATTGCCGGGGAAATAGGGCCCGTAGTAGGCCGCTCCGTCTTTGCGCAGGCGGCGGGTGACAAAGACCTTGGGAAATCGGTCTGCCAGGGTCAGCTTCACGTAGGGGTAGGTCTTGTCGTCGCGCAGCAGGATATTGAAGCGCGGGTGCCGCTGCTTGATGAGGTTGTTTTCGAGCGCCAGCGCTTCCTGCTCATTGCCGACCAGGATGTAGTCCAGATCGACGGCTTCGCGCATCAGAGAGCCGGTTTTGGCGTTGGCCTGCGAGGCCTCGAGCAGATAGGAGCGAACTCGGGAGCGCAGGTTCTTGGCCTTGCCCACGTAGATGACCTCGCCCTCGGCATTTTTGTAGAGGTACACGCCGGGCTGCGTGGGCAAGGTGCGGATTTTCTCGTAGAAGTCCATGGGGCGAAGTGCCAGTTCTTAGGATAAGGGATCGGAAAGCAGACGTCCGGGACCGGGGGGCAGCGATCAAGGCGAAACTGCTCGCAACCATGGATCGATTGCAACCACGCTGCTCGAACACCAGTCGGTTCCCCGTCTCTTCGAGCAATCCTTACCCGGACAGGTAAGAATTACACGATTCTTCGGTGCCGTAGCTTACGGCTTCATCGGCATAACACTCTGTTTATAAAGCAGTTGGCGCATCGGCCAACAATGGGCATCCGGTTGCAACCTCTCAGGGCGTCAGGAACGAAAAGACTGTCCAAGTGTGGCACGAGCCGCCAATGGACCTTGGAGGACGAAGACGATGAATCGATTGGCAATGATTGGATTGGCTGGAGGTTTGGTATTGGCGGGCGCGACCGGGTGCGCAACAAAGAACTACGTGAAGACGCAGACGGCACCGCTGGTGGAACACAGCGACCAACTGGATCAAAAGACGGCTGCCAACAATCGCCAGATCCACGACACCGACGACCGTGCGCAGGCAGGCATCGGCAGGGCGCAGAGCGCCGCAGATGCAGCCGGGCAGAATGCGCAGACAGCGGGCAAGGCGGCGGGCGATGCTGAGAACGCAGCCAACGACGCCGTGCATCGTGCCGACTCGCTGGATAGCGTTATAAAGGGTCTCGACAACTACAAGCCGCTGGCCAATGTGCAAGTCACTTTTGGCTTCGACAAGGCTGTGCTGACCAAGGACGACAAGGAGCAGTTGGACACCTTTGCCGCATCGCTCGGCACCGCCAAGAGCTACATTCTTGAAGTCACCGGCGGAACCGACTCCACCGGCTCTGCCCAGTACAACTACGAGCTGAGCCAGCGCCGCGCCGATGCAGTGGTGCAGTATCTGGCATCGAAGTACGGCATTGCCGCGCACCGCTTCTACCTGATCGGCATCGGCAAGGACAAAGAAGTGGCTTCAAACAACACTCCCGAGGGCCGCAAGCAGAATCGCCGCGTGGAAGTCCAACTGCTCACCAACATGGGCGATCAGGGTTCGCAGTCCGCTTCCAATAACGGCGGCGGACGATAACATAGACTTATCTCTCGGTTCAAAATCAAGCAAAGAAACGGCTCCGGACAACGTCCGGAGCCGTTTCTTTGCAGCCCATCCATTGATTGCTGCGATGAAAGAGCCGTCGCTTTTACAACTCGGCAGGCCATTGGCGCGTTTCCGGCAGCGATTCGCCGGTCTCGAGCAGGGTTTTCAGGCTCGAGAGAATCATCGGCCAACCGCCCGACACCGCCTTGATCAGCTTCGAGCCCCTTCTCTCAATCTGTTGGATCACGGTGAGCTTGACCGAGTCGCCCTTCTGCTCGAGCGTGTATATCAGAAGCGAGAATCCCTCCGCGGTCATCTCTGGGAACATGTGGTTCTGCCATTTCAGCACCAGGCGCCGTTCGGGCTCGATTTCTACCACTTCGCCGCTGTCGGCCGTGCTGCCGTCCGGCTTGATAATCCGCCAGGATGAACCAGGCTCCCAAGTGGATTCCTGCATCGTGTCCATCCAGAACTGGCGCGTGAATTCAGGTTCGATCAAGGCTCTCCACAGCTTCTCAGTCGTAGTCCGGATAAACGTTACATAGACAAATTCCGATTCAGCCATCGATTTTTCCTTCCAATTTCGCCTTGAGTTGGGCGAGCCTCCGCAGGCGGCCGTGTTCGAAGGTCCCGATCTAGTGCTGCCAAAATGGGGACAAGGCCTCTTATCGTGCAAATCTGCGATGCTGGTTCTGGCTTGAATCTGACTCTCGAATCTCCTCGACTCGGCGAGATCGCGCATCCGTCTTTAGCGCTGTGGGCGTTGAAGGCAGACAAGAGTTCTTTGAAGTCGTCGAACATTGGCGTCTGGATCCTTCATCGAGTAGGCTGCAATTGTCATTTCTGAAACGGCGCTGATGCGTTCATGGGCTGGCCGGCTCTGCCGATACCGATACTCGTCCGCCTTCATTTCCTTCAAGCTGTCGTGGATGCGGGCGGTCTTATCCATTCCTTGATTGTGAGACGCGACTCTGAGGCTGGCAAGCACTTTATTTACCAAGGCTTGCAAAGCGTATTGAAATCGGGATGCCGGCTGCGGCCATCTGGATTCTCCTTCTCCGTGTACCATAGGCACTGCTGACCCTCAAATTGCGTTTGTCGTCTCTGGAGAGCCCTCTATGACCATCAACTATGCCCTGACGCGAGCGGAGATCGCCCGAGTCTTTTTCTACGCGTTGGGCCGCTCTCCGAAGTTTCTGATTACCGTGATGACGTATCCGATTGCCTTGGGGGCGATTGTCCTGGTGACAAGCGCCTTCCGCCATGCCCTCACCTTCAGAGACGGAGTCGCCGCCCTGGTAGCCATGCTGGCTGCCTTTTGCGTGGTGGCCCTGTGGGCGACCCTTCGCGGCAAGACGGGGGAACGGACAATGGACATAGCGGAGCGCGGCATTTCAACCAGGATCGGCGCGCTCTCTGGATATCTTCCCTGGAGCCGGGTCAAGGCCGTCACGGAAACGGGCCAGTACATCTTTATCGTTGGCTCCATGGGAAACGCCTTCCTGATCCCAGGTGGCGCATTCAGCCATCCCCGGAAGCGGGCCGATTTCCTCGCAGAAATCGATCAGTGGCGCAAAACAGGACGGTAAAGCCGATTTCCGCCCAGCGATCTACAATCAACACAAGATGAATTGGAAAGATCTAGCAGCAGAAGTGACGGCAGTCGGCTCTGGCGGCGACTCGGATGAGCCTGTAACCGGTGTGGAATACGACTCGCGCAAGGTGCGGGCGGGCTCGGTTTTTGTCGCCATGAAGGGCGGTTCGACGGACGGCAATCGTTACGCCGAAAAAGCCGTGAAGGCCGGCGCTTTGGGCATCATCACCGACTCCGCGCACAAGTTCGACCATTTATTGGTCTTCGAGGCCGGCTTGCCGCTGCTGGAAGTGGAACACGGCCGCAAGGCGCTGGCTCAGGCTTCGGCAGCGTTCTTTGGCCATCCCGAGCGCAAACTGGCCGCCACCGGGATCACCGGAACCAACGGCAAGACCACCACGGCTTTTCTGCTGGAAGCACTGCTGAACGCCGCGGCTCGAACCACGGTGCTGGTGGGGACCATCGAATATCATGTAGCCGGCGAGGTGCGCCCCTCGGTGCACACCACCCCGGAATCGCGCGATTTGTATGAGCTGATGGCCGAAGGTGCTGCCCGCGGAGCCACGGAATTGGTTGCCGAAGTCTCAAGCCATGCGCTCGACCAGGGCCGGGCGGATGGGGTGCGTTTCGACGTAGCCGTCTTCACCAACCTGACCCGCGACCACCTGGATTACCACCTGACGATGGAGAAATATTTCGCAGCCAAGCGGTTGCTGTTTGACGGCACCGTGTATCCGGCGCCACGAGTAGCGGTGATCAACGCACACGATCCGCTTGCTGAAGAGCTCGCGGCGGCGGCGCGCAAGGCTGGCGCCGAGGTGCGGACCTACGGCATCGGTCAGGGCGACTGGCGCGCGGCGAGCTACACACTCACGCCTGCCGGAGCAGTGTTGGAACTAGAAACTCCTGCAGGTGCGGCCAAGCTGACCTCGCGATTGGCCGGCGAAGTGAATATCCTCAACCTGTTGGCGGCGTTCACCGCGGCTCACGCGCGAGGCGTGACGTTTGCCGATCTGGTTGCAGCCGTTCCCCAACTGCGGCCCGTTCCCGGTCGCTTTCAATCCGTCGATGCAGGCCAGCCCTTCAGCGTGATTGTGGACTATGCGCACACCGACGATGCTCTGCGCAACTTGACGGCCCTGGCGCGACAAATGACGGCGCAGTCGGGCAAGCGGGTGATCACGATGTTTGGTTGCGGCGGCGACCGCGACCGCACCAAGCGGCCCAAGATGGGCCAGTCGGCTGGCCAGGGCAGTGACTTTGTGGTGGCCACCAGCGACAATCCACGCAGCGAAGATCCCATGGCCATCCTGGCGGAGATTGAGCCCGCTTTGAAAGCGAGTAAGGTTCCATACGTCATTGAGCCGGATCGTGGCTCGGCCATTCGCCTGGCGCTCAAGACGGCTATGGAGGGCGATGTGGTCTTGCTGGCCGGCAAGGGGCACGAGAAGGAGCAAATTGTGGCCGGGCATTCGATTCCTTTCGACGACGCCGAGATTGCGCTTTCCATGCTCGCCGAACTGGGTTACTGTAAAGGGCAATGAATCTAACACTTGCAGAAGCAGCGATGGGCGCAGGCGCCGTGCTGGAGGCGCCCTCTAGCGTGCCCAATGCCGGGGCGCTGCGGGTCGACGGCTACTCCATCGATTCGCGCACCGTGGCGCCGGGCGAGCTGTTCTTCGCGGTGCGCGGAGAGCGCCTGGACGGCCATGCTTTTCTGATGCCGGCCCTGGAGCGCGGTGCGATCGCGGCTGTGGTTTCTCGCGCGCGTGTGGCCACGCTGCCTGACTCCGTGCTGGCCCATCCGCTGCTAATAGCCGAAGATCCTCTCTTGGCGCTTCAGGCCTTGGCGGGCCATGTGCGCCGCCACTGGGGCAAGCGCTTGGTGGCCATTACCGGTTCTGCCGGCAAGACCACAACCAACGACGCTGTGGCCGCGGCGCTGGGCGCCAAGTTCAACGTGCTTAAGTCCTTGGGCAATCTGAACAACGGTTTTGGGCTGCCCCTGCAATTGTTGCGTCTCAAGGCGGAGCACGAGATAGCCGTGGTCGAGCTGGGGATGAATCACGAAGGAGAAATCGCGGCCCTGGCGCGCATCGCCGGTCCCGACTGGGGCGTGGTGACCAATGTCGGGACCGCGCACATTGAGAACTTCGCCGCGGGGCAGGCCGGCATTGCCCGCGCCAAGTTCGAACTCGTGGCAGCGCTGCCGGCGAATGGTGTGGCTTTTTTGAACTGCGACGATGCCTATGTTTCGCAGTTTGGCCGCAACTTCCTGGGCCGTGTGGTCTACTTTGGCGCCGGCCCCTGCGCCGACCCGCAATATCTCGAAAGCAAAGAAGACCTGCAAGGGCTGCACGTCCGCTATCGAGCCGGGCGGCGCGAGGGCGAATTGACCTTGCACCTTCTGGGTGCGCACAACGCTTCCAATGCCCTGGCTGGTCTGGCCGTAGCCCTGGAGGCCGGTGTCGATCTGGACGCGGCGGTTGCGGCTCTCGAATCTCTCACTGCCGGCGACAAGCGCGGCGAGGTGATGGAGATCGGCGGCGCCGTCGTCATCAACGACTGCTACAACTCCAACCCCGAAGCGTTGCGCTCCATGATACGCACCCTGGCCTCACGCCCCGCAAGCCGCCGCATCCTGGTGGCTGGTGAGATGCTGGAGCAGGGTGAGCATGGGCCCGCGCTGCACTCCGCCTGTGGCCGCGCTGCAGCCGAAGCCGGCCTCGATCTGGTGGCAGGGGTAAGCGGCAACGCCGAACACCTGGCCGCAGCAGCCTGCAAGGGCGGCGTGGCTGCGCTGTTCCTGCCCAATGCGGAGGCGGCTGGCCGGTGGCTGGCGCAGAACATCCAGCCCGGCGACGTGGTCCTGGTGAAGGGCTCGCGCGGCGTGCATCTGGAACGGACGATTGAAGCGGTCAAACTCTGCAAGGATTCCAGCGCCGACTCTCAGTCTCCGCAGGCTTGAGCACATACCGCCAACTGCGATTTCCACGGCCCATCCAGCAGCCCGGCTTGTAGAATCAAGAGAAACCCGCCCCATCCCGGCTTGGGAGGCCCTTTGCTTTATTGGCTGCTATACCAGAAGCTCTATCCGTTCTTTCATCCGTTTCGGAGCTTCCGTTACCTCACGTTTCGGACCGCCTTTGCATCCGGCACGGCGCTGCTGATCGCGCTGTTCATCGGGCCCTGGGTCATTCAGAAGCTGCGTGAATTTCAGATCGGTCAGTTCGTACGCGACGATGGGCCGCAGTCGCACCTGAAGAAGTCGGGCACGCCCACGATGGGAGGGGTGCTGATCGCCATTGCCATTCTCTTGCCCACGGTGTTGTGGTCCGACCCCACCAACCCCTTTGTCTGGATTACGGTGTTTTCGACCCTGGCGTTTGGCGCCATCGGGTTTGCCGACGACTACATCAAGGTGGTGAAGCGGCGCAGTTTGGGGCTCACGGCCGGGGCAAAGCTGTTTTTCCAATCGCTGGTGGGGGCGCTGGTTGCCGGTGCCCTTATCGTGCTGCAGCAGTTCAAGGAGTTTTCAACCCAGTTGACGGTGCCCTTCATCAAGAGTTGGCGCCCCGACATGCTGTGGCATTGGCCCACCACCGTCCCGCATCTGGCCTTGCTGGCCTTTGTGCCCTTCATTCTTTGGGTGATTATCGTGCTGATGGGAGCCACCAACGCCGTGAACCTGACCGACGGCCTGGACGGGCTGGCCATCGGTTGCACCATCATCGCAGCCGGCGCGCTCACCGTACTCACCTACGTCAGCGGCCACGTGGTCTTTGCCGACTACCTGGAGCTGCAGCGCATCCCCATGGTTTCAGAATTGACCGTGTTTTGCGGGGCCATGGTGGGCGCTTCCATCGGGTTCCTCTGGTATAACGCGCACCCGGCCGAGATCTTCATGGGCGACGTGGGCTCGCTGGCCCTGGGCGGGGCCATTGGTACAGTTGCCATCATCATCCGCCAGGAATTGTTGCTGCCGTTTATCGGGGGCATCTTTGTTCTTGAGACCGTGTCAGTGATCTTGCAGGTGGGCAGCTACAAGCTGCGGAAAAAGCGTATTTTCAAGATGGCCCCGCTGCATCATCATTTCGAGCAACTGGGCTGGCATGAGTCCAAAGTCATTGCGCGCTTCTGGATTGGCGCCCTGGTGTTTGCATTGTTTGCACTCACCACTCTGAAACTCCGTTAGACAAGGCCCCGCGGCGCGCCAGCCGGTGCACAATGGAATAAAACGCGGATGGCCAGAGGATAGAGACAAATGTTGCAACTGAAGGGCAAGAAAGTTCTGGTTGTGGGGTTAGGAAAGTCCGGCCTGGCTGCTGCGTTGTTTCTGCGCCATCGCGGCGCCCTGGTCACCGTCAGCGATACGCGCAGCGCCGAGGCGCTGGCCAAGGATATTCCCGCCCTTTTGGAAGAGGGCATCATGGTGGAGACGGGCGGTCACGGGCTGCTCACCTTCCGTCGCCAGGACCTGATCGTGGTCAGCCCCGGCGTGCCCATGAATACCCCCGAACTGGTGCAGGTAAAGAACTTCGGCCTGCAGGTGATCGGCGAACTCGAACTGGCGGCGCGCTTTCTCAAAGGGAAGATGCTGGCAATTACCGGCTCCAACGGCAAGACCACCACCACGGCCTTGTTGGGCGAGATTCTGCAGAAGGCCGGTCTGCCCACCCTGGTCGGCGGCAATATCGGCGTACCGGTGGTTGAGCTGATCCAGGACGCGACCGACGAAACCTGGTCGGTCCTCGAGGTTTCCAGCTTCCAACTGGAGAGCACGGTGGAGTTCCACCCCAAGATCGCAGTCATTCTCAACATCACCCCAGACCACCTAGACCGGCATGGCAGCTTTGAGAATTACGCACTGGCCAAGGAGCGCATCTTTGCCGCGCAGGACGCGAGCGACTTCCTGGTGCTGAACGCCGACAATTCGCGCTCGGCCGAAGGCGCCTTGCGTTCGGTGGCCAAGGTTTACCTGTTTTCGGTCGAGCATGAGGTGGCTCAGGGAGCCTGGCTGGATGAGGGCTCTTTGGTGTTTCGTTCCAGTGTGGATGCGCCGATCGAGAAGGTCATGCCGCTCAGCGGGATTCCGCTCAAGGGCACGCACAACGTCGAGAATGTGCTGGCCGCGGTATGCGCTGCGCGCCTGGCAGGGGCATCGGTGGAGGCGATCCGCGAGGCCATCGAACATTTCCATGCCGTCGAGCACCGGTTGGAGCACATCGCTACCATCAATGGAGTGGAGTTCTACAACGACTCCAAGGCTACCAACGTGGACGCAACCGCCAAAGCGATTGCGGCCTTCGACTCCGGAATTCACCTGATCCTGGGCGGCAAAGACAAGAATTCCGACTACACGACGCTGGCGCCGCTGTTGCGTGAGCGGGTGCGAGCGGTCTACACCATCGGCTCTGCGGCCGCCAAAATTCAGAACCACCTGCGCGGCGTGCTTCCCATCCTCTCCTGTGAAACCCTGGCCAACGCTGTGACTGCTGCGGGCTCGGCGGCGCGGCCGGGCGAGGTTGTGTTACTGGCTCCGGCCTGTTCCAGCTTCGATCAGTTTGAAAGTTACGAGCACCGCGGCCGGGTCTTCAAGGAACTGGTCAGCGAACGGCGCGATTGGAAGGTATGGCAAAACGCATAGGGGTCGACAAGTGGATGTTCTTCACCACCCTGCTGCTGGTCGTGGTAGGGCTGGCCATGGTGTTTTCCGCTTCGGCCGTCATGGCGCAGGAGAAATACCACTCCGAATTTGCTTTTGTGGGCCGCCAGGCCGGTTGGGCGCTGGCCGGCGTGCTGGCCCTGCTGCTGCTGATGCGCATCGATTTCAAGCTCTACAACTCGCCCAAATTCATCTATCCCGCGCTGTGCGTCACCACGCTGTTGCTGGTTTCCGTTTACTTTTTTCCCGACTCCCACAACACCCACCGCTGGATTCGCTTCGGGGGGCTGTTCACCTTTCAGCCATCGGAGATCGCCAAGCCGGTGATGGTGTTGTTTCTGGCCTGGTTTCTGCATACCCGGCTCGACCAGATGCGCGACTGGAAGGGGACGCTGCTGAAGTCGATCGTCTTTCCGGTAATCTTTATTCTGCTGATCGCCAAACAACCGGACCTTGGGACCGCCCTGGTGTTGTTTGGAGTCACCGGCATGATGCTGTTTTTGGCCGGCATGGAGTGGAAGTATCTGCTTTACGGAGCGTTGGCGGCTGCCCCGGGCCTGATCTACATGCTGAGCGTGCCATTCCGCAGGGCGCGCCTGATGGTGTTTCTCAATCCCGAGGCCGACCCGCAGGGCAAGGGCTTTCACATCAACCAGTCGCTGATCGCCGTGGGCACCGGCGGGCTGACCGGGCGGGGCTACATGGAAGGCGTGCAAAAGCTCTTCTATCTGCCGGAAGCGCATACCGACTTCATCTTCGCCAATATCGCCGAGGAGTTGGGCTTCGTCGGGTCCATGCTGATCGTGCTGCTTTTTGCGGTGTTTGCCGTGCGCGGCTTCCGTACCACCTTCCGCTGCCAGGATTCGTTTGGCCGGCTGGGTGCCTTTGGCATCACTTCCGCAATTCTGCTCCAGGCCTTTTTCAATATCAGCGTGGTGTTGTCGCTGGTACCCACCAAAGGCATCCCGCTGCCGCTGATCTCGTCGGGCGGGACTTCGCTGTTTTGTACCCTGGCCAGCATCGGCGTGTTGCTGAATATATCGACGAAGGCGGAGTAAACGACGTCACCGAGCGGGTAGCCTTGAGCCGTTCCAGTTGGAGACATGGATGCGCCTATTCCTCTTAGCAGTTACATCTACCTTTTTGTTGGTCACCGGCTTCATATGCCTAGCTCGTCCTTTGAAGGTCCAGAAATGGGCTGTGATGTCATTTGCATCAAGAGGATCCTGGCCCTTTCAAGACTGGGTGAAGACACCCTCCTACCTTGTCTCGGTTAGAATGTGCGGCTTAATTGCTGCGGGCATGGGATTTCTTCTTCTTTGGGTTGCATTTGAGTCCACTTAGGATTTTAGAAGATGCCTTGGTCGGCTAGATATAGTTCCGTAGCCCTTCGTTTAAAAGCTGTTTCGGGAAATGAATTTTGAAAGGCAAACAGTTGGCACAAATTCGCGTACTCATCGCCGGTGGCGGCACCGGCGGACATATCATTCCCGCGCTTGCGGTCGCACGCGAACTGGTTCAATCCCACGCAGCCGAGGTGCTGTTTGTCGGCACGGCGCGCGGCATGGAGAGCCGCCTGGTTCCCGCTGCCGGATTCAAGCTTCATCTGGTCGAAGTCGGTCAACTCAAAAACGTCTCGCTGGTCACACGCCTGCGCACGCTTACCGATTTGCCGCGCAGCATCTTTGCCTGCAAACGCCTGATGCGCGAGTTCAAGCCCGACGCGGTCTTCGGCGTGGGCGGGTACGCTTCCGGCCCGGCCATGGCTGCCGCATTGCTGCTGAAAATTCCGACCATGGCATTCGAGCCCAATGCCATGCCCGGCCTCGCCAATCGCCTGGTGGGCAAGCGAGTGCAGGCAGCCGCAGTCAACTTTCCTGCAGCCTGTGCCTATTTTCATAATTGCGAGGTGACAGGAATTCCGGTTCGCCCCGCGTTTTTCACCTTGCAGCCTCCGCCTCCCAAGCCTCCGCACCTGCTGGTGTTCGGCGGCTCGCAAGGCGCGCGCATCTTCAACCAGCATCTCCCTCGCGTGATTCAGCCCTTGCTGAAGACGATTCCCGATCTGACGGTTCTTCATCAATGCGGGGCGCGCCATTTCGAAGTCACACAGGCTGCCTATGCCGCCAGCGGGGCCGATCCGGCACGTTGGCAGGTGCGTCCCTTTCTGGACGACATGGCGGCCTGTTTTGAGCACGCCAACCTGGTGATGGCGCGCAGCGGGGCGTCTTCGGTGGCGGAGTTGGCAGCGGCAGGGAAGCCAGCCCTGCTGGTGCCCTTTGCCGCGGCCGCCGACGAGCATCAAAAACGCAATGCCGAAGAGATGGTGACCGCCGGCGCTGCGGTGATGTTGCAGGAAGGGGACCTGGATGTGTCAGGCAAACTGCTGGAGGCGCTCACAGCTCTCCTCGGATCGCCGGAACGGCTCACGGCCATGTCCGCTGCGGCGCGTACCCAGGCGCATCCTGGCGCTGCCGCGCGTATCGCAGAACGCCTTGTAGCCCTGGCGTCGTGAGAAATTGACGAGTTACATGGCCTTTTGGCGCTCGATGGTCACCGGATGTCTGCCGATTTCGATCGAGTGTTTTTGAGCGAGCTCGATCGGCGCCCGGCCCAAAGGTGGCAACCCGCGAATCGACCTGTTCATCTGTTGTAGGAGCCTTCGCAATCCGAGGCGATTTCATTAAGATTGGGGATCCTATGAGTGTTGGGACATTGCAAGAGCTCTTAATCGATGAATTGAAAGACCTCTATTCTGCAGAGAAGCAGATTGTGCGCTCTCTGCCCAAACTGGCAAAAGCCGCGTCCACTCCCGAGCTTCAGAAGGCTCTGGAAACCCACCTGGAAGAAACCAAGGGCCAAGTCGAGCGACTTGAACAGATTGCCGAAATCGTAGGCAAGAAGCTTACCGGCAAGACCTGCGCCGGCATGAAGGGCGTCCTGGAAGAGGGGGCCGAGGTTCTTGAAGAGGTGGAGAAAGGCAATGTGCGCGACGCGGCTTTGATAGGAGCTGCGCAGCGCGTGGAACATTACGAGATGGCCGGCTATGGGACGGCTCGCGACTTCGCCAAGCTATTGGGGTTGAACGATGTCGCCCGGCTCCTGGCGGAAACGCTGACGGAAGAGAAGGCGGCGGACGAAAAGCTCACCGCCCTATCCAGGAACGTTAACAGTCAAGCTAAGGCCGAGACGTCGAAGGCGGCTTAGTGCAGAGGCCCGTGGCTCTGGCCACGGGCCTCTCTCGCACGGCCATCCTTCAAGAGTTGGGGCAGTCGAGCCCATGATCGATGGCATAGCGTGCTCTCGATCGAGGCATAGTGATTGGCCCCGGCCTGACGATGCATTCGCCGCCTCTTTCGGAATTCGCTGCGATGATCTCTGTACGAAATGTACTGCTTAAGGGAGCCCGCGGTATAGCCCAGCCGATTCCGTTGCCAAACTCCCTGTTTCTTCCCATCCTCAATTGTGATAGTTATTTGAAGGTCACAGTTGCTGAGATTCCCGCGCTGCTTGCCGTGCGACCGGATATCGATCCTGACCCCGGGAACGCTTTACGATCCGTATGATCACCCGATCCTCGATCCTCGATCCTGATCGCTCTTTTTCCTGAGAAGCCCACGCCGCTTGCCGACTCTCTCCCCATCGACCCGCGCTCGCCTCAATCCCGCATTCGGGACGCTTCTGCTGCTCATCGGGCTGAACCTGCTGAATTACATCGACCGCTACATCCTGCCCGGCGAAGTTTCGCTCATCCAGCGGGAGTTTCATTCGACCGACCAGCAGATGGGGGCTTTGACCACCGCGCTGTTCGCCTTCTATATGATTGCGGCTCCGCTGACCGGTTGGCTGGGTGACCGATTCCCGCGCAAACCGCTGATTATCGCCGGCGCCGTGCTGTGGAGCCTTGCCACGCTGGGCACCGGCTGGGTGCACAGCTACTGGACTCTCTTCTTCCGCCATGCCCTGGTGGGGGTGGGCGAGGCGACCTTCGGCATCTTCGCCCCAGCCGTCCTGGCCGATTTCTATCCGGAAAAGGATCGCAACCGTATCCTCTCGGTTTTCTATTTGGCTATTCCGGTGGGCGCTGCCTTGGGCTACCTCGCGGGCGGAGAACTGGGCTCGCTATGGGGCTGGAGGGCGCCGTTCTTTCTTTGCGCCATCCCCGGTCTGGTCATTGCGGCTTTCTACGCATGGCTGGGCCGCGAACCCGTGCGGGGCGCGAGCGACCACGTAAAACCAACTTTGGGGCGCACCACCGTTTTGGGACTCTTCACCAACCCGGCGTTTCTTACCGCAACCTTCGGCCTGGCCACGCTGACCTTTGCCATGGGTGGCATCTCGGCCTGGGTGCCAACCCTGTTGCATCGTTTCGCCGGTCTAACGGTCAAAGACTCCAGCCTGGTCGTCAGCGCCATCACCGTAGTCGACGGCATTGCGGGCACCGCCGTGGGCGGCTGGATCGCCCAGCGCTGGCTCCGCACCAACCATCGTGCCCTTTATCTGCTCTCTTTCTGGAGCGTCGCACTGACGCTGCCCTGCGGAATTCTGGTCTTTTTCGGCCCTCCTGCTTGGGCCATTCCGTCCCTCTTTGCCGCGGAATTCTTCCTTTTCCTCAATACCGGGCCCCTGAATGCCGCCATCGTGAACTCCGTCTCGGCGCCGGTCCGCGCAACCGCTGTGTCGATCAACCTTTTCTGCATTCACTGCTTTGGCGATACCTTTTCTCCCACCATCATCGGATTCATCTCCGATCGCTCGAACCTGCGCATCGGGCTGGGTGCGACGCTGGTCTTCCTGGTCGTCTCCTGCGTCATTCTCCGCACCGGAGCCCGCTTTGCGCCGCAGTTTGAAGAGCCTGCCTGACTCCGGATTTTCAGAGAACTGGATTGCCTACTTTGCGGGTCTCGCTTCCTGATCCCGGGTATTCATGAAGGCGCGGCCCCCGCCCTGTGGGTGGAGGTTAGGGTCGCTCACCACAGGCCGGTCCTGGTCGGCGCTGAAGCCGCGGATCAACTTTGGATTGGGCTTGAATTTCGGCGGGCCGCCGGAAAACTGGCGGGCATGGCTCAAAACCATCCCGCTACGCCCATGCATTGGCCGCACAATGCCCCGAATCTGTACGTTCATCGACCGGTATTTCCGGAGCTCTCCGACTTCGTCGTGGTCGCCCCAGAGGCTGATCACGGTGAACCTGCACGCGTCATCGGGTGTCTCCGGCGCGCAGACGTCCAGAAAGCGCGTGCCGTTGGCAAGTTCCACCACGTCATAAACATGCGCGCTCACGCATACATCCTTGTTGAGCATGGACGACGCCGCTTCTGCGCTGACGCATGGCCGTCCTTTGCCCGCAAATGCCGATCCCGGTAGAAAGACGGTGAGCAGCAAGAACCAGACCAGCCGACGAGCAGGCATGGAAACCCTCCCTTGATGATTGCCGCCATGGTAACTACAGCCGTACCAGAACGAAAGCGTCAATTTGTGCAATCTGGCGACAGTGGTCAATTGGACAATCTGCATTGACTCAGATTTCCAGGCCGTTCCACGCAGAATCTCAATGGGGAGGTACCAGGTGCAGCGAACAGGAGTAAACTGGCAGCCAATGCGGGTTTTCGGGATTGACTGTGGAACGGAAGTGACGGGATTCGGAGTCGTGGAGTCCTGCGACGGCGGCAAGGAACCTCGCCTGGAGTGCAAGGCGATGGGCGCCATCCGGCTGGCCAAAACCAAGACCCTTCCAGTGAGGTTGGAGCAGGTTTTCAGGGAACTGAGCACGGAATTAGAACGATGGCAACCACAGGTCGTCGCGATTGAGGAGGTTTTCTACTCAGTGAACGCCAAGTCTGCGCTGAAACTAGGACAGGTGCGGGGTGTTGCCTTGCTGGCGGCAGCCTGTCAGGGGCTTCCGGTAGCCGAATACGCCCCGTTGAAGATCAAGTCCAGCGTCGTGGGTTACGGGCTGGCCAAGAAAGAACAGGTGCAGTTCATGGTGGCACGTCTGCTGGGACTGGCCGAGGTGCCACAGCCGGCCGATGTGGCCGATGCCCTGGCGATTGCCATTTGCCACATTCACACTGCGGAAACCCTTTATCTGCAAGGGGTGGGCCGATGAGAACAAATGCCTTGGTCCTGCTCTGCTTGGCCGCCTTGGTCGCCGCTCCGGCTGGGGTGGGGCAGTCTGCAGGTAGCTCGCCGGCCGGGTCGGAGCCAGCCAGCCAGGATGCGGTCTTTCAGATCGATTTTTCCAATCCCGGGCTTTCTCCTTCGCACTGGGTGCTGACGATTTACCCCGACGGAAACGGCCATTTTCACTCCGAACGAGGCGATGTTCCGGCTGGAAACCTGCAGTCGATGCAGGTTCCGAATGTTGACCGGGCTGTGAACCTGAGCAAAGAGTTTGCCGAGCGCGTCTTTGAGACGGTGCGCCGTCATAATCTGTTCAGCGACGGGTGCGAGAGCAACACCAAGGTCGCCTTTCAGGGAATGAAGACGCTCAGTTACCGCGGGCCGCTGGGCCAGGGGAGTTGCCAGTACAACTATTCGAAGCATAAGGAGATTCAGGCGCTGGGCGATAGCCTCATCTCGGTAGCCGAGACCATTGTGGAAGGCGCCCGGCTGGAGATGCTGCTGCAACATGACCGGCTTGGGCTCGACCGGGAAACCGAATTCCTGGTGGAAGCGGCAGGAGATGGGCGTGCTCAGCAAATCTGCGTCATTCGCGGCATCTTGGAGCGGTTGGCCGAGGACCAGGGCGTGATGGAACGGGTCAGGCGCCGAGCGCGAGAGTTGTTGGCCCGGAGCGATGGATAGACTTCGGGGCGAATCCCTGGACGTGCCTCAATGAGAATTATGGAGTAACTTCAGGTGCGATCCGGTGTCCTATAAGAAAGGGCCGCTCGGTCAATGAGGTTTTCCGGGTGGCTGGGATGATGGAAAGGGGTAGCACCATGGATAGCGGGGAATTGAATCGACGCGTGTGGGGCGTCTGGGCGATGGGGTTGGCGGGACTAGCCGTGTGCGCCGTCTTGCTGGCTATTCCAGGGTGGGCCGACGATGCCCTCCCGGCCGCGCGCGCAGTGCGATTGAGCAGCGTGGAAGGGCATGTACAACTCGTGCAGGGACAGCAGGTCCTGGCCGACCCAGCGGTGGCCAACGTGCCCCTTTTTGAAGACACCGAAGTTGTGACATCCGAAGACGGTCGCGCCGAGATCCAGTTTGAAGATGGCAGTCTGGTCAGAATCCCGCCGGGCAGTTCTCTGGTTCTGGCAGTTCTACGCGGAACGGGAACGGCAAGCTTGGCCGAGATCACACTGGAAAAAGGCTTGGGCTACTTTGAATTGCAGAACAGTGGTCAGGCAGGCGTCATCCGGGTTCGGTTTGGCGATAACGTGGTATCTTCCAGCGGGTTTACGGTTCTGCGAGTTAATGTGGACAATCCTCCTGGTGAGTTGGCGGTCTTTTCAGGAAACGCCCACATCGAGCGCGGAACTGCCGAGGCTGCAGATCTGCATGGCGGCGAAAGTGCGACCCAGAATGGCGGCGACGCAGCCCAGTTTAAGGTGGCCGAGTCCATCGAGCCGGATTCATGGGATACCTGGAATTCCGACCGCGACCAGGTGCTGAACTCCGAAGCCGCGGCAAAGACCCCGGCAACCAGCAGCCTTGCCAACTCCGCCAACCCCGCGTGGAGCGATCTGGACGCCAACGGAAACTGGTACAACGTGCCGGGCGAGGGCAATGTCTGGTCTCCCAACGATGCGGCCACGGCCGGCTGGGATCCCTATGGGGATGGCAATTGGATGTGGACCCCGGGCTATGGCTACATCTGGGTTTCGGGGTATCCCTGGGGCTATATGCCCTTTCAATGCGGCTCGTGGAACTACTTTGACGCGTTTGGATGGGGGTGGATGCCAGGCCCGGGCGGCTGCGGCACGCCGTGGTGGGGCTTTGGATACTATGGCGGAATCAACGTGGGGACCGGCCCAATCGGATACCGTCCACCGCTGCGTCCGCGTCCGCCAAATCGGCCTATTCGCCGGGTTACGCCCAACGGCGGCACACGCTTCGCAGCGATACCCATGGTTCCCGTCGATCGGCGACCGGTTGGCAGGCCCGTTGGACCGCCATTGCGTGATAGAAATGCTCCTGTGACCATCGCTGGCCACGTAGTGCAACCGATTCAGCCGTTGCGTCCTTTGCCCTCCAGGGGGCAATACAACCGTTCTGACTCGATGTCAGGGAGCCTTGGCGGGCGCACGGTGCCGGGCGCTGTTCGCCCTGGAGAACCGGGTTATGGCTATGGCCATTCCAGTGGTGCTCCGGCGCCAAGAAATCCCGGAAGCGCGCCAACCTACTCTCCTGCCGTTCATAGTCCCTCTGGCGGAGGGCACGTCTCTGGAGGAGGCGGTGCAGCGCACGCCAGTTCCGGTGGTGGAGGCGGAGGAGGTGGTGGCCACGCGAGTTCGGGTGGAAGTGGTGGCGGAGGAGGAGGTGGCCACGCCAGTTCGGGTGGTGGAGGCGGTGGCGGTGGCAGCGCAAGCGGCGGGACACACAAGTAGAAGCCGGTCCCATAGCGAAAACGAAGGCCGTGGATCAGACAGGTGCTATGACGCCGTCTGCTCTGCGGCTTTTGTTTTGGCTCGACACAGCGCGAGCGCACGGAGAGCGTGCCGGCTTGTTGCAGTTCCTCGATGATTGCTATCTTGAAAGGGTTTATGACTTGTTGAGTCGATAACTATGCGGATGAAAAAACAGCCGCCCGAGATGAGTCGGGCGGCTGTTGTTCTTCTAGCCTGATAGGTCTTTACTGTCTTGCCCGGTTATGCTTGTCGCGATAAATGGACCGCGAAGTGTTATTCAGGCGATGATTCAATTGGGCGCGGTCGCCGCGAGTCAGTCGACCGCCATCTTCTGAGCGCATGTGGCGATCTTCGCGGTTGATCGAGACTTCCCGCCGCTCCAGGCGGCTGGTTTCGCCTGCAGTAAGCTGGCCGCTTCTGACACCTTGCGCGATGCGATCCTGCTGGTTTTCGCGCCGTTGGTTAATCGTTCTGTCCTGGCAGAATGCTGCCGTGCATGTAACTGCAAGAAGTCCGACGCCTAACAGAGAGAATCTCATGAGTGTATCTCCTTGGGAGGCGGCGGTTGGTTGCTTGAAACGTGTTGCCGGTCCGCGCTCACAGATATGAAGACACACGTTAGTCAGGAATGTTGCTGCGGCGATGAAAAGGTACGATAACCTTTTGCGGCCATCGTCGTCATGCGTTCATTTCAAGACGCCGGCTGCAGGAAGTGCCACAGCGCCGCCAGCGCTTCAACCGGCAGAGCCTCGGCGCGGGCGTTGAGGTCGATACCGGCTCGCTCAATGGCTGAAGTGACCTCTGCCGGGGGAAATTGTGCTGCACGCAGGTTGTTCGCCAATGTCTTGCGCTTTTGGGCGAAGACCTTGCGCACAAATACAGGGAACGACGTTTCGTCCACGCCAAGTTCTCTGAAACGAGGTTCAAAGCGCCAGCGAAAAACAGTTGAGTGCACGTCAGGCGACGGCGCAAAAGCGGTGGGCGGCAGCGTGAACAGCTGTTGGACGGGCCCGTACATCTGCACAGTCACAGAAAGCAGTCCGTAGTCCCGCGATTTGGGGCTGGCGGTGACGCGGTCGGCTACCTCCCGCTGCACCATCAGGATGGAGCGGTCAAGTGCAGCGTGGCTCGCGGCCAGTTTGAGCAGAATCTGCGAGGTGATGTAGTAAGGCAGGTTGCCCACCACCGACAAGCGCTGGCCGGCAGCAGCGGCCGCCGCGGCAAAGTCGAAATGCAGCACATCCTGCTGGATCACCGTGACGCGCTCGGCGGCAAACTCTGCCCGCAAGTGAGCGGCCAGCCCGGGGTCGAGTTCCACGGCCAGCACGTGCGCAGCGCGTGCCGCCAAGGCTCCGGTAATGGCTCCTGCGCCGGGGCCGATTTCGACCACGGTCTGGCCGGTCAGGTCGCCGAGCGACGATGCAATGCGGTCAATCGCCTGGGGATCGATGAGAAAATTCTGTCCGAGCTTCGGTTTGGAGGGCATGGCTGCTTTGATAGTAGAGGAAGAGACTTGAGGACCGTGTTCCACCGCTCCGTCGTGAACCCTCTCAATAAATGACCCAGCGGGCCGATAGACAGGATTGAGGGGCAATCCCTCGCCGAGGCGGGCCGCGCAGCGTATGAGTGTCTTTGTTGAGCATGAAGGGCTGATTACAGCCGTAGAACAGGCCGCCGATGGCGTAGTCCTCACCGACACAAAGGGCGTCATTCAGTACGTCAACCCGGCGTTCACCAGGATGACCGGCTACACCCGCGAAGAAGCGTTGGGCCAGAACCCTCGGGTCCTGAAGTCCGGCGTTCATTCAACGGAGTACTATTCCCAACTCTGGTCCACCATCCAATCCGGTCGGCTTTGGTGCGGTGTTGTCACCAACCGGCGCAAAGACGGCACACTCTACGACGAAGAGATGCGGATCTCGCCGGTCTTCGACGCGGAGGGCGCTCTCAGTGGATACATTGCCATCAAGCACGACGCGACCGA
>Ga0181520_10003704_pt1 | contig 26521 bp, 19 predicted proteins | sample PEATcosm2014_Bin_29_FD_132451 | JGI IMG/M metagenome (GOLD analysis project Ga0181520, IMG submission 132451) | Peatland microbial communities from MTU Mesocosm Facility, Houghton, MI, USA - PEATcosm2014_Bin02_30_metaG | ecosystem: Environmental > Terrestrial > Soil > Wetlands > Peat | place...
GACCTGGCCCTGGGCCTCGGCGAAGAAATCCTTGAGAAGCTCCTCGTTGTTCGGATCGAGATAGTCGCTCATCGTGGTTAGAGCATTATATAGTTAGCACGTTCCGTCAAGGCCGACGCGGATGGCTTTGGGCTTTCCGGCCGGGCAAATCCGCCGATAATAGGTGAAGCGCCTTGCCGGGCGCCGTGCATTCGCGGCGTCCGGGCGCTACAATTAAGCGAACAAGGCCGGATCCTTTGGCCCAGGAGTGAGTGACTATGCCCAAGCCCAGAGCCGCGCTTTTGCCGCTCGTCTTCGCGTTGACCGCCCTGGCGCCCCCGGCCCTCATGGCGACGGATATCCGGGTGGACGATCTCGAGCTCCTATCGCACGGCGTGTTCGACCAGGGTACCGGGTCCTTCGACGTAGCCTCGAGGCTGTTCTTCGCCCTCTCGATGGAAGGCGGGGACAAATTCTCCGGTCAGCTCAAGCTGGACTTCCTCAATTCGGACATCGAGAACGCCATGTCCCTGGCCAACACGAGCCTCGATCCGCTCAATCCGGGCACGGCGACCACGAGCGACCTCGCGAACAGGATCAACAATCTCATCAGCCCCCAGCTCATGACGGTCTCCGTGACCGCCAAGTCCGTCTTCAGCCTTCCCCTCGACCTCGCCTTCTTCGTCGGCCAGATGTACAATATCTGCTCCGGCGACGACTTCACGACCCTGTTCGGGGCCGCTCCCTTCTCGACGGACCTACGGGGACCGATGGTCTACCCGAACGGAGTCGGCGGGAATCCCAACGTGTGGTTCGACGGGATTTACCAACCGGACGGCACCGGCTTCCGCCTCTCCACGACGCCCAATTTCAGCTCGAATTCGGTCGGCTACGCCTACTTCTACCAGGATTCGGACGTGGGCCCGGGGACCTGGTCGGGGGACCTGCGATATTCTCTGAACACCCCTCTGGTCAAGACGGACTTCTTCGCGGGCGCCACCACCGGCGGCAGCGCCGGTCTCTACCGCGGAGGGATGCTCTTCTACGCCTCGAGCGGGGACGTGGGCGAGTTCTTCGCCCAGATGGGAATCACGCGATGGGATCCGACCCAGGGCTTCTCCATAAACGACGTCTTCTTCCTCTTCGAGCCGCGCATCAGATTCGGGCCGACGGTCCAGGCCGTGGTCACCCTCTTCTACCATCCCAGCTGGTACGATCAGATAAACTATCCGAGCGAGCAGGGCGCCATGGACGCGTGCTTCGATCTGCGCTTCGGCCGCATCGCGGAGCGGGGCTCCCAGGGCGGGCTTCAGACGCTTCTCGAGTTCCGCCCCGAGACCACCGACCCGATAAACGTCCCCACCCTCGCGATCGACACCTCGCCCTACTATTCCATAATCACGGGAGGCGTCCGCTGGGACTTCAAGGTCGATATCCGCGTCTTCCCCCTCCCGTCGGAATGGTACGGGATGTTCGGGCCGTACATCGGCCTCAAGACTTCCTACTAAGGATGCATCGATGAGGACCCGATCCTTCGCGACGCGGACGATCGCCGCGACAGTCCTGGCGGTCTCGGGCCTGGCGGCCCATGCCCTGGAGTTCGGCTTCGACGCCGAGACGAGCAATCTGCAGCTGCCCTGGACCCCCGTCGCCCCGATAAGCGGCAGCCAGTTCCCCGCGACGAACTATTTCTTCGGAGGCGAGGCCTGGATGACCGCTCCCATCGGCGAGGACGCGTCGGTCAAGCTGTCCTACGACCGCGATCCGGTGCTGAGGAACAGCCTGAGCGCCGACGTGCAGTTCGCGAGGGGTATCGCGAGCATCGCCGTCGGGCCCCTCTTCGGCTTCCTCAATTCCGATTCGGTGCCCTTCTCGGCGGGGCTCTCGGCGGCCGTCAAGCTTCAGTGGCCCGGAGTCGCCTACATTTCGCTGCGCTCCGAGGGGGGGACGGCGATCTCCATCCTCCAGGCGAACAGCGACCCCCAAGGCCTCACCGAGCTGGCCGCCGGCTTCTATGTCCACAACGCGATAGTCTCAGGACTGATCTCGGAGAAGCGCTTCAACGAGCTGGACTCCGGCGGCGGCCTCGTGACCGACAGTCTCACGCGCTACGCTCTGACGGTCGACGTCTTCAAGAAGAACGTGCCGTATACGGCCCTCTTCTCGCTCGGCTACGAGCTTAGGTCCAAGCAGTTCGCCACCGAGGCCGTCACCGACAGCCTCGGAGCGCTCGTCCTGGGCGTGGATGCGACGGTCCAGCTCAACCGAGCCGTCAAGCTCCTCGGAGGCATCTCCACCGGCGCCTACGTATTCGGCCTGGACGCGCTGACCGGACAGGGGCCCGACAATTCCTCCTTCTTCTTCACGGCGAACCTGGGAATGTCGGTGGACACGGCAGGGTTCGAGGGCGTAGCGGCGGCAGTGGTCGACAAGACCGAGGACAAGACCGAGGCGCCGCCGCCGAAAGCCCCCGCGACGGAGCCCCAAGCCGCCCAATCAGCCGCTCCGGCCTTTTCCCGGCTCGCCGTCGACGCCGGCGCGGGCCTTTACTACGACAACAGGTTCATGCTCGACGGCCAGTTCGCCTTGCTCGGCGCTCTCTTGAACACTCGCGTCGGAGCCTGGGGCAGCGTCGGCTATCGGCTCACTCCGGATCTCACTCTGGGCGGCGAAGTCGGCCTAGACTACTTCGCCGCGAATTCCTCCGGCATCGAGGTCAACCTCTTCGATGTCCCGGTGCTCGCGGTTGCCCGCTATAAAGTCGGGAAGATCGGGTTCGAGGCTTTTGCGGGAGCCTTCATCGACGGCATCGCGGCCAGCTCGACCGCCTTGGCCACCTACGTCGACCTCGATGCGGGAGCCCGGATACGGTTCGGGGGCATATACGCGGAAGCCTCGTACGTGTTCGGAGTCCAGAGCACGAGCTACGACCTGGCCGGAGTGGGCGCCGTCGCCGCCAGCTACCCGCGGTTCGGTCTGGGATACGCCATCACCTTCATGTAAGCCCCAGGTGATTCGTTCGAACACCTGACCCGGGCCTCGGAAGGGCGATAAGTCCTCGCTCTATGCTAAGAATCGGACTCCGTCGAGGACGTCGACAAACTCTTTATCTCTGACTGCCACTTGTAGACCGTCTGGCGCGAAATACCGAGCAATGAGGCGGCGAGAGTGGTGTTTCCCCGCGCCCGAGCGAGGGCCATGCCGACGATCTCGGTCTCGACTTCGCGGAGGGTGGGGAAGCGGCCGCCCGAGATACAGATGACGTCTCCGTCGCTGCAGGACCACTCCGAGGGCGGGGATTCCTTATCGAGAGAGGAGGTTCCGCCTCCTTTGAGCCTCGCGAGAAGAGCAGTCGAGAGGAATTTCCCTCCCCGCGAGCCCGCGACGGCGTCGTGGATGATTCCTTCGAGCTCGCGGACATTGCCCGGGAAGTCGTAGGCGACGAGGGCGTCGCGGCACTCGAGGGGCAGCTCGGGCTCGGGGATGCCCAGGTCCTGGGCGGAAAGCTGAAGGAAATGGTCGGCGAGGAGGGGGATGTCCGCTCGCCGCTTCCTGAGCGGAAGTATCTCGAGGGGATGAGTATGCAGCCGGTAGAAGAGGTCGGCACGGAAGGTCCCCGCCGCCACCGCGGCCTTGAGGTCCCGCGTCGTGGCGGCTACGATCCGCGCCTCGGAGTGGAGCGGAAAATCCGAGCCGAGGGGGTAATACTCGCCTTCCTGGAGAAGTCTGAGGAGCTTGACCTGGGAATGCGCGTCGAGGTCTCCGATCTCGTCGAGGAAGAGGGTGCCTCCCTTTGCCTCGACGACGAGGCCGGCTCTCATCGCCTCGGCCCCCGTGTAGGCGCCTCTCTTATGGCCGAACAGGGTGTCGGTGAAGACGGAGTCGTCGAGGCCGGCGACGTTGACGGCTACGAAAGAGCCCTTTCTCCCGCTCGCCGCATGCACGGCTCTCGCGAAAAGCTCCTTCCCCGTCCCCGTCTCTCCCGTGATGAGAACCGATTGGCGCGAAGGCGCCACCGCCTCGATGTATTGGAAGAGGGAGACCATCCGTTCATCCGCCGTCACGATCGCGGAAAAGAGCTCGGGCCGCGAGAGGCCGCCGCTCAGGACGCTCTCGCGGAAAGTGTTCATCTCCCGCCTGAGCTCGACGATGGCGAGACCGTTCCAGATCGAAGTGAGGAGCCGCACGGTCTCGATCGGCTTGACGAGGTAATCGAGCGCGCCCGCGCGTATGCAACGAACCGTCGTATCGGTCTCGATGTTCCCCGTGACGATGATGATGGGGATGTGGGGAGCGAGACTCACGAACTCGGCGAGGAGTTGCTCGCCGGAAAAACCCGGGATATTGAGGTCGAGCAGGACGAGATCGACGCCGCCCGAGGCGACGAGTTCCCGAGCCTCGCCCGGCTCCCCCAGGGAAACGACATTATTGATTCCCGCCGCGTGGAACTCCCTCTTCACCGAGGAGCGGAAAGCCTTCTCGTCGTCGAGGATGAGGATAGGCCGGGTCGGGTAGAGTGTCTGGCCCGCGGTATCGTCCATTTGACTACAAAGTGTAGTCGAGGCCGCTCCACCAGGCAACCTACTTCCCTCGCAAGAAATGAATGGCCGTATATTTTTCGGCAGGCCATGTCCAAATAGCTGACATCCGCTCCGGAATGCCGAAGGATCGCCGCCTGCTCCCCGGCATTGGCACCGCGGCCCGGTGTAAGAATATCGAGCCATAAGTCCCTTGGATATATACAGATAAATCTATTTCCCATTCGGAACTCCGGATTCTCTCCACTATGGCACGCCTCCTGCTTTCTCCATATCTGCCCGAGCCGAAACAGTCGGACTCCTCTCGAGGAGTCGCGACAGCTCGAGCCTGGATCACCCGAACTAAAGGAGGCAGCACATGAAAAACAGCAAGAAGTTCATCGGCCTGCGCACTGTGCTTTCAGGCATCATCGCCCTCATCATCGTAGTCCTGACCGCGACCGTCTGTGGCATCGCCTATTCCTCGGCCTTCAAGGCCGAGAAAACCGTCTACCTCGAGGAACTGCGCAACTTCACCTCGGATATCAACGGACAGGTCGACGCTTTCTACCAGGACAACCTGAACGAGGCTCAGTTCCTCGCGAAACTCGAGCCGGTCAGGGATGCCGTCCGCGCCGCCAGGACCGATCAGGCGACCGTCCTATTGAAGAATTTCTTCGCGGTCAAGAAGATTTACGAGAACGTCTTCGTCTCTACGGCCGAGCAGGACCCGAGGATAGTGGCCGCCGCCCTCGACGTGGCCGTGGGCCAGAGGTGGAGGAGTCCGGCCTTCGAGGCCGTCATCGCCTCCACCCTCCAGGGCAAAGTAGGGGTGAGCGACCCGGCCAAATCCCCGAGCACCGGTCTGCCGGTAGTCCTCATCACCGCGCCGATACTGGACGGAAACCGCGTCATCGGCATTCTCGGCCTGCCCCTCGACCTCGGCAGCTTCGCCCAGAGACTCGTGACCAAGGTCACCATAGGTAAGACAGGCTACCCGGCCGTCCTCAACCGAATGGCCCTCGTCATAGCCCACCCCGACAAGAACAATATCTTCAAGCTCGATCTTTCCGCCACCGACTGGGGCAAGAGGATTCTTTCGAGTCCTTCGGGATCGGTCATCTACTACAACTTCAATGGAGTAGATAAAGTCCTGACCTTCGTCAGGAACGATGCCTACGGCCTCATCGTCACGGCCACTCTGTCTCTCTCCGACATCACCGAGAAGGCCATCGGTATGGCCGTCGTGCTGCTGGTCGTGGGTCTGGCGGGAATCGCCGCGGCCCTCGCCATCATGGCTCTCTTCATGGCCGACAGGCTGAAACCCCTTCTGGCCGCTGCCGAGCTGGCCGACCGGCTGGCCGGCGGAGACTTGGACCTGGCCGTCCCGCGGGGGCACCGGGACGAGATCGGACTCCTGCTTCTGTCCATGGGGAGGATGGTGGACAAGCTCCGCGACATAGTCGGGAACGTCAAGTCGGGAGCGGCGAACGTGAGTTTGGGCAGTCAGCAGATCAGTTCCGCGGCGCAGCAGCTGAGCCAGGGTGCGACCGAGCAGGCGGCGAGCGCCGAGGAAATATCCTCGTCCATGGAGGAGATGGCCGCCACCACGAGACAGAATACCGACAATGCCGCCACGACGGAGGGACTGTCCCGCAAGGCGGCCGGGGACGCGCTCGAGGGAGGCAAAGCCGTGGGGGAGACGGTGACGGCCATGAAGGCGATAGCCTCGAGCATCGGAATCATCGAGGAGATTGCGCGGCAGACCAATCTGCTGGCGCTCAACGCGGCCATCGAGGCGGCCCGGGCGGGAGAGGCGGGCAAAGGCTTCGCGGTGGTGGCGAGCGAGGTGCGCAAGCTGGCCGAACGCTCGCAGAAGGCGGCGGCCGAGATATCGATTCTGTCGAAGGAGTCGGTGGGGGTCGCGGAGGAGGCGGGAGGGCTTCTTACGAAGATAGTGCCCGACATCCGGAAGACCGCGGAGCTGATGCAGGAGATAGCGTCGGCGAGCCGCGAGCAGAGCGTGGGAACGGAGCAGGTGACGAAGGCCATCATGCAGTTCGATTCGGTCGTGCAGCAGAACTCGGCGGCGTCCGAAGAGCTGGCGGCGTCGGCCGAAGAGCTCTCGGGGCAGGCGCTCGCGCTGCAGGAGGCCATGTCCTTCTTCAGGCTCGCAGAGACGGAAGCCGCGGAGAGCCGTCGTACCGAGTGAACATCGCAGACAAGGAGCGTATTTTGATTCTGATAGAATGGCCGGGAAACCTGGAGCTGGGCATACCCCGGATCGACGCCCAGCATCGTATCCTCGTCGCCATCATCAATAGGCTTTACGTGCACTTGAGCCGAGGAATGAGCGAGGGTGATCTCGATGGAATCATCGACGAATTGTCGGCCTATGCCGAGATGCACTTCGAAGACGAGATGCAGTACTTCAGGGAGTACAATTTCCCGAGCGCCAAGGCTCACGAAGAGGAGCACGCGAAATTCGTCCGGATCGTCGAGGATTGCCGAACCCGCATTGCGGGGGGAGACCGGGCGACCGCCACGGAGCTCATGTACTTTCTCGCCTCCTGGCTATCCAAACATATCGGCCGGGAAGACCACGAGTTGGTGCGCATCGCGCGCCTGGGCCGCGTGTCGCCTTTCTCTCCGGACTGCGACACGGGGCCTTGTTGAATGCCCTTCGTCCGTGACGAACGAGAATTCACGGGCTCAAGGATTCGTAGAGCTTTCGGTACTTTTCATGGATCATATCTCTGTCGAACTCCCAGAATCGTTCGAGCATTTCATCCATTTCTTTCTCATCGAAATACTTCTCGGTATCGGGGAAGAACCTGTCATCCTCTTTTTTGATATGAACCGGATAGAAAGAGGCGAGCCAAGCGATTATCTCTTTGATCTGACCTACTATGGCTCGCTCGCCACCCTTGTATCGTTCATTGAGCTCGACAATACGGGCTACTTTTTCCCTTGCCTGCCGGTGTTCATTTATCAACTCGCTCATGGTGAGCTTGTCTGTCATATTCAGTTCTTTCTTTCCCAGGTCTACGAACAGAATATTCTCTTCCTTGCCATGGTGTGTTCTGTCGGCGTAGGTTTTTATGAAATCGACAATGGTATCGACAAAGATCGGGTCATAGCTATGTTCGTCCATTGTCGCCGCCTTCCGGTCGGCGACCACGAGCATCTTTTCAATGAGGCGATGCTCCATCATCAAGGGGCCCCGTGGTTTCATCCTATCCCTCCCCGTTAATTGGCCGGAATACGGCCGGCCTTCGCCCTGCGCGCGAGCAGCGCGGCCTCCGACTCGGGAGAGCCGTCGAGGAAGCTGCCGAACCAGAGGTCGAGGGGCACGGCCTCGTTCCCGAAATTGACCGTGAACCAGCGATGGTGCAGGTAGTGGAAATAGTTGTCGTCCATCAGACCCGCCTCGCCCTTGCCGACGAACTTGTGGAAGCCGGAGTGCCCAAGGGCGGGAGTCAGCCCGGCGTGCATGAGGTGATAGATGGCATGGATGGGTCCGGAGGGGATGATCCAGTGCAGGAGTACGCCCGAAAAGTAGAGCAGATGCTCGATCGGATGCATCGACAGGCCCGACCAGGGACCGATATTGATATTCTTGTGGTGGAGGTAGTGGGACAACTTGTAGAGCGGCTTCCAATGGATGAGCCGGTGGATGAAAAAGAAATGGATCTGGCGCAGATAGATGACGGCGACCATCAGGAGGATGGAATAGATCGGATGAGCGCCGAAGTGGACGTAGGGTATGAGCTTGTTCGAGAAGGCCCAGAGCGTGATCGCCTCCCATGCGGTCCAGAAGATGCAGCCGCTACCCAGACTCCAGAACACATTGTCCCAGGTCTGGTCGTGGAAGAGGAAGCGCTTGTCCTTCTTCGCCAGCCATTTGTCGGAGTATTTGAATTTCAGGCCCTGTCCCTTCGTCGCGTACAGCCTCAGGTGCATGCCCCCCGACACGATGACGAGGAGGACGACGTCCCGGACGAAGATTTCGGCTATCCATCCGATGCCGAAGCTGCGGGTGGTCACGAGGCTCGGAGTGAAGAACAGCCAGCATAGCACCGAGATCAGCGCCACCGCGAGGTTATAAGGCCAGAGCAGACCCTGGGTCCCGAAGAGGTACTTGAGGATGCTTACCGGCCGCCAGGGCCACTGAAAGATCGGACTCGGATGGGGAAGCGGCTCGGGTCGCCATTCGCCGCGCGCGTCGCGGGTCCCCCACATCGCATCGCCCATCGTCGGACCTCCTCTGAATCCCCGATCTTCCGGCCCTATTTTACCGGATCCGGGTCTATCGTCAACCCAGTTATGTGCGGCCTCGCACAGAGCGCGAGGACTTCCCTGCCTACATTATGCTTGAGAGACAAAAAAAGTCTCCACGCCGAATGGCGAGAAGGGGAAGATATGAGCGAAGAGAGCGAGGAAAGCGCACTGTTCTGGAAGGGATTCGAGACGGAAACGGGCGAAAAGGTCGAGGCCCGCAGCGAGGGCATCTGGTACAACGTTCCGGGAAACAATGCGAGGCACGAGGGTCTCCTCATCCTGACCGACAAGAGTTTCCGATTCAAATATATACCCAACACCCGGCCTCCCTACATGGGCTTGAGTTATTCCTCCGAATCCCAAAACCAAACCGAGTTTACTCTCGCGCGCGGCGATATCGTCTCGGCGCGCCTGCCGAGACGCGGATTCCTCGGATGGCTCTTCCGCAGGAACTTGCCTCTCTCCGCCGTCGTCGCCCGCGGAAGGGACGGCGAGAAGACTTATACGTTCTCATCCGATCCTGCGACCGGTCTCATCGCAGCCCTGGGAAAGGCCTGGCCCGCGCGACCTGTCTGAAATCGCCGCGGTCTCCGTCGCGGACGCGCTCGCGGAGCTGAAAGTCGACCCCGAAAAGGGGCTCTCTCGGGCCGAGGCGGAGCTCCGCCGGACGGCCCAAGGCTACAACGAGGTGGCCGAAGAGAAGACGCATCCCCTCCTCATGTTCCTCGGCAAGTTCTGGGGTCTGTCCGCGTGGGCGCTCGAGCTGATCATGGCCCTGTCGATAGCCCTGCGCAACTATCCGGACCTCGCCGTAGTGGGGGCTCTCCTGATCGTCAACGCCGTAGTGGGCTTTCTTCAGGATCATCGGGCGGCGGGCGTGGTCGAGACGCTTCGGCGACGCTTGCGGGTCGGCGCGCGCGTCTTGCGCGACTCGACATGGCAGGTCGCGCCAGCCCGAGACCTCGTCCCCGGAGACATTATCCGCCTGCGTCCCGGCGACATCGTCCCGGCCGACGTCAAGCTCCTCACCGGCGCCCTGGACGTGGACGAGTCGGCGCTCACCGGCGAGTCGAAGGATGCCGAGAAGACGCCGGGAGGCGCGCTTTCGTCCGGCTCGCTCGTCCGCAGGGGAGAGGGCGACGGCCTCGTCATATTGACGGGGGCCAAGACCTACTTCGGCCGCACCACGGAGCTCGTCCGGAAGGCCAAGCCGGTACTCCACATCGAAGCCGTAGTGGCGAAAATCGTCCGGCTTCTCTTCGCCATAGTCGCCGCACTCGTAGGCATCATGGCGACCTTGTCCTTGATCGGCGGCTCGCCGCCGGCGGGAATAGCCCCCCTCATGCTCATCCTGCTGATGAGCGCGGTCCCGGTCGCCCTCCCCGTGATGTTCACGGTCAGCATGGCCGCCGGCTCGAAGGAACTGGCCAAACGCGGGGTGCTGGTCACTCGGCTGAGCGCCACCGAGGACGCGGCCACGATGGACGTGCTCTGCGCGGACAAGACCGGCACGATCACGATGAACCGATTGACCGTCACCGGGGTGATCCCCATCGGAAGCGCTACGGAGGCCGATGTACTGTCCGCCGGCGCCCTGGCTTCCCAAGAAGCCGACCAGGATCCGATCGACTCGGCCTTCCTTTCGGCGGCGAAGGCAAGACATATCTTCGATAGGCAGCCCGCCCCGCCGCTCTCCTTCGCTCCCTTCGACGCGAAGAACCGACGGACGGAAGCCGTCGTCGAGCGGGACGGACGGCGTCTGCGCGTGATGAAAGGCGCCGTGCAAACCGTCGCCGAAGCCTGCGGACTCCAGGGTCCCGCCATCGAGGAATTGGGGAAGCGGAGCTCGGAGTCCGCGACGAAGGGATTCAGGACTCTCGCCGTGGCGAGCGGCCCCGAGACCGGAACGCTCTCCTTGCTCGGTCTCGTGTCCCTGTACGATCCGCCCAGACCGGAAGCCAAAGAGCTCATCGCCGAGCTCAGGGGCTTGGGCGTTCAGGTGAAGATGCTCACGGGCGACGCGCTGCCGGTGGCACGGGAGATAGGCGGCTCTCTGGGCTTGCCCGAGATACGCAGCGTCGCCGACCTGAAGGCGGCCGATTCCCCGGAGGGCGCGGACGGCTTCGCCGAAGTGTATCCCGAGGACAAGTATCTGGTCGTCAGGCACCTGCAGGCGGCGGGCCACGTGACCGGCATGACCGGCGACGGCGTCAACGACGCGCCCGCTCTGCGCCAGGCCGAGGTGGGCATCGCCGTGAGCACGGCCACCGACGCGGCCAAGGGGGCCGCCAGCGTAGTCCTGACCGAGCCGGGCCTGACGAACATCGTGGCTCTGGTCGAGCAGGGCAGGATGGTCTATCAGCGCATCCTGACCTGGATCATCAACAAGATCAGCCGGACGATCATGAAGGTCGCCTTCGTCGCCTTCGCCTACGTGTTCACCGGCAAATTCGCCATATCCGCCTTCGCGATGCTCTTGCTGGTCTTCACGACGGACTTCGCGGTCATCACCCTGGCGACCGACGGCACCAAGCCCTCCAGGAAAGCGGCGACCTGGAAAATCGGCGGATTCGTGGCGATGTCCGCGGCCCTGGGGGTCGCCATGGTCGCGGAAGCCCTCGTCCTCCTGTGGGTCTGCTGGTCGCCCCTGAAGCTGGCGGACGACGCCGATGCCCTCTCCGCCTTCAGCTTCCTCTTGCTTCTCTATTTCGCCGTGTTCTCGATAGTGTCCATCCGGGAGCGCCGTTGGTTTTGGTCCTCGATGCCCAGCAAGGCCTTGGCGATCGTCCTGGTCGCCGAGACCCTGCTCGGCAGTATCCTGACACGCGCGGGACTTCCGGGTTTGACGTCGTTGCCGTGGCCGCGGATGCTCGGGATCTTCGCGTATGCCATGCTGTGTTGCCTCGTCGTGAACGATTCCCTGAAGGTTCTGTTGATCAAACGGCTGGCGCCCGAAGCGGGCGGGAGATGAGAATGCCTTTCCCTTGGGGGGTTCCGGGCCGTCTATGAATCTCTCGAGAAAGGTCGCGACGCAGTCGGCATGGCCTTGGGGGTCCTTGAGGAAGGATTCTCCATGCCCGGCTCCGTGCACTGCGAATAACTCCTTTTCCGGGGAACAGGCGTTATAGAGGCGCTGGACCATCTCGAAGGCCACGAAAGCGTCCGCGTCGCCGCCGCTCAGTCGCTCGTCTTCTCGAGCAGCGAAAGGGCGGGAGTCCCCTCCAGGCGGGGATTGAGCTGCGCGAGATCGAAGGCCGACTCCCCGTTGTCATCCTTGGCCTTCACCTCCGCTCCGGCCTTCACCAGCGTGATGATCACTTTGGAGTCCAGGCTATTCTGCGCCGCGAAGAGCAGCGGGGTCATACCGTCGGAGTTGTGGGCGTTCACCTCCGCGCCCGCCTTCACGAGGGCCATGATCAGTTCGGGGCTTTGGTGGTTCGCGATGGCGAAGAGCAGCGCCGTCATGCCGTGCGAATTCTGGGCCTTCACGCTGGCGCCGTCGGTCACCAAGGCCATGATTACGTCCGAGGAGGGATTGTACTTGGTCGCGACGATCAAGGGCGTGTCGTTGTTCGAGTCGCGGGCCTTGTCGTCCGCCCCGGCCTTGAGCAGGGCCATTATGACCGCGGGGTTTCGACTGTAGCGGGCGGCGATCAGCAGCGGGGTCAGGTCGTCCATGGTGCGCGCGTTGGCGTTCGCCCCGGCCTGCAGCAGAGCCGTGAAGACCGCGGGGGGTTGATCGTACTTCCCCGCGTACATCAATGGCGTCATGCCCCGCGAGTCCTTCGCCTTGGTAAAGGCTCCGGCCTCGACGAGGGCGAAGATCACCTCGGGAGACTGGGTGTTGGCGAGGGCGGAGAGCAGCGGGGTCATGCCGTCGGAGTTCTGGACGTTGACGCTCGCGCCGGCCTCGAGGAAGGCGGCGATAATCCCCGGCATGTGGTTGTACTTCGAAGCCAGGATCAGCGCATTGTCGTTGTTCGAATCCCGGGCCTTCTCGTCCGCGCCGGCCTTCAAGAGGAGGGCTATCACCTCGGGATCCCGATTGTAGCGCGCGGCGTACATCAGCGGAGTCTTGCCCTCCGCATCCCTGGCGTTCACGCCGGCACCCCCATCGATGGCGGCCTGGACATCCTTCAGCGCGCCCTCCTGAACCAGTGTGAAAAAATCCTCAGCCCACGCGGCCGCCGCGCTCAAGGAAAGGAGCGCCGCGGCGATCGCGGCCAAAGGCCTTCGTCTTGTCACTTTCTTGCTCCCCGGCCCCGCCGCCCCGATGCGATCGGCCTCGCGCTGGTCACCTGGGTTAAGTATAGGAAATACGGTGGGCGCCTTCTGTCTGTTGAATCACATACGAGCCCGCGAATAGCGGCCTAGAAGTCGCCCAGCTCGAGGACTTGTTCGAGCTTGGCGTTCAGGGTCCTCAGCTCTCGCAGCGCCGCCTGCATGGTTTCGGGATTCGGGTCCGTCAACGAGTCCGTGAGCGTGGTGAATTTCAGGTCCGACTCCTGAATGATGAGCTTCGTGCTGAGGTACCCTTCCCTGGCGTCGTCGAGCCTCGCCTTGATGCCGTCCAGCTCCATGATCAAGATGGAGAATCCTCCGATCGCCGCTATCACTCCGGTCGTGCCCTGGAAGGTTTGACCGAGTCCGAGCGCGTTCCCGGCCTGTCCCGCGGAAACGGCTCCGATAGTCACCAGGCTGTTGGAAATGTTCCAGATCGAGGTTGCTTTGGAAAGGTCGTTGTAGTCCCTGACCTTCCTGTTCCGCAAGGAATACAGATTTTGCATATTCTGATTGAAGCGTTTGACCTCGTTGGAGACTTGCGCATTGGCGTAATCGGCGAGGTTGTAGGAGGGGAAACGGTTGACGACGGGCAGCGTATGGGCGCATGCCGAGAGCGTGAGGACGGCGACCAGAGCCAGGGAGCCTTTATTCACCTCGCCCTCCCCGCCTTGCCCCATCCTACCCGGGAATTCACAGGCGACTCGTGGTTTTCGTCAGTCATGCGGCAATCCCCTCGCTTGGCCTCCATTTTACCAGTGGAATGTCTTTCGTCGGTAGGCCCAATCGTCAAGACAGTTTCGGATCGCCGTCATTTCGAAACCTTTCTCCGAAGGTTTTTCCGCACGACCTCGGAAGCTTCATCCAGCAGATCGCCGAGGTCGCCCTGTCGCAAGAACTATTCGCCGCGATTCTCGGGAGGATAGGGAAGCTCAGGCTTCTTGTCGAAGCGTCAGGGTAGCAGAGGCGCAATGCAAGAAGTGTGACGAGGTATAGCTGTCGGGCTTCGATGAGAATGGGGGCGAACTGGCTTGACGTGGAGAACATACCCACTGAAAATGGGGCTCGTGCCGAGGAACTTCCTTCGGAAGCCAGTATTGGCCGGCCATATGGGAAATCTCGGTTCATATTGGATGCAGTGAACGATGCCGGTTGAAGGAGGTTTTCGAAAAGGAATTGGTTGAAATTTGGCTTGAAAGAAGACGCGGAACCGGCAAAATGGCGGCAAGAGATAAGAGTATTCCCAAGACAAGCGGAAGCAATCGCTTATCCGGCAAATACCGTCTCCGGCGATTGGCTAGATTTTCGTGGCATCGTAATTTCACCGAGGCAATAATGATGTCGATCAAAGACCCATTTAGCTATTCCTCGCGGTGGGATTCCATCGGGATTGATTGTTCCCATTGTATCCATTTCAGTGGACCGCCAGAGTGGCCTGATACCAAGAAGCTATCCAGATGCAAGCTGCATGGCTACTCTCTCGCTTTTGAATTGGCATCAAACGGGTACAAGGAAGGAGAATGGTTTTGTAAGCATTTTGACGGAGAATCCGTTCCGAAAGCAATCCATGAGTTCGATTCAATACTAGGCCAAATGGAAGACGGTGTCGTTTATGGGGGATATGGAAAGGATGGATTATTGAAGGGGATAATAGGTGAGTTGAGGGCACAAAAAGAATAATCTTCGGCGAATGCCGTCAGTTGCCAAGTATTGACAGATATGAATGAGCTTACAACACGCGCCCTTCTCGTGCTAGTCTTCTCGATGCTCGCCCCCTTCGCATGTAGCTCTACGCTGCTTTCTACCCGATCGTAGCGGTCACTTCATTATGACGAGTGGGGCTTGATAACTCACGCCCTCGGAAGGTCCATATGGTCGAACACCCAATATCGAACACAGAACAAGCCTTCGTTCGCATCTACGTCACATTATCCCAAGGCAATTGGGCCCAAGATGCCTGCCGCTCGACCCTCAGCCGTCTCTTCCGCTCAATAGGGGGTAGCCGGGGCGGCACAATAGGTCTACCCATCGGTTTATGGAGCAGAAAATGAGCAAAGAGACGATTCTTGTCGTCGAGGATGAGACGATTGTAGGACTGGAATTGAGAGATGACCTGGAGCGCCTAGGCTATCTTGTGCCCGAGGTCCTCGAGACAGGCGAGGCTGTCGTAGAGGCCGTGGCGCGGCTCCAGCCCGACCTGATGCTCATGGACATACGCCTGAAAGGGAACCTTGATGGCATCGAAGCGGCCCATGAAGCCAAGGCGATGTTCGACCTGCCGGTTATCTATCTTACGGCCTACTCGGACCCCGACACGCTTAGGCGGGCGGCATTGACCGGCCCGGACGCATTCCTCCTAAAGCCTTACGCCGAGCGCGAGCTGGCCGCTAATGTTCAGCTCGCTCTTTCCCGGGCGAAATGCGGCGAACCGCTCCGACGGGAGCTGCGCGGCGCCATGTCGCTCGTTGACGCATTGGCTGAACCCGCTCTCATCGCCGACTTGGACGGCAGGATCGCGCACGCGAACGAAGCCGCGGCAGCCTTCCTCAAGGCCCCCGATCCGAGCATGCTCTCGCGGGTCGAGCTATCACGTCTACTCGAGCCCGGTTGGAGGGAATCGGGAAGAAAGTTCGTCAAGCTTCAAGAAGGCGACGAAGGAGGGGTCGGCAAGATCGCCTCGGTCGAGCGGCTGCTCCATTCGGATGGCCGCGAGTATGGCAGCCTGATCGTATTCGGAAGCATGGAGAGGCGCGAACGCCTCCTCCTGGAAGCGTCCGCGGCGGAGGCCAATGCTGCCTTGTTTCACCTCCTGCCCGGACCTTCGGCAGCCGGTCCAGGCTACCGAGTGGGCGGCTTCCTCGAGCCCTGCCTCTCGGGATCCGGCGACGTGTACGACGTGTTCTCAGCCGGGGATGGGCAGATCGCCTTCTACGCCCTGGACGTAATGGGCCACGGCATCCTCGCCTCCCTCATGGCCTTTTCGCTCCGCGAGATCTTGCCGGTGCTCGGCTGGGGGAAGGGCGAAAGGGCCCCCACGCCCGCAGAGATCATGCGCTCCCTCTATGAACGGTATGATCGCCACGATCGTTACGGGAGTACAGGTGAGAGGGCGATCGGCAGCACCTTCTTCACGATCGCCTACGGGACGATGGACGCGAAGACGGGGCACTATAGGGTAGCGCGGGCTGGCTACACGCCTGTGCTGCATCTCGAGGCCGGCGGAAAGATGCGCGTGCATTACACGATAGGCGCGGCGGTCGGGGTGATTGGCGACGCGGAGATCGAGGAGGCGACGGGCACTCTATCGCCGGGAGATCGACTTGTCCTGGCCTCCGACGGGCTCCTCGCCGCCTTCGGCCCCGGGCTGCTGGAGAGCTCCCTCGAGCGGCTCAGAACCTATGCGGACGGCTTCCGCGGAGCTGCTCTCGAGGACTTCGTCGGCGGATTTCGCCACTACCTGCGTGAGGCCGCAAGGGGAGAGCTGATGGACGACGACGTCAGCCTCCTCGTCATCGAAAGATCCTAGTGCCTTCCGACGCGTTTCACTTTCTACCCGCTCCGGCGAATGGTCCCGAGAGAAGCATGGTGCAAAGGTCAGGATCACCGGGCGATATCTGCATGTTGCTACTTATTCCAACACCTCGATTCGCAGCGGTACAGGCATGAAGCATCGCTAGATATCATAGGGCGACGTAGATGGCGGAAATATGCCGACTATAACTGACGGTCGCCCGTCGAGACGACGATACGTCGCTACAAGGATAGTATAGGCCCCAATTTGAATGCAGGAAGCCCGGCTGGTCGGGATACCGAATCGGCCATTGGTGTAACCCCGTGCTCAACCGCACTCTCTACTTCGACCCGTCGCCCCTTGATAGCTTCTTGAGCAAGGTTAGGGTAAACCCAGGGTTGCTCGACTTATTGAACCGGCAATTGAAAAGGGGTCCCTCTAACCGTGGAAACCCGATGATAACGGGACGTTTCCGCGTACAATGTACTCATGCAAGTTCCCGGGTGAGCGATTCGACATCCATGCAACATCCCAGGAGGACACGGAAGTATAGGCGGAAATTCTCCGATACTAATCACCTTTTGGCAATTCGAGGGCAGAACTTTCCTCGTATGGCCTTCCCATCGGGAACCATGTCAAAGTTCAGGCGACACCGGCGAGTCGGCGATCTGCCGCTTCCGGTACTCCAGGAACGTCACTCGTTTTGCGGATTTGGGTCGCAGTCTCGATTCCGTCTATCGCGCCCTTAATTCGAAAATCCATCAGAATGAGGTCCGGGTTGGAACTCGCGGACGGCCTCGAAGGCTCGTCTTCCACAACCAGGATCGTCTCGCTGGCCATCGTGATCTCCTGTTTCTTGCATATCAAATTGCAACTATATGAATAGGTGTAATTCGGGATTGTTGCCAGGTTCTTAGGCAAAAATAAGAGAACTGAAGGTAACCTCGACGCGTGCACCGGAATCGGACGATACCTGCAATCGGCCATTTCGACTGCGAATCAAGCTAGACACGATCTTGAAACCAACTGAATTGGCGGTATCGGGGAGGAAATCCCGGGGGAACCCAGGCCCGTTATCGGTCACTTCCAGCCGAAGTACTTGTCCGTCGAGGATAAGCCGGACCCAGATGGAGCCCGACGTCCCGGCGCGCTGGCCGTGGCGGTAGGAGTTGATGACCAATTCCGTGACCACGAGGCCTATGTCCAGGCAGAAGTCCATGGGTAGCTGGACTGGCCCTCCCTTGATCTCGAACTGGACTGGATGTTCACCGTATCCCTCTCCCAGGTATGAAACCAGTTCGCTCAAGTAGTCGCCCAGATCCATATGCCGTTCCGACTCCATCTCGTATAGACGGTCGTGGATGAGGCTGATGGCCCGGACCCGTTCCCGGATTCCCTCGTATGCGTTGCGCACCTCCGGTTCCACCGCCCGGCGGGCCTCCATGCTAATGATACTCAACACGATCTGAAGACTGTTCTTGACCCGATGATGGACTTCCCTGAGAAGGACTTCCTTTTCTGCCAGGGACCGCTCAACCTGACTGCGGGCTTCCTCGGCCTCTCTTGTCTCGGCGGCCAACGCCAGGTTGGCCTGTTTGAGTTCCACGGTCAGCCCTTCGGTCTGATCGATCGCCCAAGTAGAGCGATAGGCTAGGACCACCGCTTGGATGAGGACTAAACCCATGGCGCTCCAAGGGAACTCGCTATCTGTCCTGGCCTCAATTACCTCATTGTAGATAGTGATTATGAGGATCCCCAGCAGGGCGGTTCCGGCCGCCAGGATTAGGGTCGCCCTTGGCCGGCGGCGAAGGACAAGCCGGATGCAGATGGCCCAATAGCCGTATCCTAACAGGCCCAAGGTCATGAAGAAGTACACGAACAGACTCCACGAGAGAACGGGAACCGGCGCCCAGGGAATCAAGACTAAGGGTAGGGCCGCGATGATCAAGAAGGCTCTCCGCTCGGATGGACTGAAGTCTTCAGGGAACAGGGTGGCGAAGAAGATCGTGACGGACGGAAGCATCAAGTACGCCGAAAAGTGCTGAATGCGGACGAAGGCGTCGAATCCGATGCCCGGCGCAAATTGGGCCAAGAGTTGGTCGCCAGTGGTCAGAGATCGAATGATAACGAGCAGAGAAAATACGGAAAAGCTCAGAAAAGCCGGATCTTTACGGCGGAAGAGGAAAAAAACCAGGGTGAATAGCGCCGTTCCCAACAGAATACCCGTCAGTAGGAGCGCCACGCGTTCCTCCGTGTTCTTCGCCTGGACCAAGGAGTCCCATGGCCCAAGGAGAGGCGGGATGACGATGCCGCCCCAGCGGAACTGGTGGTTGGAGACTCGGATCACCAGATCGAGCGTGTCACTTGTGGGGAGGATCAATAGGACTACGGGTCCTATGGCGGGGATTTCCCGTGCTCGATCCTCGCTCGGATTACCGACTCGTGCCACGACCTGCCCCTGCACCTCGACTTCATAAGCGGTCTTTATGGTGGACAATTGCAACCCCAGCGAGCGGCTGCCTTGGGGAAGCCGGATCCTCAACCGATAGGTTCCTCCCCCGGTACCAGTGAAAAACCCCTGACCGTGGGAGAACCTAGTGTCCGGGATCCGCCGGAAGCTGGGTTTCATGGCAGTAAATCCGCTTCCGTCGACCAGCCGCTCATCCACAAACTCCCAGTTACCTCCGAGGGAGATGGCTCCCTGGCGGAAATCCCAGGAGCGGAGGTCGAGGCTCCCTTTGTCGGGAACGGGCAAGTGGGGACGAAAGATCTGGAGACCAACTAGCGAGGCGCTGATAGCCAACAACAGAACTCCCCCGGCAATGAGAAACAGGCGGGGAAGGCGTGGATCGGCGCTCGATTTTAATCCCATAGTGACAGTATGGTGTGCTTCGGGGGTTTCGTAAATTGGACGGTCTGGATGACATTCCACCGACATCCGTTTGAGCACTCAATTTTGATTGCTCGTAGGGGTCGCGCCCGCGAGAGCAAGGTGACGAGAATCGGGAAATAGGATGAAGGCCTATTGCCGCAATTGCATCTCCTCGAGTTCCCGTTCCTTGAGGCTTACGAAAAAACGACCAAGGTCTACGGTCTGTAGTAGGTCGTCGTTAAGCCCCGCCAGGCTCCCAAGTATAAATTCTTCGGGGAAGATCCATGTTGGCACGAAGAGTTTTGGACAAGGTATTGTTCGACGGGGCTTAGTGAAGAAGATCATGAAATACTTATCGGCGAGGTCCGGGACAGCCGAGAGGATGAGATGCCTCATATTTCCCAAGTATCCAATAAGAGACTTGCGCTTGAAGTGGAGACCGCAATATCCGATTATTCCATCATGCCCTCGATTCCGCGTGTTTAGAGCTACATCTCCTTGGAAAGTATCGACATCTGTTGTCTTAGTCGCATCTATAGAGGCTTGCATTATGAAGCGTACCCGACATAAAGAGGGTACGCATGCAAGCCTCTCATTCTAAATATCAAGCGGAGCACGGAGTCTCTCAAACTCCATATGAAGCAGATCGAACGCTCCGATCGCAGACATGCGGCGAAGTCCGGAGCCGTATCGATCAAGTAGCGCTCCCGGCCACGCCGCGGCCAAGGCTACTTCTGACCTTCAGCGTCCCGAGAGCTCCGCCTTCGCCTCGGCCGCCGTCATGAGCCTGGCAAGCTTTCGGTCGAAGATGTCGAACACGGCCTTCAGGATGTCCGGCCATACCGTGGTGATGCCGTCGGTGATGGCGGTGACCCGGTATTCCCGCGCGTTCGCCGCGTAGACTGTAGCCGCCACGCAGAGGTCCGCGAGCAGGCCCGTCACCATGAGCGAGCGCACGTCCAGGGAGCGCAGCGCCAGGTCGAGGGGCGTGCCGTAGAACTTATCTAGGCCGGGCGCCTTAATGACCAGCTCCTCGGGCAGGGGCTTCAGCTCGTCCACCGTATCCGGGGACTCGGGCCCGGAGCTGCCGGCGATGCAGCTGCCCGAAGGTAGACCCGGGCCAGTAGGCTGGCCGGGCGCCGGGACGAGGTGCTCGGGGCCGAAGGGGTCCTTGCGGAGGGTGGGCAGCTGGGGCCAGGACAGGAACTCGGTGAAGATCACCGGAATGCCCTCGCCACGGCAGAACTCGACGAGGGTCCTTATCACGGGCAGGATAGTCTTAGAGCTGGGTACGTAGAGCGAGGCAGCCTCGTCCAGAAAGGCGCGCTGCATATCGATGACAAGGAGAGCGGTGCGCCTCGGATCCATGCGGTGCGTTTCCCGGATGCGCGCTTTCTTGCGGTCGACGAGCTCATCGTAGCTGGACATAGGAGTCTCCTCTTCGGGCTAGGGATGATGTCAACCGAACCTTAACAGGAGACGGAGACGAATACAACCATGGCGCCGCGGTCGCTGGACGAAGAGCGACATTGACATTCCCATCCCGCCGATCGATAGTAGCCGCCTGCCATTCTATGGCGAGGAGGCAACGTGGACCGACCAGTAGCCCTCGTGACGGGAGCCGGGCGCGGCATAGGCAGAGGCATCGCGATCGAGCTCGCCGCGGCGGGCTGGTCGGTCGCCGTCAACTACCGCGGGAACGCAGAGGCGGCCGCCGAGGCTTGCCGTCTCTGCGGAGAGAAGGCAGTCTCGGACGAGCAGCGCTTCGTCTCTATCGGCGCCGACATCTCCGATCCCGGCGCGCGAGAGTCCCTGCTGGCCGAATGCTGGGCCGCCTTCGGAGGCATCGACGCCCTCGTCAACAATGCAGGCATCGCGCCCAGGCCGCGCGCCGACATTCTCGAAGCGAGCCCGGCCTCCTTCGAGGAGATCATCAAGACCAATCTGGAGGGACCTTATTTCCTCACCCAGGCAGTCGCGAGGAAAATGCTGGCAACGGATAAAAGGAGCGGGCCTCGGGCCATTGTCTTCGTCACCTCTATCTCGGCCGAGAGCGCGTCGATCGCTCGCGGCGACTACTGTCTGTCCAAGGCGGGTTTGGCCATGGCCGCCCAGCTATGGGCTCTCAGGCTGGCGGGATCGGGCATCCGCGTCTACGAGCTCAGGCCGGGCATCATGGCCACCGATATGACGGAGACGGTCAAGGAGAAGTACGAGGCCTCGATCGCGGAAGGCCTCGTCCCCGAGGGACGTTGGGGCCTGCCCGAGGACGTAGGCAGGGCGGTCCGCTCTCTCCTCGCGGGAGACTGGCCTTTCTCCACGGGCTCGGTCATCCACGTGGACGGAGGCCTGCACCTCTCGAGACTCTAGCGGGTCCAGAGATCGCGCCTCCCGGCGTAGCGATCCCCATCGCGGAAGGCACGCCATACACTCTCGAACCAGTCGTCGACCTGGGGTATCGGCCGCCTCTGTTCCCAGCGCTCGATGAACTCCCCGCCTTCGTAGCGCAGGAACTGCAGCTTTCCCCTGAGGTCGGTCCGCTCGGGCCTCCAGCGCCCCAGGGCGTCCAAGGCCCCGCCGAGGCTCTCGCATTCCGGGTCGGCGACCAGGGCCGAGCCCCTGCTTCCCCCGCCCGCGGCGATGTACGAAGCGATAGCCGCCAGGTAGGCGGCCTGGGCGAGGACGAGGTGCCGTTCGCTAAGCAGCGAGGGAATCAGGGACCTGTCCGCGATAGCTATCGAGGGGAAGCGGCGCGCCTGGGCCAGTGCATCCTCCGCCGCGGCCCGTGCCTCGGGAGCGCGGCGCACCAAGCCTCCCGCCCTATCCATCCGCGAGCGGTACTCGTCCCGGTAATCGTCCAATCCTACGATCCCTACTCCGCCACCGTTCGCGCCACCCGCGAGGGCGCCGCTTATGACGGCGAGGATCCGGCGCGCCGTCGCCTCGGCGCTCTCTTTCCACTCGTCGCCGATGCGGTTCCGCGACCCGTAGCCGCCGACTATCCTTCTCGCGGCGCGAAGGGCGCCTACCTGCCCGGAGTTCAGGGCGGCCCCGCCAGGACGGTAGACGCCATGGGAGCCGTTCACCTCGCCGACCGGGAAGAGCCCGTCCACGTCGACCGATTCCCACCAAGCGTCCCCGGCTAGCCCGCCGTTGTTGTGCTGGGCGCAGACGGCGACCTCGAGCATCTCCCTCTCGAGACGTATGCCATGAGCGGAGTAATGCTCGGCAGCGAGGGGGTTCATCGCGACGAGGCGGTCCAGGGGACTGCCTCCTGCCGCGCCAGAGCGCTCCAAGTAGGAGCGCGCTTCCTCCGAGAGGGCGCCTATGTCCCAGCCCTCGGGGTTCTTCCGAAAATCGAGGTAGACGCGCCGGCCCCGGATCTCGCGCTCGCGGTAGACCAGGAGATCTATCAGCGAGGAGCCCCCGTCCTTCACCTTCTTCGCGTCGAAGGGCCACTGGTAGCCCTTGAGAAAGACAGCCGTATCCCGCGGCCCAGGACCTCCGAAGAAGGCAGTGAGGAATTCCTCCTCGTCGCCTCCGGCCCCGACCGAAACGTAGCGGGGCACGGCCTGCTGGTAGCTGCCCGAGACGTTCCAACGATATGCGAGGGAGGCCAGGCCGAACTGGCTCTCGGTCAGGTTCGAGCAGGAGGCGCCGATCTCGATGGCCAGGCCGATGGCTCCCGAATGCCCCTCCGGATAGGCCGAGGAGGCGTAGAGCCCGCCGGGCCCGCCGGGCCCGAATACGACCGCGTCCGCGATGAAAAGAGTCAAGCCAAAGCCCTCGTCCAAGAGCTTTTCCGCATCGATCGCGAGGGCGCCGAAGATCCTCCCGTGCATCGCGCCACCGGGCTCGGGAGGCTCGGCCACCAGGGCGACGACCTGGAGACCGTCGAGGAGGGGCACACCCCGCGCCACGACCTCCTCTCGGAGCCTCTCGACCATGACACGCGAGGTATAGGGGCCGATAGAGCTACCCCTACGCCGCGAGTCGTGATCGGTCCTGTAGCCGGCGAAGCCGCCCAACTCGTCCATCGGGAAGGGGACGCCGATGGAGACTAGGTGGCAGAAGGCCTCGACCGAGCCGTAGGCCTCGGCGAGGGCGATGTCGCCCTGCGCGGCGCCGCCCTCCCAAAGGGCCTCGGCCATCTTGTAGGGCGAGTCGCCTTCCGCCTCCGAGAGGGAGAGCCGGTAATAGGTCTGCTTGTCAGATCCCGCATTGTACGAGGTGCCGCCTTCGGCCGATTCCGTGACGACGACGATGTCCGCGCCTTCAGGACGCGGGCCTGCCGCGCCGGCGACCTGGCGATCCAAGGCCGCGATACGGTCGGCGGCCGCAAGGGCGGCCGCCCCCGAACCGACGACGAGGACGCCACAGCGCCGTACCGGTATCTCCCTGCCTTCGACGCGCAGGGGAGAAAGGCTTTTCAAGCCCGCGCTCCCTGGGCCACGGTGGCGAGGCCGCGGTAATAGTCGTCGTACACGACGCAGCCGTCGTTGACCTGCCGCGTCATCAGCCTCGAGCACCCCGAGCAGGCGATGCACCAGCGGGGCTCCTCGCCTCGCATGAGTTTGGCCGGAGTCTCGGGATCAGCGAAGGACTGCCGCCCGAATCCCGCGAAGTCCGCGTATCCGCGGCCTATGTTGTCTGCCGCCAGGCTCAGGGCATCCGCCTTCAGGATGCTAAGGGCGGACTCGACGACGGTCAATCCCGGCGCGGCCTCCTTGGCCAGCTTCGCATAGCGGATCAGATCGAGGTAGGCCCAGCGACCTTGGGGCACGGGGCGCGTGAGCTCGGAGGTCTCGCCGGGGATGCCCGCGGACACGTTGACGTAGTCCAGTCCGAAACTCTCCATCGACGCGACGAGGCTCCTCATCTCGTCGAGCTCCTCTACCAGGGAATCGGACGCGGCGGTTCCGCAGCCGCCCCGTATGCCCTCGTACATGGAAATCCTGGAGCCGAGGATGAAGCGTTGGCGCGGGAGAGCGGCGCGGATCTCGGCCGCGCTTTCGCGGAGAAAGCGGGTCCTGTTCTCGAAGGAGCCGCCCCAGTCGTCCGTCCTCGTGTTAGAGGGTCTGAGCATCTCCGAGCCGAAGTAGCCATGGCATGTCTTGATATCGACGCCGTCGGCTCCCGCGGCCTCGGCGAGGAGGGCCGTCTCCACGAAGCAACGGCGAATACCCGCTATATCCTCCGTCGAGAGGAGTCGCGCTCCCGGGGGCCCGCCCAAGGTGAGGGTCGTGGGCGTAGTGCCGCCCGAGCCTTTGCGTCCCGAATGGGTTATTTGGAACAGTAAGAGGCCCTCCGGGTGCCCGGCTTTGTAGGCCCCGACGAGACGCTTGAAGCCCTCGAGATTCCCCTCGGACAGCACGAGCTGGTTCACGCGAGCCAGGCAGTCGGGCAGGACCGAGATCGCCTCCACGCAGGCGGCTCCCCAGCGCCCTCTCCCGAGGGCTCCGTATCGGTCAATAGTCCGCCTCGACGGACGACCCCCCTCTTCCGCGTCGTTGCCCTCCATCGGCTGGGCGAAGAAGCGGTTCGGGGCTACACGGCTGCCGAGTCGAGCGGGCGTGAGCAAAAGCTCGGGGAGGTCATTCATGGATTCGGCTCCTTCGTCGACGTGTCAATCTTATCGCGCATGCTCCTCCGCCAGGACGAACTCGGCGAGGGCCCAGGCCGATGCAGGGGATCAAGGAAACACGACCGGGATACGCAGTTCATAAATGCCCAGGCGGCTTTTCGCAATTCCCTTCCCGGCCGAAACGATGCGACCCCCATGATCCCATTTCTCGGGTGCCCGTCCCACTAGCTGACCCTTTTCTGGCGCCCGACCAGAAGCCCTTGAAGACGTTTATACTACGATCGAGCGAGGTCGAAACGGTCGAGGTTCATCACTTTTTCCCACGCCGCTATAAAGTCGTGCAGAAACTTTTCTTGGGAGTCCTCGCATCCATAGACTTCCGCCAAGGCACGGAGCTGGGAGTTCGAACCGAAGATGAGGTCGACGCGGGTGCCGGTCCACTTGAGTTTACCCGTTACGCGATCACGGCCCTCGAACACGTCATCCGCCTCAGAGGCCGCCTTCCAGACGGTACTCATGTCGAGCAGGTTTACGAAGAAGTCATTGGTGAGCGTCTCCGTCCGCTCGGTGAAGACGCCATGTCTGGACTGTTCGAAATTGGCATTCAAGACACGCATACCGCCGATGAGAACCGTCATCTCGGGGGCGGTCAGCGTCAGCAATTGCGTCCGATCGATCAGTAGCTCCTCCGCCGACAAGGTAAATTTGCTTTTAAGGTAGTTACGGAACCCGTCCGCGACCGGCTCGAGTACGGCGAACGAGTTCACGTCGGTTTGCTTCTGAAGCGCATCCATGCGTCCCGGAACGAAGGGAACGGTCACTTCGTGACCGGCATTCTTCGCGGCTTGCTCGATGCCGGCGCATCCTCCAAGGACGATCAAGTCGGCCAGCGAAACCTTCTTACCACCGGACTGAGCGCCGTTGAAGGCGCTTCGGATGCCTTCCAAGACGCCTAGCACCTTCGCAAGTGAATCGGGCTGATTGACTTCCCAATCCTTCTGCGGCGCCAGACGAATGCGGGCACCGTTGGCCCCGCCACGCTTGTCGGAGCCGCGGAAGGTCGACGCCGATGCCCAGGCGGTCGAAACCAGGTCCGACACCGACAGGCCGGATGCCAGGATCTTCCCCTTAAGGGAGGCTATGTCCGCCGTATCCACCAGTTCATGATCGACAGCTGGGATTGGGTCCTGCCAGATGAGCTCTTCGGCCGGAACCTCCGGCCCGAGATAGCGGGCGCGCGGACCCATGTCGCGGTGGGTCAGCTTGAACCAGGCCCGAGCGAACGCGTCCGCGAACCGATCCGGATTCTCCATGAAACGTCGTGAGATCTTTTCGTACACAGGGTCGAACCGCAGGGCGAGGTCCGTGGTCAACATGGACGGCGCATGGCGCTTCGACGGGTCGTGCGCGTCCGGTACGGTACCGGAGCCCGCCTCGCCTTTTGGCTTCCACTGATGGGCGCCGGCCGGGCTCTTCGTCAGTTCCCATTCGTAGTC